>Ga0073360_106_pt1 | contig 292328 bp, 281 predicted proteins | sample YelNatPosite1Avi_FD_63906 | JGI IMG/M metagenome (GOLD analysis project Ga0073360, IMG submission 63906) | Hot spring thermophilic microbial communities from Obsidian Pool, Yellowstone National Park, USA - site 1 Avi (version 2) (version 2) | ecosystem: Environmental > Aquatic > Thermal springs >... | reverse complement strand
TTTGTTTTTTAATCAATTATGCTCATCTCTATTAAACAATTTAAAAGGAATAGCGGAGGATAAACCTCCGACTATTCAATTTTAAAATTTTTTATTATACGCATTCTTCATAGCTTCAATAAGCGGCATCTTTACTCCTGACAGGAATCTTACCATAGCACCTCCAGCTGTGCACACATAGTTGATTTTGCTTGTATCTATAAAACGCTGAGCTGCTGATACTGTGTCTCCACCACCAATAACCGAATATCCTTTTGCTTCTGCAATAGCTGTCCAAATTTCTCTGGTTCCTTTTTCAAATAGCTTATTTTCATATACTCCTGCTGGTCCATTGACAAATATTGTTCCTGCTTTTTGTATTTCTTCTTTAAATATTTCTATCGTTCTACTTCCGATATCCATACATAATTCGTTGACAGGTAGATTATTTATCGATACTTCATGCCTTACTCCATCCTTTTCATATGCAAGATCTACTGGCATTATAATCTTTTCAGGATAATCAGTAAGATATTCTTTTGCTGGCTTTAAAAATACATCTAGTGATCTATCTTTTATAAATTTAATATTTTTCTCGCCTATATCATATCCTTTTGCCATAAGCATAATATGACCAGTTACACCGCAAGCGAGTATCTTATCAGCAGCACCATTTTGAAGAACCTGTTTCATCATTCCAAAAGCATCTGAAATTTTTAACCCACCAAGAACAAACACTGCTGGTCTATCTGGGGCTTCCATTACCTTTGTAAGTGCTTCTATTTCCTTCATCATAAGAAGCCCTGCTGCAGATGGGAGTATTTCTTGAAATGCAACCATAGAAGGAGCATTTCTATGAGCTGCTGCAAATGCATCATTAACGTAAATATCAACAAGAGGTGCTAAGTTCCTTACAAGATAAGTATTAAGCATCTCGGAAGGTTTCAATTTAACTGCATCTTCAAAGGTTGATACCTCTTCTGTTAAATATCTTAGATTTCCAAGAAGTATTATTTCTCCCGGCTTTAAGTTTTTTATTGCCTCCTGAGCAGCTGGTCCGCATACGTCGTCTATATATTTAACTTCAATACCTAATTTTTGTGATAATTTATCAGCATGTTCTCTCATAGGAATTAAGTTATGATAATCTAATGTGTCTCCTTGGTGTGCAATCATAGCTATTTTTGCACCTTTGTCTATGAGATATTTAATTGTAGGAATACTCATATTAATTCTATTTTCATTAACTATTTTTTTAGTTTTAGGATCAATAGGCGAATTAATATCAACCCTCAAGAGAACAGTTTTATTAGCGTAATCATACTCTTCAATTGATCTTATTCCAGTTATTACTTTTCCATCCATTTTCCCATCCCCAAATATTTATTTGTTAATGAAACAGCTTCTAATCTGTCAGTTTGCATTAACATTGCAGCTCTAATACCATCCATAGTTTCTGGAATAACAACTGCCTCTTGAGGAATATTTATTGCAAACATAATATCTCTTCCTGATTTAACAACTGTTTCTTCAAAAACAGCGATTTCATACATATCTCCTCTTGGATTACCAAGATCCCTTGCATATCTAAATAATGCAGCATTACCTAAAAAACCATCAGCAATTCTTACTACTCTAATTCTTGGATGACGACTGAAAAGTTCTAGCGCTTCTTCCCTTGTTACGTCCTTTTTAGGAGTTGCAACAACAGTAATAATATGTCCATGTGTTACAGGTGTATGGATAAGTATACCTGTTGCATTAATATGTGGCATTATCATCATCAAATCAACAGCCTGATGGCTTGGTGCCTTGTCTACTTGAAGAGCATTAGTAAGACCTCTATGATAATCACCTGGATCAGCTACACGTCTAACAATTGTAATAGCTACTTTTTCAATTCCTATTTCTCTATCAAGGCAATCTACTGCTCTTATTAATCCTGTAGTATTGCATGAGGTAAGTTTTAGAAATTGCTTCCCTACCCCCTTTTCATAGTTTGCATATCCATGGAAAAATACATCTGCAACATCATTCTTTTCTCCACCTTGGAATATAGCCTTTTTATTATATTTTTTATATAATTCTTTATTCTTTGCTCCAACCCCTGCACTAGTTGCATCAAGAATAATATCAACCTTTTGAACTAAATCTTCTAAAGTTCCTGATACTGGAATACCAGCCTTGTCAAATAACTCTTTATTTTCTGGAATCGCAATATAAAGATCATAAGGCATTCCTTTTTCTTTTAATGCCCTAACTGCTAACGTTGGTGCAACATCAGCAACACCAATAAGTTCCATATCCTTTTGAAGCGAAACTCCATCAGCTAGTCTTTGGCCTATAACACCATAACCAACAACACCAACTTTAACCATTTTAACTCCCCCTTATACATTGTTTAAATTTAACAATTCAATAGTATGCTTCTCTACCCATTCAGGCGTTATATTATCTCGTCTTGCTACACCTGTTTCAATTGCTACCTTAGCAACATTTGCTGCAACTTTGGGCGCGATTCTCAGATCAAAAGCTTTAGGCAATATGTAGTCTTCCCTTAACTCCTCATCTGTAACTATTTCTGCAATTGCTTTAGCTGCCGCTATCTTCATTTCATCATTTATTTCTTTTGCTCTTACATCTAAAACCCCTCTAAAAATTCCTGGAAAAGCTAAAACGTTGTTTATTTGATTTGGGTAATCTGACCGTCCTGTTCCTACTATTCTTGCCCCCCCTTTTTTAGCCTCATCAGGGAAAATTTCAGGAATTGGATTTGCCATAGCAAAAACTATAGCATCCTTATTCATTGTTTTAACCATATCATAAGTTAATACTCCAGGTGCTGAAACTCCTATAAAAACATCGGCGCCTTTTATCACATCAGCTAAGCTACCTTTTATATTTTCCGGATTAGTAATTTGAGCTAATTTTTCCTTTGCCCAATCAACATACTCCATTCCTCTGTATATAGCTCCTTTTCTATCGCAGACAATTATATTTTTTACTCCAACCGATAATAGTAGCTTTGTTATTGCTGTCCCAGCTGCACCTGCACCATTAACCACAATTTTTATGTCTTTAAACTTTTTATCTACTAACTTTAGTGCATTGATTAAAGCCGCTAGTGTTACAACTGCAGTTCCGTGTTGATCATCATGAAACACAGGGATACTACATACTTCTTTTAATTTTTCTTCTACTTCAAAGCATTCTGGTGCTTTTATATCTTCTAAGTTTATTCCTCCAAAACCAGTTTCTATTAGTTTTACAGTTTCAACAATTTTATTTATATCCTTCGTATCAATACAAATGGGGAAAGCATCAACACCAGCAAACGTTTTAAACAAAATAGCCTTCCCTTCCATTACAGGAAGTCCTGCACCTGCTCCTATATCGCCTAATCCTAAAACTGCTGTTCCATTAGTAACTACTGCAACCCAGTTTCCTTTTGATGTATAATCGTAAATTTTATATGGATCATCTTTAATAGCAATGCATGGTTCTGCTACTCCTGGTGTATATGCCAGTGTTAGATCCTCTTTTGTCTTTACTTTGACTTTAGAATGGAGTGCAATTTTCCCTTCGTTATCTTTATGGAATTTTAATGCTTTTTGCTTAAAATCCATATCCTCACCTCCTTTAACCATAATAGTTTCTATAGTAAAATTAGAATTAATACTAATCTATAATAACCAACTTATTACTTTCGAATGATTCTTTACATGCATAAGCTACTTTTGTAGACATAACTCCATCGTCTACACCAACTTTAGGTTTTCTCTTTTCAATTATGCAATTAACAAATTCTTGTATTTCAGCTACATAGGCCTGATCGAATCGTTCTAAAAATCCAGAAACACACTCTTGAACTGCGCCCTTTTCATCAAAAATGGTTACTAAGTTTTTCTGTGGTATACTTCCAATTCTCAACGAACCTTCTGTTCCAACTATTTCTGTTTCGATATGATATCCGTGAGTGCATGTTCTTCCTACATATAAAATACCTATCGCATCATTTTTAAACTGAAGCAGAGCAACCGCATTATCTGCATCATTATATTTTTTAAATTCTGGATATTCATAGCATCCACCTATGGCATAAGCACTTTTTACCTCAGAACCAAGATACCATCTTGCAAGATCTATATCATGAATAGCCATATCTAAAAAAATACCACCACTTTTTTCTGAAAATGCAATTGCTCCTTGAACAGCCTTTACAGGATCAAGACCATAGCATCTAATTAGAAAAGGTCTTCCAATAATTCCTTCTTCTATTTTTTTCTTAGCATATGCATAAGATGCATCATATCTCCTCATAAATCCAAGCATAAAAATTTTGTCATTATGTTTTCCAACAACTTCTCTTGCTCTTAATACTTCATGCATATTTATTCCAAGTGGCTTTTCACTGAAGACGTGAAATCCAGCATTTAAAGCTTCTTCAATTTGCTTGCAATGTTCAGTTGAAGAAGATGCTATAACAATTGCATCCAGCTCCTTATTTTTTAACATTTCTGAAAAATCTTTGTATGCATATTTTACGCCCAAATTTTTTTGAGCATCCTTAATTTCATCTTCAACGACGCTGCAAACTGCCAGTAGTTCAGCATTTTGTATTCTAAATGCTATGTTTTCTGCATGCCTTTTCCCCAACCTACCAAGGCCAACTATACCAAGTTTTATCATAAAATTCCCCTTCTTTCCTAATTTTAACACTAAATATCAAAATATTTTCTTAATAAGTTAACAGTTTTTTCTTTGCCTATTCTGATTGTCTCTTCAGCATCTAAATTCCAATATTCTGGCCTAAACAGTTCAACAGAAGCCATTTTACTATATCCAATTTCTTTAAGTGTTCCAAACAAAGAATCAAAATCAATAACTCCATCGCCTGGCCATAGTCTATTTTCATCCCTTAAAGCTCCCACCGGTAAATCCTCACTATCATCTACATGCAGAATAAAAATCTTACCTGAATCCGCATTTTTCAAATCCTCAATTTTTGACCCCATTGCATGAAAATGAAAACAATCCAAAACCATACCTACGCTCTCCCTATTTAAGGCACTTATTATTTCATAAGTTTGTCCAAATGTATTTACAGAACAATTAGGATATCCAACAAATTCATAAGCAAGCTGCATTCCATAAACCTCTGCAATATCTGCAAGTTCATTAAGTCTATCAATAGATTCATTTTTGATTTCTTTTTTTGTTTTAGGCCCTACATCAAAGGAAGGAACTACTACTATTTTTCTACACTCTATTTTGTTACCAACTTCACATAAAAACTTTAAATCATCCTTTATTTTTTCAAAACCTTCTTTATCTCTGAAGGTTATAAATTCAAGTGCATTAAAGGCATATGGTTTTAATTTGCTATTGTTAAAAAACTTAATAAGATCATCTACTCTAAAACTTTTAAGGTATTCTTTAAGTTTATCTAATCTAATTTCTATTAAATCATATCCAAATTTTTCACATAGTTCTAAGTCTTTCTTCAAATTTGAATTTTTTAAAGTCGTAGCCTCATTAAAACAAATTTTCATTTTAAAACCTCCAAACAAATTACTTCTTCTTTTTCTTGTCTAACAAAACTGCCCCAATAATTATTGCTCCTTTTAATACCTGTTGCCAATATGCTGAAACCTGTAAAAGATCAAGTCCATTGTTTAATACACCCATAATTAGTGCACCAACTATTGTTCCTGTAATTGTTCCTATTCCCCCTGATAAACTTGTCCCACCAATAACAGCAGCAGCAATCGCATCAAGCTCATAATTAACTCCTGCCGTTGGTTGTCCAGCACTTAATCTTGACGATAAAACTATTCCTGCAAGACCTGCCAAAAGACCTGCATAAGTATAAACAAGGACTAAATATTTTTTAACATTTATTCCTGAAACTATAGCTGCCTGTGCATTCCCACCAATAGCATATATATATCTTCCAAATTTAGTATGTTTCAATAGAATATGAGATATTACTGCTGTAAAAAACATAACGTATATTGGAAACGGAACACCAAATAAGTATCCTCCACCAATAAACTCATACATTTGAGATAGGTTGGTTATTGGACGTCCATTACTATAAATTAATGCAAATCCTCTTGCTGCTATCATCATCCCAAGTGTAGGTATAAATGCTGGTAATTCACCAAAGGCAACAAAAGTCCCGTTTATACTTCCGGCTATAGCACCTACCAAAAGCCCCATAATGATTGGGATGATAATGGGATACTGTCCAGGATGTGCAAATGATGTAGCAACAACTCCAGCTAATGCTAATACCGATCCTGAAGAAAGATCTATTCCAGTTGTGATTATTACCATGGTAACACCAAAACCAATAATTGATATGACGGAAATTTGCCTTATAACATTCATAATATTTCTTGTTGTTAAAAAAGCAGGCGATAGAATTGTCATTAAAATAATCATTAAAAGCAGAACTAAAGACATTCCATGCTTTTGTATCAAACTTTTAACTTTTACTTTGTCTCGTATTTGGGATTGCTTTTTTTCTAAAACAATTTCCTGTGTTGAATTATTCATTATCGATCACTCCCATTCCCATTTAATTTTAGGATATTATACCTGTTGCATATGAAATTATTCTTTCTTGAGTAGCTTCGTTTCTTTTAAGTTCGCCGGTTATTCTGCCTTCATGCATTACAAGTATTCTATCGCTCATACCAATTATTTCCGGAAGTTCAGATGATATCATTATGATTGCTTTACCTTGCTTAGCTAGTTGGCTCATCATTCTGTGAATCTCTGCCTTAGCTCCTACGTCAATTCCTCTAGTTGGTTCATCTAGAATCAAAATATCCGGATTCGTTAATAACCAACGAGCAATTAAAACCTTTTGTTGATTTCCTCCACTCAAATTGTTAACAATTTGATCAAGACTTGGAGTTTTTATATTTAAACGTTTTACTTGTTCTTGACAATCTTTATTAACTTTTTTACTATTAATAAGCATTTTACTTATATAGTTATTTATATTAGAAATAAAAATATTATCCCTAACTGTCAATGGCAAAAACAATCCTGTTAATTTTCTATCCTCTGTTAAAAAGGCTAACTTATGCTTTATAGCATCTTCAGGCGAATTTATATAAACTCTTTTCCCTCTTATGTATATTTCTCCTTTATCTGGTTTTTTAATTCCAAAAAGACTTTCCATTATTTCAGACCTTCCGGCCCCCATTAGACCAGCTATTCCGAGTATTTCACCTTTATGAACTTTAAGATTTATGTCATAGAATTTTCCTTCTCGTGTAAAATTTTTAATTTCTAATAAAACTTCACCTATCTCAGTATCTTCTTTAGGAAATAGCTGTTTAATTTCTCTACCAACCATCATTTCAATTAATTTTTCCTTTGTTATTTCATTGATACTATGGGTGCCAATGTAATTACCATCCCTTAATACCGTTACCTCATCAGCTATTTTAAAGATTTCATCCATTTTATGAGTTATATAAATTATAGATACTCCTTTCTTTTTAAGCCACTCAATGATCTCAAATAAATGTTCTACTTCTCTCTCTGTTATAGCAGATGTTGGTTCATCCATTATTATTAGTTCTGAATTATACGAAATAGCTTTAGCTATCTCTACCATTTGAGTATATGCTGTTGAAAGTTCTTTCATTTTCATTCTTGGATCTAGCGATATCTTAAGCTGATTAAGAAGTTTTGTTGTTTTATCTATCATATCTTTATCATTTATCCAAAAACTTTTTCCATAAGTCGATTCTCTTCCAAGAAAAATATTTTCTGCTATGGTCATATATGGAACAGGACTAAGTTCTTGATGTATCATTGAAATTCCTACCTGCAAAGCATCATAAGTAGATCTAAATTTCATTTCCTTACCCTTAAATTTTATTATTCCATGGTCAGGTCTATAGATACCAATTAAAATTTTCATTAAGGTCGATTTACCTGCTCCATTTTCCCCCATTAATGCATGAACCGTTCCCTTTTTCACCTTTAAGTTAACATTATTTAGTGCATGAACACCTGGAAAAGATTTTGATATGTTTTCCATTTCGAGAATATATTCCGAACTCACTTTTATCACCTCATCATATTCAATAATGAATACCAATCAAAAGATTGGTATTCATTATTGATTCTTCATATTAATTACTTATAACGTTGAGCATATTCTTCTACTTTATCTTTTGTTACTAATTCAAATGGGATTATATATTCTTTTTCAACTTGTTCTCCATTTACAACTTTTGCTGCAATCTCAATTGATGTTCTTCCTTGTCCTTTTGCATCCTGGAATACAGTATAATTTAATTTTCCACTCTTTACATATTCAAGTGCTTCTGGAGTAGCATCTATACCAGATACAACTACTTTTCCAAGCAATCCAGCGTCCTCAAGTGCCTTAACAGCACCTAATGCCATTTCATCATTATTAGCTAATATACCATCTATCTTAACCTTTGATTGTATCCAGTTTTCAACTATCTTCATTGCTTTATCTCTATACCAGTCTCCAGTATTTCTTATAACTATCTTCATATCTGGATACTTCTTTAATATATTTTCATATCCCTGTCCTCTTCTAATTTGTGGTTCATGGCCATATGAACCATCTAATACAGCTATGTTACCTTTTCCATTAAGTAATTTTGCCATCTGTTCTGCCTGAATTTCTCCAGCATTGATATCATCTGATCCAACATATGTTACTGCCTTTGAATCATCTGGTAGCTTTCTGTTTACAGCAATAATTGGTATACCAGCCTTATTAATCTCTTCAATCATTGGTTTGCCTGCTTCTCTGTCTACTAAGAATAAAACAATTGCATCAACCTTTTGGGCAATTAAATTTTCAGCTTGCGACATTTGTTTCTGAGGGTCATATTTAGCATCCATGTAAACAACATCAATATTTTCTAGTTTGCTAGCAGCTTCCTTCATACCGTCTAACACATAAACCTGAAATTGGTCACTAAAGTCAGCCATTAAAACTCCTATTGTCTTTTTCTTTGCCTGCTGTCCTTCTGTAGCTTGTCCAGAATTTGTAGCTTGACTTTTACACCCCGTAAACAGTGTTACAATAAATAACACTGTTAATAAAATTGAGATTAGATTTTTTTTGGTTTTCATAAATACCCCCCTTTATATTTTTTTCAGAACCTTTTGTATATTTTTAAGGTTCTGAATTTTCATAATAAATAAAAAATTTTAATTAATAATTTAATTTATCTTTTTGGTGCAGTAGTTTCTCTAATAATTAGTTTATTTTGTAGTATCAATTCTATCTTCTTTCTTTTTTTATTTGAATTAATTAATTCAACCATTCTTTTGCATGCTAAAATTGCCATCTCTTCTTTTGGTTGATGTATTGTAGTTAATGAAGGTTTAAAGCTTGATGCTAAATCAATATCATCATAACCTACTATTGAAATATCTTCAGGAACACGAACTCCTCTTTCCTTTAAAGCTAAGATAGCTCCTATAGCCATCATATCTGTTTGAGCAAAAATTGCAGTTACCTTTTTATTAAAAATTAGATTTATGTTTTCTTTTATAATGTTATATCCAGATTCTATATTTCTATATCCTTTAAATATTAATTCTCCATCAAAATTCAACCCATAACGGTTAATTGCAGCTTTATATCCTTCCGTTCGTTGTTTAAATTCTAATGATTCCCCATAGGAAGTTATACACATAATTTTTTCATGACCTAGCTTAATTAAATGCTCAGCTGCATAATATCCACCATTGAAATGGTCTGTATAAATAACATCAAAATCTTTATTTTCTAAAAAATCAGGATAATGATGAAGAAAAATATATGGAATTTTCAATCTTTCAATTAAAAATGTAACTTGTTCGTCTACTTGTGTAAGTTTTGGATGAACAATAATAATTCCATCTATTTTTTTACTGTTTATAAGTCGTTTTAAATTACTTTCTCCTGTTGCAAAGTTTTTAGGGAAGGATACTATAATATCAATATTTTCTTCCCCAAAACTTTTCCATAATTGATGCATAAGAGAATTATAATACATGCTAACTCCATATTCACCAAAACCTTCTGGAAATATTATACATATAGTTCCCGTTTTGTTTGTGCTTAGACTTCTAGCATGTGCATTAAATTCAAATCCCATATTTTCAGCAATCTCTTTTATTCTTTTTTTAGTTTCTTCTGCTACTAAAGGACTATCATTTAAACTACGAGATACAGTAGTATGACTAACACCTGCAATTTTAGCAATATCTTTAATAGTTAAAGCCATATTCATCACCACTACTTTGTTAACGTGTGCAATTGTATTTATTTCCAATTGTGTTCTTGATTATATTATAATGCTAATGTTTTCCATTGTAAAGAAGTATAATTATTAAAAATTGTTAACGTGTTCATTGTCAATTATTATAGTTTTACTACTTTACTTATATTTCTAATATAAGATATATTTTTTAAACATGTCATTTTAGAACTTCAAATTTTTTATCAAAAAAGCAAAGGAGAACCTAAAAATAGTTTCTCCTTTGCTTTTTACTTAATATATTTTCATTATAAGACTATCATACCTTTTGTCCTTGTCTTTTTTCGAATATCACCCACAATGGGCTGGCGATAAAGATTGAAGAATAAGCACCGCTAATGATACCTATGATCAATGGTAAGGCAAATTCCTTTATAGATGGAACTCCAAATATATAAATTGCTGTTATTGTAAATAAAGTTGTAAGAACTGTATTTATTGATCTTGCTAAAGTTTGTGTTATACTTGCATCTGCTAATGTTTCAAAATCATGATATTTACCAAGCTTTCTGTTTTCCCTTATTCTATCAAATACGACTATAGTATCGTTAATAGAATAACCTAATATAGTTAACATTGCTGCAATAAAGCTTGAGTTTACTGGAATTTGTAAAATTGTATAAACGGATATAGTAACTAACAAGTCATGAACTAATGCAATTATGGCTGCAAGCCCTGACCATAGTTCAAATCTAAATGATGTATAAATAAGGATACCTAAAGTAGCAAGCAATGTTGAAATTATTGCACTTCTTCTAAGTTCCTTACCTATAGATGGTCCTATAGTATCTATTGAACGAAGGGCATCATCTTTTAATCCATATTTTGTCTTTACGTCATTAAAAATCTGATTTACCTGTTCTGTTGTTATTTTATTGCTTCTTATAGTAACTTCATATCCTTCTATTTCTCTTACATCGATTTGTGGGTCATATTTTTCAAGGGATTTTCTAAGTTCCACAACATCAAACTCTTTTCCAATCTTAATTGTGACAACAGTTCCTCCCTTAAAGTCGATACCAAGGTTTAATCCCTTAAATAGCCATGTTGCCATTCCTATGATAATTATAATCAGTGATATTGAAAACCATATTTTGCTCTTTTCAACAATCTTAAACATTCTTTCCATGTCAATCCCTCCCCCTATGCTCCGTAGAATTTGCTGTTAGCAATCCATCCTGCATTTACAAAAGATTTAAGCAAGAATCTTGTTACAGTTATAGCTGTAAACATACTTGATAAAACACCTATGATTAGGGTGAGGGCAAAACCTTTAACTGCACCCGTTCCAATAAAGAACAGAACAAAACCAGCAATTAAAGTAGTTACATTTGAGTCTAAAATTGAAGTAAATGCCCTCCTAAATCCAGCGTCGATTGCTGTCCTTAAGGATTTACCTAATTTCAATTCTTCCTTAATTCTTTCAAATATAAGAACATTAGCGTCAACAGCCATACCTATTGAAAGTAAAAGCCCTGCAATACCAGGTAAAGTTAAAGTTGCTTTAATAACAACTGTAAACACCAATGCTGTTATAATCATATATACCATAAGGGCAAGGTCTGCAATAAGACCTGGAATTCTATAGTAAAGTAGCATAAATAACATAACTAAAGCAATACCAATTGTTGCAGCTTTTAAGCTCGTTGGGATAGCCTCTGCTCCAAGGGCTGGTCCAATAGCTCTTATAGTTGCAGGATTCAACTTTACAGGAAGAGCACCAGATTTTATAATTCCTGCAAGTCTTTTAGCTTCTTCAACATTTTTGCTTCCAGTGATTATTGCTTCGCCATCTGGAATAACTGATTGAACAGTTGGCGCTGAAACTAAATCCTCATCCATATAAATTGCAATCTGCTTTCCTAAGTATTTTTGAGTTGCCTCAGCAAATTTCTTTGCTCCCTCTTGATTGAGCTTTAATTGAACTACAGGTGCATTTGTCCTTTGATCTACTCCTACAGTAGCATCCTTTACATCTTTTCCAGTTATTATCTCATCATTATTAGGACCTACAAATCTTAATCTTCCTGTTTTCCCAATTTGCTCAAGGGCAGCCTTAGGATCATAAATTCCTGGTATCTCAACCCTTATTCTATTACTGCCTGTTATAGCTACAATAGGCTCACTAACGCCTAATGAATTAACTCTAAGTTCAATTAAATCCCTTGTTCTTTCAATTGTATCTTTACTTACATTCTGATCAACTATTTCCTCCTCAACATAAACTCCACCCTTTAAATCAAGTCCAAGTTTAACTATTTTGCTGAGCGGCTTTACTTGATAATCCCCTAATGTTAGACCATTTACTAATACATAAGAAAGAAACAAAATTAATAAAGTAGTAACGATAAAATAAATCCTACCTCTGGTTTTCATATTAATCCCCCTTCATTACTATGTCTTTTGCATAAGGACAAATGCCTCTAAAAAAGCAAACTACTTAATATTATTCTACATAAAAGGCAAAATTCCTTCTAAATTTTAATTTTCTTCTTCAAAAACTTTTACAGCAATTGCACATTCAATTCTTTTCTTCATCATTTCACATCCTAAATCATAAGGTTCATGTATATTTCCGTTGAAGGAATAGTTGTTTGCCTGACATCCACCACTGCAGTAAAATCTTGCCCAGCAATTCATGCATTTTGGTTTATTGTATATATGAGCATTTTTAAATTCATTGGAAAGTTTCTCATCTATCCTTCCATCAAATACATTTCCAAGCTTAAATTCTTCCTTTCCAACAAACTGATGACAGGGATAAATATCACCTTCCGGAGTCACTGCAACATATTCATAACCAGCACCACATCCGGACACCCTCTTATAAACGCATGGTCCTCCATTTATGTCTATATTGAAGTGATAAAATTTAAAAGCTTTGCCTGCCTTTTTTCTTTCTATAAGTTCCTTTGCAATCTTCTCATATTGTTCAAATATAACAGGAAGATCCTCTTTTTTAATTGCAAGAGGATTCTCATCCTCTAAAACAACAGGCTCAATAGAAATCTCGTTAAATCCCTGATCCGCTAAAAACACAACATCATTGTAAAAATCGATATTTTCATGGGTAAATGTTCCCCTTACATAGTATTGCTTATTTTTGTCTCTTTTTTCTACCATTTTCTTTATTTTAGGAAGTATAGTATCAAATGTTCCAGAACCATCGTATCTGATTCTTATATTGTCATTTACTTCCCTTCTGCCATCTATGCTCAAAATAACGTTTCCCATGTTTTTATCTATATACTCCATAATTTCATCGTTTAAAAGAGTGGCGTTTGTTGTTATAGTAAATCTTATATTTTTATTATGAATTTTTTCCTGCTCCTTTGCATATTCTATTATCTCCTTTACTGCATCAAAATTCATTAAAGGTTCTCCACCAAACAGGTCGATTTCAATATTGTGCCTGTATCCTGAATTTTTTATAACAAAATCAATAGCTTTTTTACCAACCTCTGCACTCATAAGGCTTCTTTTTCCCTCGTAGCTGCCCTCAGATGCAAAGCAGTATTTACATTTTAGATTGCAGTCGTGAGCAACGTTGAGGCACATAGCCTTAATATATGAAGGGCTCTTATCATTTAAAACTATTTCTTTATAAAAGTCTTCAGTAAACAGCATATTTTCCTTAACTAAATATTCAATTTCTTCAAGAGCCTCTAAAATTGATTCCCTTGAGTGCTTGTCCAATAATATTTCAACGATTTCCTCCTTGCTTTTTGTTTCATAATAGTCTAAACAGTCATAAACTACATCATCAACTACATGAATTGCTCCACTGTTTACATCTATTACTATGTTTTTATCAAACATTCTATATTTATGAATTTTCAATTTGGTTACCTCCTTCTAAATTTAAAAGCAGTAACCTTAAAGTTACTGCCTGATTAATTATGTTCGCATGGTAAATTAGCAACTGTAGCTGAAGTTTTGCAAGCTGATTGGCATGAATTTGCGCATTCTTTACAACCTGGTTTTGTTAAACTTGCCTTCAATGTTCCAACGTTTATTGTTTTAACATGCTTCATATTAACTCCTCCTTCTAATTACTCAAAATTTACATATTTCCAAGGATAAGTCTACCATGTTAATTATACCAGCCTTGTAATGCAAGTTCAAGTATTAATCATTGCCTTGTGAACTACCCCCACTTATAGAAGTGGGCGACTTCTGTTACTCTTTAGTTAAAACCATCCCTATCATACCTGATAAAGCTCCAATAATAATTGAAGCGATAAAAATAACAATATAAGTTCTTATATTTACTGCTCCCTTATCTGATAAAAATGCAGCTAAAAACATTATTATAGAGTAAATCAATGCAATCAAAGCTCCGTGAAGATAACCTTTTTTGCCTATTTTTAATACACCATATATTGCTGCATAGCAAATAGCAATTATATTAATTATCCATGTTATTGTCCTATAATAGGATTCATCAATCTGCGCAAAATATGCAATGGCCGTTACTACAAAAATCAAAATTAGCGTTAGAATTATACCCCTTAGAATAGCTTTTGCATAAATTGAAGCAAGCTTTGATTCCTTTTGATTGTCAGTTTTTGGCATAAACCCACCCCCTAATAAATATTATGTGGTGGGCTTAGCTTTTATTCATTCGTATAGCCATATTTTCTAAAAAACTCTTCTTTAAAATCTAAAAGGCTATCCTCCATTATTGCCCTTCTGACATCCTCCATAAGCTTTAAAAGGAATCTTAAATTATGAATCGTCGCAAGTCTTGCTGCAAGTATTTCCTTGGCTTTAAAAAGGTGCCTTATATATGCCCTTGAATAATTTTTACATGCATAGCAATCGCATTCATCATCTAAAGGCCTAAAATCCTCTGCATATTCAGCATTTCTTACAACTAATTTCCCTTTGCTCGTAAACACTGTTCCATTTCTTGCTATTCTTGTTGGGAGGACGCAGTCAAACATGTCTATTCCTCTTATTACTCCTTCCAATAGAGCATCTGGACTTCCAACCCCCATTAAATATCTTGGTTTATTTTCAGGAAGGAAAGGAACTGTCCATTCAAGGACCTGATACATAATCTCCTTAGGTTCACCAATGCTTAAACCTCCAACAGCATATCCTGGAAAATCCATTTTAACTGTTTGTCTTGCACTTTCTTGTCTTAAGTCTTTAAACATACCTCCCTGAACTATTCCAAAAAGGGCCTGTTTATCGGGTTTCTGGTGGGCTTTTAGGCATCTTTCTGCCCATCTTAGTGTTCTTTCCATCGAGTTTTTTGTGTAATCATAATCTGCCTCATAGGGTGTGCACTCGTCAAAGGCCATAATGATATCAGCCCCCAGTGCATTTTCTATTTGGATTGCCTTTTCTGGCGATATAAAATGTTTTGAACCATCTATATGGGATTTAAAAGTTACTCCTTCCTCCGTTATATTCCTTAAATCACTAAGGCTGAAGACCTGGAATCCTCCGCTATCAGTTAAAATTGCTCTATCCCAATTCATAAAACTGTGGAGTCCACCAGCCTTTTCAACAAGCTTTTCTCCAGGTCTTAAATATAAATGGTATGTATTGCTTAGAATAATCTGTGCCCCTATTTCTTTTAGCTCCTCCGGAGTCATAGCCTTAACTGTTGCTTGCGTTCCAACGGGCATAAATATTGGGGTGTCTATAACTCCATGTGGAGTATGTAGCTTTCCTAGTCTTGCACCTGATTGTTTGCATGTCTTAATAAGTTCAAATCTTATCGCCGACATAACTTACCTCCTATTTTATAAACATTGCATCTCCAAAGCTAAAAAATCTATACCTTTCCTTTACTGCAGTATTATATGCCTTCATTATATTTTCCTTTCCTGCAAAGGCACTTACTAGCATAATTAAGGTGGATTCTGGAAGATGGAAATTGGTTATAAGCCCATCTAATATTTTAAACCTATATCCAGGATAAATAAATATATCCGTCCATCCGGATGAAGCCTTTACAAACCCATCTTCATCTGAAATAGTCTCAAGGGTTCTGCAGGATGTTGTCCCAACTGCTATAACTCTTTTGCCATTTTTCTTGGTTTCATTTATTATCTTTGCGTTTTCCTCATCAAGATTATAAAATTCTGCATGCATCTTGTGTTCCTCGATATTTTCAACCTTAACAGGTCTAAAGGTTCCAAGGCCCACATGCAAAGTCAAAAAGGCAATATTTATTCCCTTTTCCTTTATTCTTTCTAAAAGTTCCTCAGTAAAATGCAACCCTGCCGTCGGTGCTGCAGCAGAACCTTCTACCTTTGAATAAACCGTTTGATATCTTTCCTTATCCTCAAGCTTTTCTTTTATATATGGCGGTAGGGGCATCTCACCTAATTTATCCAAAACTTCCTCAAAAACTCCATCATAGTGAAATTCAATAATTCTTCCTCCAAAGTCTGTGTTATCTAAAATCGTGCAGGAAAGTTCTCCATTGCCAAAAACGAATTTGGATCCAATTTTAACCTTTTTCCCAGGTTTAACAAGGGTTTCCCAACTATCCTTGTCTAATCTTTTAAGAAGGACAAACTCCGCCTTTGCCATTGTGTCCTCCTTAACCCCAAAAAGCCTTGCAGGAATAACCCTGCTGTTATTTAAGACAAGGCAGTCTCCTGGGTTTAAAAAATCAATAATTTCTTTAAATATTTTGTGCTCAATCTCTCCCGTCCTCCTGTCAAGGACCATTAACCTTGATTCATCCCTTTTTTCTAAAGGTTTTTGTGCAATTAACTCCTCTGGAAGATGAAAGTAAAATTCCTTAACCTTCAATGTCCAACCCTCCTAATTTTATTCCTAAGTGCTCATATGCAAGTCTTGTTGCAACTCTGCCGCGTGGTGTTCTGCTTAAAAATCCTATTTGCAAAAGGTATGGTTCATAAACGTCTTCTATGGTTTCTGCTTCCTCTCCTATGGAATAGGCAAGGGTATCAATACCTACAGGGCCACCGCCGAATTTGAAAATAATCGTCTCTAAAAGTTTTCTGTCAATATTATCAAGGCCTAATTTATCAACATCTAAAAGATCTAAAGCGCTGCTTGCAATCTTAAAATCTATATATCCATCGCCTTTAACCTCAGCATAATCCCTTACTCTTTTTAAAAGTCTGTTAGCAATTCTTGGTGTCCCCCTTGAGCGTTTTGCAATTTCAATAGCCCCAGCATCGTCTATCTCAACATTTAAAATGCTGGCAGAGCGTTTTATAATTAGTTTTAACTCTTCAACGCTATAAAGCTCAAGCCTTGTTACCACCCCAAATCTATCCCTTAAGGGGGATGTTAGCATACCTGCCCTTGTAGTTGCTCCTATTAATGTAAATTTGGGTAGATCTATTCTAATAGACCTTGCTGAAGGTCCTTTACCTATTATTATATCCAAACAAAAATCCTCCATAGCAGGATACAAAATTTCCTCAACGCTTCTGTTTAACCTATGGATTTCATCGATGAACAAAACATCCTTATCCCCTAAATTCGTAAGAATTGCCGCAAGATCCCCAGGTCTTTCAATAGCAGGGCCTGAAGTTATTCTAAGACCTGATCCCATCTCATTTGCTATTATACTTGCAAGAGTTGTTTTTCCAAGGCCAGGAGGTCCATAAAGTAGAACATGGTCAAGGGCTTCTCCTCTTTTTTTGGCAGCCTCAATAAAAATTTTAAGTCTTTCCTTAACCTTTTCTTGTCCTATATATTCCCTTAAGGTTTTAGGCCTTAAACTTCCTTCATAATCTAAATCCTCTGGCTTTAAACTAGAACTTATAATCCTATCCTCCATACTGTCCTCCTACTTCATAAGGAATTTCAATGCACCCTTTATATAATCCTCAACCGAACTTGCACCTTCAACTTTTTTTACTGCCTGAATTGCTTCCTGTTTAGTATATCCCAAAGTCAATAAAGCTGCAATAGCTTCCTTTGAGACATCCTTGTCTAAGAATTCCCTTTTATCCTCTTCCTTTTCATTTGCAAATTCATAATCTTTAAATTTATCCTTCAGTTCTAGTATTATCCTTTGGGCAAGTTTTTTACCTATTCCCTGGGCTTTGCTTAATGTCTTATCATCCTTTGTCACTACGGATAAAATAAAAGAAGACGGTGTAGTGCAGGATAAAATGGATAGGGCTGCCTTAGGCCCAACACCCGAAACTCCCAAGAGCAATTTAAAAATATTTAAGGATTCTTTATCTAAGAATCCATATAATGATATATTGTCCTCTCTAACATAATAATATGTGTAAACTAAGACATCCTTTTTATCCCTTAATGCATCAAGATCCCTTGATGGCATAAAAATCATATATCCTATACCGTTATTTTCAACCACAGCATAATCATCTAATACAAACGTAACAGTTCCTTTTATGTAAGCAAACACCTTATCACCTCATTTTATTCTAAACATATCGCCGAATTGATTTGAATGGGCATGGCATATTGCAATGGCAAGGGCATCAGCAACATCATCCGGTTTTGGGATTTCGCTCAAATTAAGGAGCATTTTGACCATTTGCTGAACTTGTTTTTTATCTGCCCTTCCATAACCAACAACTGCCTGTTTTACCTGAAGGGGAGTATATTCAAATATATTAAGTTTATTTCTTTGAGCACAAAGAACAGCAGCTCCCCTTGCCTGTCCTACAGTTATTGCCGTTTTAGCATTCATATTGAAAAAAAGCTCTTCAAAGGCAACTGCATCAGGTTTAAAAATATTTAGCAAGTCATCTAATTTATTATAGATTATCTCAAGCCTTTCCGGCATGGTATTTTTAGGAGTTGTAAATATCGCCCCATAATCGATAACTTTAAACCTATTATTCTTATATTCTATAAATCCATACCCCACAATTGCAATTCCAGGGTCTATTCCTAAAATGAGCAAAACAATCACCTTCCTGTCTTTAATAATGATATTTTATAACAACAAAAAAGTCCATGCAAGTTTTTAGCATGGACTATGAGGTATATTCTTCTATAAGCTCATTGGCATCCTCCAAGGATTCATATACTTTTCCTTTTATGACTTCCTCCCTATCTGTATCAGGAAGGTCAGTTACTTTAAGTTCTGTAACTTTAACTAGTTTTAGTTCTCCATTCTCATCAACCTCAAAGATTGCTACAAAACCGTCCTTTTCCTTAACAACAAAGCAACCGCTGGGCCATTTGTCTTTAATATCCTTTACCACTAATACCCTTTCGTTGCTAAAATCAACAACCAAATAACCTTTATTTTTAAAATATTCCTCTGCCTCCTCCTTCGTCATTCCGACTACTTCAGCCGTAGCTCCTTCAACAACATCTCTATTATACTCAACGCCCTTTACGTATCTTTCCCTATAGACTATTTCTGTATTTGGTCCTATTACATTAAGGTCGGGAAGTTTTGCAGTATTTTCAGCTAATTCTTCATCGAGCAAATATTCATTCTGCTGTGAAACCTTGTTCCTTTCCACATATCTTAAGGTTGTATAATAACCTGCAAAAAAACTGGTTACTAACGATAATAAAAGCGCAGCAGCAATTCCAATTTTTTTTTTCATAACTATCCTCCTCTCATGAGGATAGTATTACCATATTTTATAAATTTATTCATATTCCTTGTTTTTGTATCACTTTTATTACTACAATTTCCGATCTACTTCCAATCCTTATAGGCGGTCCCCATGTTCCAAAACCCGACGTCACTATTAAGTTATATTCCCCTTTTGCATAATAACCATAATCATTTACAAACAACCTTTTTGTAAACAAGTTTATCGGAAAGAACTGTCCCTTATGTGTATGCCCTGAAACTTGAAGATCAACACCATAATGAATAGCCTCATCAATTTCCTTAGGCTGATGATCAAGCAAAATGATATATCTATTTTTGTCAACTGCTTTAAAAAGCTCATCAATGCTTTTCCTTTTCCCACCAAATCTATTAAATACAACATCTTCTCTTCCTATAATAGTTAAAAAATCCCCTATATCGGCAACTTCATCCCTTAAAACCTTTATATTTCCTCTTTCAAGGCTTTTCTTAATCTCATCTGTGTTTTCCCTAAAATACTCATGATTTCCTAAACAAGCAAATATTCCATACTTTACTTTTAATTCCTTAAAAAGTTTATCCATTTCTAATCTATCAAAAATCTCATGATTTTCATCTATGATATCCCCTGCAAGCAAAACAATGTCTGGATCAATTTCGTTTACTTTGTTTATAAATATCTTCAATCGTCTTTCATTTATTATGTTGCCTAAATGGAAGTCTGATGCTAAAACAATCTTTAACTCTTCCTTTGGAAGTTTTTTATCCGTTCTTATTTCATACTCTGATATTACAATATCCTTAGCCTTCATATTACCATAAATAAAAATTAATATTAACACACAAGTTGAAACTAAAAGCCTTATAATCATAATTTTAGGATTTATCCAAAATTCATTTAATCCAAATATCTTTGCTATAATGCCTATAATATCGTAAAATAATAATATAACTAGCGAATATACCAAAATAGCCAGCCAATAATTTGATATAAGCTCAAAAATATAGAAAAACTTACCCCTAAACTTATTATCAAATATTCTTACCACAAATGTTGAAGAAGCTAAAATAACAAAAAATCCCCAATATAAAATTCCATTTGAGATGCATAAATTACTTAAGGCCTTGTATGCCCTCAACCCTATATAAAAATTAATCAATCCATAAATCCCTAAAAATAAAATAATAAAAATATAATTTATCACCTTCATACTATCCCCCCCTTAGAATTTAATCAGCAATAGTTTCATAAAATATACTAAAAAGACATGGAGGATGCCATGAAAATACTTGTTGATGCCGATGCATGTCCCGTTAAGGATATAATAATCGATACAGCTAAAGAATACAATGTTGAAGTTATTATGTTTTCAGATACCAGCCATATTCTCAATTATGATAATTGTAAGATAATCATCGTAGACAAAGGCAGAGATTCTGTAGATTTTGCCTTAATAAATGAAGTATCTCCAAAGGACATAGTCATAACCCAAGATTATGGCGTAGCTGCAATGGCTCTTTCTAAGGATGCCTATGCTTTAAATTATAACGGCCTAATTTTTAATAAGCATAACATAGACTCCCTTTTAATGCAAAGATATATAGCTTCAAAGGTTCGTAATGCAGGTGGAAAGGTGGGGAGCATAAAAAAAAGAAACAAACAAAATGATCTACATTTTAAAAAAAGCCTTGAACTTTTGATTAAACAAATTAAAGGGCCCTAAAGGCCCTACTTTAAATTTGAAACTTCGATTGAATTTTTATTATTTATCTCCTTTGAAACCTCTAAAATATATTTTAAATCCTCACTATTAATCTTTTCATTGTATTTATCCAATTTATCCAATGTAATTGTTTTCACATGAAGTTTTCCCTTTTCATAAAACTTTAGTCTATATACAGGTATTAATTCCAAATCTTTGGTATAAGTTCTTTTATCATCTTTTTCTAAAATAAGATTAACCATTAGACCTATATCAGTATATTTGTCCTTTTGATTGGATATAAAATTTCCTAATGAATAATTAAAATTCTTTTCATAACTCTCTCCTTTTTTAAAAAGGAGCTGATAATCAGCTCCTTTATTCTCCCCATCCTTCTGGGAACTCTGCATTATGCCATACATTTTGAACGTCATCATTTTCTTCTAATCTGTCTAAAAGTTTTTCAAACTTTTCTGCAGCCTCACCATCTAATGCTACATAAGTGCTTGGTATCATCGATACTTCAGCTGAAGCAAGTTTTATTCCATTGTTTTCTAAAGCTTCCCTTACCTTTGAAAAATCCTCAGGAGAAGTTGTAATTTCATAAGCATCCTCTTCAGAGGAAAAATCTTCAGCACCAGCATCAAGGGCCATCATCATTAGAGAATCTTCATCAATTCCCTCTTCCTTTTCTACTATTATAAGCCCCTTTTTCTCAAACAAGAAGGAAACGCAGCCTGTTGCCCCTAAGTTACCACCAAATTTTTCAAATATATGTCTTACATCACCTGCAGTTCTATTCCTGTTATCTGTTAATGCTTGAACAATAACAGCAACACCATTTGGGCCATATCCTTCATAAATGATTTCTTCATATGTTACATCTTTTAGCTCCCCTGTTGCCCTTTTAATAGCCCTTTGGATGTTTTCCATAGGCATATTGTTAGCCTTTGCCTTAGCGATAACATCCCTTAATCTTGAATTTGCCTCAGGATTTGGTCCACCTTCCTTAACCGCAACCTGAATTTCTTTACCAATTTTTGTAAAAAGTTTTCCTCTAAGAGCGTCTTGCTTACCTTTTCTATGTTTAATATTCGCCCATTTTGAATGTCCTGCCATATTTATTCCCCCTTCTAAGTTAAATTACCATTATTCTTTTACATCACTTGCTACTTGGGACAAATATTTTAGGCATTTCCCTTTTATGCTGGCTCTTTCTATTTAATTCATCGACAATATTTCTAACTCTTTCTGTAGCTTTACCTGTTAATATATATTCATCAAGTTCTTTATAAGTTATACCCATTTCCTTTTCGTCTGTTTGGTTTTCCCAAAGTCCTGCACTTGGAGCTTTGTTTATAATCTCTTCAGGAACATTAAAGTATCTCGCAAGTTCCCAAACCTCATGCTTAACAAAGGATGCAAGTGGGAGAATATCAACTCCGCTATCGCCATATTTAGTAAAATATCCAACAGTAAGCTCACTTTTATTACCTGTTCCTGCAACAAGATAATTTAAAAGTGCAGCATGATAGTAAAGCGTAGTCATCCTTAGCCTTGGTTTAATATTTGCAAGGGCAAGTCTGTTTTCATTTCCTGTTGAACCTACAGCCCTTAAAAGTGAATCATAAACTTCATCTAAAACTACTTTTTTATATCTTATGTTTAATCTATCAGCAAGCAACAGAGCATCCTTTTCATCCTGAGGATTGCTATAGCAAGGCATAATAATCCCTAAGGTATCATCAGGGAAAGCTTTTTTTGCAGCAGCAGCTACAACGGCAGAATCAACCCCACCGCTAAGCCCAAGGACAATTCCCTTTGCATTTGCTTCTTTGACCCTATCCTTTAACCATTCAATCAGCTCATTGGCAACTCTTTCAACATCAAACATCCTAATACCTCCCTGAAGCTTTCTTTTAAGATATTAGCATATTAATGAATAACTTTCAATATTGTAAGGTATAAAAACATCAATAATTAAAAAACTAAACTATAGGTGATATAAATGAAGGATAAGATAAAAATTTATATAATAGGCCTTTTAACAGGAATTTGTAATGGACTATTTGGTGCTGGCGGTGGAACTTTATTAGTCCCTGCTATGAACCATATCCTAAAAATAGAACAGCACAAAGCCCATGCAACAGCTATTGCAATAATCCTTCCTCTTTCTATAATAAGCTCAGTTTTTTATATTTCAAAATCCCTTGTAGACTGGAATTTAACCCTTAAAGTTGTAATAGCCAATATAATCGGAGGATATATAGGTGCAAAAATACTTAATAAATTTACAGATGGAACTTTAAAGCTAATCTTTGGAATTTTTATGATAATCGCAGGAATAAGGATGGTGTTCTTTAAGTGATTATTTTTATAATTAGCTTAATTTCTGGAATTATTAGCGGAATGGGAATTGGAGGAGGGACAATTTTAATACCTGCTCTAATTATATTTTTAAATGTAAAGCAGCAAATTGCACAAAGCACTAATCTTCTTATTTTTGTTCCCACATCCATTGTTGCTTTATATACCCATATTAAACAGGGCAACATAGAAAAAAAAGTTTTAAAAACGCTTATAATTTTTGGTATTATTGGTTCAATCATAGGCTCCATTCTTGCCGTTAGTTTAGGCTCAAGCCTTTTAAAGAAAATGTTCGGCGTTTTTCTTCTCTTTATGGGGGCCTATGAAATTTATTTAAGCAGAAAAGAAAAGGCTCACCGTCAAAGCTGACGGTAAGCCCTTTAGAACTCCTTCATAACGCAATGTCCGTAAACAACTTCCATTCCAAATCCTTTTGACTTTTCTATTAGTTCTTGGCTTTCTGCACCTGGTTGGAACCATATATATTTAATATTTAATTTATTTGCTTCATCCACATAAGTTCCACCTAATGCTGGATTTATAACCATATCTACAGCTTCAGGAACCTCTGGTAAGTCTAATAGTGATTTATATGATTTTTCACCATCTACGTCTAGTCCCTTTGGATCCACAGCGTATACCCTATACCCCTTATTTTTTAGAAAATTATAGATTTTGTAAGCAAACTTTTCCTTGTTAGATACGCTACCAACAACAGCCCAAATCTTCTTTTCTTTAAATTCATTAATATTCATTATTCTTGCACCTCCATAATCCTTTCTGCTTCATCTACAAAGACTAAATTATTGTCTGTAACTTTAATTATATCATTTCCCCCCATTATTTCAATTATATCAGAATGAATTTTTTCAAATTCTTCTTTTAAACACACACCCTGTATCCGTATATTTTCCATGTATTCTACATCTAAAATTTTTATATTTTTACTTTGAAGATAATAATTTATCTTCCCATATTTTTCATAGTCTACAATCATAGAAAACTTTGTTCCCATTTTTCTTTTTACCTTGCCTGCAGCATCCACACCTTGTTTGCAGGATGCACTATATGCCCTTACAAGTCCTCCTGCACCTAATAAAATTCCTCCAAAATACCTTGTTACAACAACTGCAACATCATTAAGATTTTCCCTCTTTAAAACCTCTAAAACCGGTGGTCCAGCAGTTCCTTGGGGCTCACCATCGTCAGAATACCTCATAGATATGCCATTATTAGTTATGTAAGCATATACATTATGGGTTGCATCCTTATATTTTTCTTTTATAGAATTTATAAAATCCATGGCCTCTTCTTCGTTTTTTATCCTCTTTATGTTACAAATAAATAAAGACTTCTTTTCCTCAAAGGAAACCTCAACTTGTCTTAAAACTGTCCAATCTTCCTTAAACATCCTCTCACCTCAAAACAAATTTTTGGTAAATGATAAGTTATAATGTTGACTAATATAGTTGTATTTTTTAAAAATATATGTTAAGATAAATTAAGCTTAAATTTTATTTAAGGAGGTTTGACCCTATGATTACAAAAGATATGGGTATAATTGAAATAGTTCAAAAATATCCTCAAACAGCTCAAGTTTTTGCTAAATACGGAATGGGCTGTTTAGGTTGCATAGCAGCTAGATACGAAACTCTAGAGCAAGGCGCTATGGCACATGGTATCAATCTAGATGCTATGTTAAAGGATCTAAACGAAGCTATAAAAGGCTAATAAATTGCCAGGGGTTACCCTGGCATTTTTATTTCATCAAAAATCTCTTTCAAAATATTTATTCCATTTGTTATATCATCATAATCAGTTTGGGCAAAACTTAGTCTAAAATTGTTACTGCTTCTTGAGTCGAAATAGAAGGCTCTACCAGGAGCAATCGCAATGCCCCTTTTCTTTGCGTTATAAGCTATTATCGTTGAATCCAATTCAGATTCAATCCAAAAATGAATTCCACCCTTAGGATCTTTAAATCTTATATCCTTTATCTCGCTTAATTTTTCCTTCATTAAGCAATATCTTTTATAATAAATATCCTTAAGATTGTTCAAATGTCTTGTCCACAAACCTTCCCTAAGATATAAATCAAATGCCCTTTGAATTAAACTTGACGTTGATATATCCGTATTTTGTTTTGCAAAAACTAAATTTCTAGATATATTAAAAGGGGATACTATCACTGCAAGTCTAAGTCCTGGCATAAAAATTTTTGAAAAACTTTTAATAAAAATAACTCTATCACAAAAATCAAGAGTCTTTAAAGGTTCATTAGGCTTTTTAGAAAAGTTGATTTCAGTTAAAAAATCATCCTCCAAAATATATGTATTATATTTTAATGCCAAATTTATAAGTTCCAATTTCTTTTCAAGACTATAAGTTATAGACGTAGGGTTTTGATAATTAGGCATTACGTATATAAGTTTAACTTTTTGCTTTTTTAATACATCCTCAAGTTCATCAAGATCCAATCCGTCCTCTTTAAGCGGGATTTCGATAATATTTGCTCCCCTATTTTTAAATATCGCTGCCGCACCTGTATAGGTAGGACTTTCAACTACAATAGCATCATTAAAATTAACCAGCACCTTTGCCACAAGATCTATTCCCTGCTGGGCACCTGAAACGATGCTAATATTATCTATTTCGCATTCAATTCCGCATTCTCTTAAATATTTCCAAATGGACTCCCTTAGTGGGAAATATCCTTGAGGCTCAACATAATTAAAAGCACTAGCTCCATCCCTATCTAAAACTCTATTTATGACAAGTTTAAAATCCTCAACAGGGAAAAGACTGCTTTGCGGTGTTAATGTAGAAAAATTTATTCCTTCGTTTATTTCTTCCCTTTTAGCATTTGTCGCTAAAGGATTTTCTGAAAAAACTTGTATTCTTTCATCTTTTTGTTTAGATACAAAAGTCCCACTTCCCACCTTTGTATAAATATATCCCTTTTGTTCTAAAAGCTTATATGCATTAACAACTGTAACAGTATTTACACTAAGTTTTTTAGAAAGTTCCCTTATTGTAGGAAGCTTTTCATCAGGTTTTATGGCACCTTCCTCAATTAAATTTTTTAAAATCTCATAAAGCTGAATATATTTCGGCTCACTAGAAAACTCATCAAGCTTTATATTTTCATAAAATTTCATAAGACCACCTATTTTCTCATAAAGAAAACTGATGTAGTTCCTTCACCAACATGGCTTCCTATTGTTGGACCAATCTCCGATATAACAAATTCTTTAACATTAAATGTCCTTTCTATTTCTTCCTTAAGTTGCATACAAAAGTCTAAATTTCTTGAATAATTTAAGCCTATTACTTGTTTTTCTATTTCGTAGCCTCTCTCCTGCATCGTTTCGATCATCTTCTTTATAATTGCCTTTTCTCCCCTTACTTTATCATAGGGAACTATATATCCATTATCAAACTGTAGAATAGGCTTTATATTGAGCAAATTGCCAATAAGAGCCTTAGAACTTGATATTCTTCCTCCTCTTTTTAACATTTCAAGATTTCCAACGGCAAAAATATACTCCATCCTATCCCTCATAAAAGTTATTCTATCTATTATTTCTTCCCTTGTTTTTCCTTCCTTGAGCATTAAGGCAGCCTCTCTAACCATAAGACCATATCCAACTGAAGCACCCTTTGAATCAATAACATCTATATTCTCTTCCCCAAGTTCCTCTCTTGCAACAAGGGCAGATTGATATGTTCCTGAAAGGCCTGACGAAAAACTTATATAAATAATATGATACCCATCATCTAAAAACTTTTTAAATTCTTCTATAAATCTTGCTGGTGTTATCTGAGTAGTTTTTGGTAATCCCTTAAAGGTTTTTAGCTTTTCATAAAATTCTTCAGTTGTTATAGTTACTCTATCATAATAAAATTCATCATCAAAATAAACTATCATAGGTATAATATAAACTCCAAGTTCTTCTGCATAGCTCCTTTCAAGATCACAACCGCTATCAGCAATTATTTTTATTTTTTTCATAATCCACCTCCAAATTAATAAACATAATAAACAAGCTCCTCAATGAGCTCCTCTTCTCCATATGTTGTAAAACTTCTCAAGGACTGATTTATTAAGCCCTTTTGTGATAAATAATCTAAAAGATAATTCAAGTCTCCATTTAGCTGTTTAAATTCAGGAGAATTTTTAATGTCATGAATTGATAAAAACTGCTTTTTTTCCTTTAAAAATTCAATTATGGGCATGGCAAGAGTAGAAATATTTTGATCAAGATATTTTTCAATAAAATCAAGAACGGTATATATCTTTTCCTTTAAAGTTTTTTGTGTGTTTAATATATTAAAAAGCTTATCTACTTCCTCATCCATACTAACAGCAAAGGATAAAATATCCTTATCAGTTATATATCCCTTTACATTTAACTGTAGCCTAGCAAAATTTGTAATAAGATCTACTATCCATTGAAAGGAAGTTTCATATTTTCCTGTATAGTAGTATTTTCTTGAATAATGTAAACAGTTAAATATATTACACAATATCTCAAGATTTCTAATATTCCTATCCCTGTCATAGTAAAACCTTATTGAATTAAATAGATCCTTAATCTCATCATCTAAGCAATAAACTAATTTCCCTGTAAAAAAGGCTTTATGGAAGGTTCCTCCCTTTAATAGGTTGGTATAAGACTTAATAAAAATTTCCTTTGATATATAATTAACCTGAATAGGGACATCATTGATTTTGCTGTATAAATTCATTAATTTATTTTGTTCCTTGGTTATTACAAAGAAATCTATATCCGATTCCTCCCAAATATCGCCAGATACAATGCTCCCATAAACAATTATAGCAATAACATTGGAATTATTTTTTAACTTACCAAATGCCTTATCGTATGCCTCCTGATAGGATTTTATTAAATTAGTCACATTACCCTCCCCCATAAAATTTTAAAATAAAAAAAATAATGTTTAATTTATTATATAATTATTATCAAATCATTGTAAAGTATTATTATTTTTGAATATTATAAATACCCTCTACATCCCTATAACCACAACTTGGACATACGATTATATGCTTACAAATATAGCTTGGATCGCCATCATTAAGATCTGTAATCTCATACGGCAGGTCTGCCGAATAACTGTCATAATAATTCTCAATCCTATCTAAAATCTCCATCCTGCTTCCACATAAAGGACATTTCTTATTATAATCAACCAATCCATTACAAACAGGACAAATCAACATCTTATACACCCCTTTTCACATTTCTATCAATAATTTTCCCTTACAACATAAAAAATACACCACATATATTGGGGTGTTATATTGCAGACAAACCTTCTTTGATGTTTTTACTTTGTAAAAGCCCCGTGATAGGATTTCAAAAATGCATCTCTCATAAGCTCTAGCAATTAGAATTGCTTAGCGAAATGAGCGAATGCCAGGCAAATCCTTCACGGGGCTTATCAAAAGCTCTCTTTAAATTAAGGGTATTTATTTACATCTTTTCAAACTCAGATTTTGGAAGTCCACAAAGTGGGCATACCCAATCTTCAGGAATATCCTCAAATCTTGTTCCTGGAGCTACTCCGTTATCTGGATCACCATTTGCTGGATCATAAACATAACCACATGCTGGGCATAAATATTTGTCCATAAAAATACCTCCTTATTAATAGTTCTTTTCCATATTATAACCCATTTATTTATATTTTCCAACATTATTATTTATTTTTTTCTCAAACTATTTATAGGTGATAATATGAAAATCTTAACCCAAATTTTTATTTTTGTTACAATATTTTTTATGTTACATAATTTTTTAATTAAAACTCAGCTAAAAACCTTGAATAATATAACTTTTGAAAAAACAAATAGAAAAATATGCATTGTCCTTGTAGATGGGCTACGCTTAGATTCCATTAAGTATATGCCATTTTTACTAAATATGATAGACTACAAAAATGGAATCCTTTATAATTCAAAAGCTTTTCCTCCAACTTTATCAAGGCCAGGTTACGAAAGAATTTTTACAGGCTCGCCAACTAATATAAATGGAATAACAGGAAACTTTCATCATGTTCCTTCTTTCGTTCCTGACATTTTTCTTCTTGCTAAAAGGTCGGGTTATAAAACAGCCCTATCAGGTTACTACTGGTTTATTGAGCTCTTTCCTTATTCATTTAATTACAGATACACTTATTTTAACAATGATTCAAGGGTTTTTAGTAATGCAATAAATATTATAGATAAATATAACCCTGACATATTATTAGTTCATCCAATGATGGTAGATAAAGCAGGGCATAGGTACGGTGCCTTATCACCAGAATATAAAACATCTTGCAAAAATGTCGATAAGAATATCGAATTTCTATGGAAACATATTAAAGATAAAAATTACACATTAATTGTAACATCAGACCATGGCCATAAGGATGAAGGGGGCCACGGTGATGGCAATGTTCGGTGTATCGAAATTCCACTTATAATTATTGATAATGACATCGAGAAACTAAACTTAGTCCCAAAGGATTGGGTTTCTCAGCTTGATGTTGCCCCAACAATCTGTGACCTTTTAAATATTCCTAAAAATTCTTTTATGACAGGAACATCCCTTATACAGGGCAATGACAAATTATCAGTCAATTTAGTTATGGATAATAGAATTATAAAGCTAAACAAGAGATCCCCATTAATTTTTGCATCTTTTACCGCTTTTATTAGCGTTATGATAACAAAATTATTTTATTACTTAAGGAACTTATTATAATCTTTCAATAACCTTAATAAAGGATTGGTTAGCATTTAAGATAGTTTCATCCTCCTTTATATCAAGAAGCTTGTAATCCTTTAGAACCACTTTACCGTTAATTATCACTGTCTTTATTTCAGAACCATTAGCAGCATAAACAATATTTGAATATATATCCGTTGGAGGGTTAAGGTGGGGTTTATTAAAATCGATTAATATTATATCTGCCAAAAAACCCTCCTTAATTTTTCCAAGTTTATCCTCCATGCCTATAGCCTTTGCTGCATTTACCGTTGCAAGCTTTAAAGTATCATATGCGCTTAATGCTGTAGCATCATTGAAGGTGAGTTTTTGAAGAAGGGATGCAGATTTCATTTCATCTATCATATTGAGATTATTATTGCTGGATGCTCCATCAGTCCCTAAAGCTACATTAATTCCATTTTTCATCATCTTTACAATAGGTGCTGCACCGCTTGCAAGCTTCATATTGCTTTGGGGGTTATATACCACACTAAAATCATAATTCTTAACCATAATAATATCATCATCGTTTAGGTAAACGCAGTGGGCTGCAACAACTTTGTTTTCATCATAAAGTCCGGCATCTTTACAGACTTCAGCTGGAGTTTTATTATACTTTTCCCTTATTATGTTTACCTCATCCTTGGTTTCAGCAATGTGAATATGAATAGGTAATTTGTAGTTTCTTGCTATTTCCCCAACCTTTTTTAAAGTTTCAAAGGAACATGTATATGGTGAATGGGGAGCAATAAATATCTTGATTAAATCATCCTCTTTAAATTCATCATATAAACTTAGCGTCTCATCGATCTGCCTTTCCCACATATCCCCAATTATTGGACTTCCTAAAAATCCCCTGATGTTTGCCCTTCTACAGGCCTTTGCAATTGTATCCTCTCTAAAATACATATCTACAAATGATGTAGTTCCGCTTTTTATCATTTCTATAATTCCTAAAAGGGCACCGTTATATATATCTTCCTCAGTTAACCTAGCTTCAAAGGGCCAGATTTTTTCATTTAACCATCTCATTAGGGGCAGCCCCTCTCCATAGCCCCTAAGGAGGGTCATAGGAATATGAGTATGGCAATTTATAAAACCTGGTAGTGCTACACAGCCATTTCCATCTATAACCTCAAGATTATCCCTTCCTCCTTCATAAACTCCTTCTTTAACCTTTACTATCTTGTTATCTTCAATATAAATATATCCTTTAGGGATAATATAATCTCCTTCCATTGTAATTACTTTTATATTCTCTATTAATAATCTTTTCATCATAACCCTCCTTTTTGGCTTTTATATAATTATATTCGTTATATTCAGAATTTTCAATTATAATAAAACAAAAAAAAATTAGGGGTGGCTATTACCACCCCACTGGCTGCCGAGGTAGGACTCGAACCCACGATTGCCTGATCCAGAGTCAGGTGCCTTACCAACTTGGCTACTCGGCATCATCACTTATTATTATAGCAACTTTTTTTAAAATTTCAATATCAATTATATCATTGATAGTGTCAAGATATTGTAGGTTAATTTTTATAGACAACCCCCTAAAATGTTTAAAATCAAGACTTTCGTAAACTTTTAAACTTTAAATTATATTTTCATATTTAATTGATTTTAATATCTTATACATTGGCGTTACTTTTCCAATATTTAATATTGTTATATTATTTATTCCTTCTCGTGAAGAATTATTTATTCTTTTAATTGTTTCCTTTATCTTCTTTTTATTTAATTTAAATGTTTCAATATCTTCCTTGTATATACTTATTTCCCTTAAATTACCTCCATTCCTGCTAAATACCCTTAGCTTTGCCATTATCTTTAATCCCTCTTTACTCCATCCTAATGGCCTACTGCTTAATCTCGCTGATAATACATGGCTTATATGCCCTTCTGCACTGCATCCTATTACATCCTCGTCCTCTTTATATATTACTATCCCTTCCCAGTTATTTAATATATATCTCCTTGCTTCTTTTGCTCTCTCCTTTTCTGTCTTAGTTTCTGCTATATTTATTAACTCCTTAAATATCTCCCTTAAAACCTTCTTATCCCCTTCATTTATTGCTCCCCATATCTTTTGCCTATATTCTTCTCGCTTTGCTGTCCCTCTTATTATGTATTTGTTCAAATGATATCTATCTAATACAAATTTCGCTTTCGGAATCCATTCCATTCCTTCCTTTATCCATCTTGCTCCATCTCCTGCTATGTATATCTTTTCTATGCTCTCTATATCATAATTGTCATACACATAATTCGCTACATCTATCCATATTTCTTCAGCTTCTACACCAACGTATGCTTTGTAATATACATTCTTTAATTCGTTTCTCCCATTTTTGCTTTGCCTTCCTTCATGTATATATACAAGCCTTGGCATCTCCTTCTTCCCATCCTGCAATGCCACATGATCCTCATCTGCTTCTATGTATAGCACTCTTACTTTCCTCTTTTCTTTTACTTCCCTTTTTACTTCTACTTCTCCTACCTGTCTTATTGCATTAAATACCGTCTGTCTACTTAGTTTCTCCGGACATGTTATTTTACTACTCTCCTCATAGGACATATTAATTGCGTTCTCCACCAGCTTTATCTTTACTTCTTTATCTACCTTCTCATGTTTGCTTATCCCTATAATTTCATCAAGTAAATATCTATATTCCCCATTCTTCTTAGATTTGTAATACGTTCTTGCATATTCTATTTCGCCTAGCATTGTTACAATCTTTTTCTTGTCTTTCCTTTCTACTACCCATCCCTTTTTCCTTTTTTCATCTTCTTTAATCGTTTTATCTAATTCTTCTAAAAAGTCCTTTATTATGTTTGCTCCTAATTCATCAGTCATTTTTTTAACTACATCAACAAGTTTTGTTAAATCCCATTCTTCTGATATAGTTTCTTCAACATTTTTTATTAATTTAGTAGTGAAATTTATTAAATGTTGTTGTATAATATTATTCAAAAGAGACACCCCCTTATTGGTTTGTGTGTTTTTTTCACTTTTATTTTATCACAGGGGTTGTCTCTTTTAAATTTTTTGTCTTTTTTCGTCCTACAATAATTTTACACTATGTATATCATTAATTTAATATTTTTATTCATATAAATTAATAAAAATCCCTATGGTGATATAATGAAAAATGAAGTTCCATATCAAGTTCCAAATCCTACTGATGTTGAAAGGCATGCTATCTTAAGATTTTTCCTAAAATCAGATAATCGTGAGGAGGATTTTGATGAAATAATAAAGCTTCTTTCACCTCCACCAAACATTGAAAAAATCGCATCCAAAGAGCAAGGGAGAAAATTTAAAGTAGCCATTATAGGTGCAGGGCTTTCAGGACTTTGTGCTGCCTATGAACTTAATAAAATAGGATGCGACATTACTATTTTTGAAGCCTCAAACAGAATAGGAGGAAGAGTTAAAACACACTTTTTTGACAAGTCCAAAAATCAATATGGCGAGCTTGGTCCTATGCGCATTCCACCCTCCCACGAAACAACATGGCACTATATTAATGAATTTAAACTCAGAACCATCCCCTTTATAAGTAAAAGCACATCCTCTTTATTTTTTGTTAGAAATTCATATGCAGTTAATAATCCAGTTAGCATAATGGAAAATATATATCCACAATTTGATCTTCCTGATGGGGAGAAAAAAAGAACTCCAGATGAACTAATCGGAAAACTATATAAAAAATATTTCTTTAGCCTTTCAAAGGAAGAAAGAAAGGAACTTTTGCAAATTAAGAGGGATTATTCTAAAAAAATAAAAGAAATTCAAAGCATTTCCTTAAGACAAGGATATGAAAATACTGGTCTTTCCCAAAATGCTATTTCTTTAATTAGCAATATATCTGCCCTAGAGGGGGATCTTATTAATATAAGCCTCATTGAAATTTTAGCAGAATACTATACATTAGACTTTTTATATACCTATACAATTGAAGGAGGAATAATAAATCTTCCCCTTGCCTTTTATAATCAACTTATAAATTCTAAAGGTCCTGGAAAAGTTAATTTTAGACTTCATAGCCTTGTTAATTCTATAATCCAGTCCCCCTACGATAGTAGAAAAATAATTTTGGAAATATTAGACCTTAACGACAACAGCTATTTTTATAACGATTTTGATTTTGTGATTTGTGCTATTCCCTTTTCAAGCCTAAGAAGAATAAAAGTCAACCCACCATTTACCGTTAGAAAAATGCAGGCAATAAATGAACTTAATTATGAAATAGGCCAAAAAACCTTACTCTATCTAAAGGAAAGATTTTGGGAGAGGGATAAAAACAACCCCTTAAGTGGAACAACATTAACAGATCTTATTACAATATTAACAGTTTATCCCTCAGATCATTTAGTTCCTATTAAAGGTGAATTATTTAAGTATAAACTAAAAGAAAATACATCATATAAAGAGCCCGGAACACTACTTGCCTCCTACAACTGGAATCAAAATGCCGTAAGACTTGGAAAAGAATACGAAAACTTAAGGATTACAGAAATAATAAGATCTATAGAAAAAATACACAAACTCCCTGAAGGATATATGGAGGATACTTTGATAGATTATGCCTACATCCTTTGGTCAGAGGTTCCCTTTATATGGGGAGGAGTTTGTTTTATGCTTCCAAATCAAAAAGAACTATTCCTTTATGATTCTACAACCCCAGAAATGGATGGAAGGGTTCATTTTGCAGGTGAGCATGTTTCAACTAAGCACGGATGGATGCAGGGTGCCCTTCAATCAGGGATGCTAGTTGCCAACAATATAGCTAAACTTATAAGAGATAATTATAAATAGGCACAGCAAATTCTGTGCCTATTTTACCTCATATTCCCTTACCCTACCATAAACATCTTTAGTTGTATTTATATATAAAAGTATCCCCTCTTCTGTATATTCTTCCTTTTCAATGCAGTTATTTTGATGCAGATAAGAAACAACTTTAGTATCAGAATATGGAATCAATAGTTTTACCCTTATCATATCCTTGTAAACATTATCTTGAATAATCTTTAAAAGAACATCTAAATTGGTTCCTTCAACAGCCGATATTTCAACGACATCCTTAAATTTACCCCTTAAAATCTCTAAACTTTCAAGATCAGCAATATCCATCTTATTTAAAACAAGAATTTTTCTTTTATCTCCCGCTCCTATTTCCTCTAAAACCGAATTTACGACCTTTATTTGAGCTTCAGCATTTTTATTTGAAGCATCAACTACATGTAAAATAAGATCGCTATAAATTATCTCCTCAAGGGTGGATTTAAAGGCCTCAACAAGTTCATGGGGAAGCTTCCTTATAAACCCAACTGTATCTGAAATTAAAACGTCTTTGCCATTAGGAAGATTAACAAGCCTTGTTGTAGTATCAAGGGTTGCAAAGAGCATGTTTGCTTCAAAAACCTTTTCCTTATCAACCCCTGAAATTTCACAAAGCTTATTTCTTAAAGTAGATTTTCCTGCATTAGTATAACCTACTATTGAAACTACAGGGATTTCATTAGAAAGCCTCTTTTCCCTTTGAACCTGCCTTGTATTTCTTACAGCCTCCAACTCCTTTTCCAAATCATTGATTCTTCTCATTATATGCCTTTTGTCGATTTCCAGCTTCTTTTCTCCAGGTCCCCTTGTTCCAATTCCTCCACCTGTTCTCGAGAGCATAGCTCCAAAGCCTGTTAATCTTGGCAATCTATATTTTAGCTGTGCAAGTTCAACCTGAAGCTTTCCTTCCTTCGACTTTGCCCTTTGGGCAAAAATATCAAGGATTAAGGCTGTTCTATCTATAACTTTACATCCTAAAATTTCTTCAAGATTTCTTATCTGTGCAGGGCTTAACTGATCGTCAAAAATCACTGCATCAGCCATTAAACTTTGCCTTAAAAGGCTAATCTCCCTCGCCTTACCACTTCCTATATATGTGGCAGGATCAATTTTACTTTTTTTCTGATATAATTTAAAAACCACCTCTGCTCCTGCGGTTTCAGCAAGTTCTTTAAGCTCCTCTAATGACTCTTCAACGGTATATAAATCATCATTTCCTGCGGCAACCAAAATAACCTTTTCCTTGGCTTTTTCATCCAAGATAAATACTCTTTCCTCTAATTTTTCCTCAACTTCCCTAATAAGTTTTAATGCATCAATCGACTCAATAATCCCTGCTTCATAGGGACCTAATATATCAGCTCTTTTAGAGAGCATTCCATCAATAACACTTATAAGGCCTATCGAAAAATCTATAGGTTTTCCTTCATTAACTCCAACGGCTACCATCATATCAAATCGCAAACTAACCAGTGCCGTTATATCTACAACTGAAAGTTCCCCCTGACCTGATGGATGGGTATGGATGCATCTTATCCCAGATAGACCGCCTTCTTTTCGCTTTTCAAATATTTCTTCAAGATTTACAGTTTCACTATCCCCAATTGCTATATCTACTATTTTACCTCGTCTATTGATATATATAGATATTTCTCTTTTTAATTCCCAAGAAACCCTTGATAAAACATTTAGGATATCCTTAGAAATTATTATATTTTTATCTACATCAATTTCAAACAAAGCCTCTAATTCATTTATATAAGATTTTTTTACTCCTTCTAAATTACCTCTTATCATATCATCACCTCGCTAAATAATTATACATTAATATATTGCTAGAAACAACCAAGACTCCTTGACAAAACATTAACTTTAACTTATATTAAATGGTAACAATCTTCGTTAATGGAGGGAATAGGATGGAGTTAATAAATAAAAAGGAAAACATTTTAATAAGTTCAGAGGAAATTGCAAAAAAAGTTTCTGAACTTGGCAAAAAAATTTCCGAAGACTATAAAGGTAAAAAACTTTATGTTTTATCACTACTAAGAGGTAGTTTTATATTTACTGCAGATCTTGTAAGACATATAGATGTTCCTGTTAAAATAGGGTTTATGGCAACATCAAGCTATGGACATGGTGAAACCAGTAGCGGTCAAGTAAAGATAGTTCAAGATATAGCAGACGATGTAGAGGGCTACGATGTTCTAATAGTTGATGATATCGTTGATACAGGCATAACTATGAAATTCGTTATGGAATATATCAAATCTAAAAACCCTGCAAGTGTAAAGTCCTGCGTGTTACTCGACAAGCCAGAAAGAAGAAAAGTTGAACTTGTTCCTGACTACTGCTGTTTTACAATTCCCGATGTTTTCGTTGTTGGCTACGGATTAAACTATGGTGATTATTACAGAAATAAACCTTATATATTCAATTGGGAATAATTAGGGGCACCATCCGGTGCCTTTTTATTTGAAATTTTAAAAATAATGTTGACAAAATTAAATTATAGTAATATTATAATAGTGTAGACACCCCCCTGGGGTATAGTGAGTAAACAAAGCTTAATATAGAGGAGGAATAAAATATGGTAATTCATGTAACAGATGCTGATTTCAATGAAAAGGTTTTAAACTCGGATAAAGCTGTATTAGTAGATTTTTGGGCTGAATGGTGCGGACCTTGCAGAATGATAGCTCCAGTTGTTGAAGAAGTTGCTAAAAACCTTAAGGATAACCTTGTTGTTGCAAAACTAAACGTAGATGAAAATCCTATGACTGCTTCACTTTACGGTATTTCAAGCATCCCTACCCTTGTTCTATTCAAAGATGGCAAGCCATTGGGTAAAATAGTAGGATTTAGACCAGCAGCTCAAATTGAAAGTGCTATTAAAGGAGCTTTAGGACTATAATGTTCGATGTAGCTATAATAGGCAAAGGCCCGGCTGGCATTTCAGCTGCTGTTAATGCCTTTGCCAGAAACAAAAGCGTTGTTATATTCGGGGGCGATAGCAAAAAAGTTTTGCTTAGCCCCTCTATTCCTAATTACCCTGGCTTGCCAGAAATATCTGGAAAGGATTTAATGGAAAGGCTCAACGAGCATTTAAAATTAACTAATGCTACAATAATAAATAAAACCGTAATCGCAGTTTATGCTATGGGCAACTATTTTTCAATTCAAGCAGAAAACGATTTTTATGAAGCAAAATCAGTTATCCTTGCTACAGGCGTCGATTTTAAAAAATCTATAGAAAGCGAAGACACATTCCTTGGAAACGGGGTAAGTTACTGTGCAACATGTGATGCCCCTTTATATAAAGGAAAAATTGTAGCAGTTGTTGGATATAATCATGAGTCTGTTGAAGAGGCTAATTTTTTAGCTGAATTATGCCAAAAGGTATATTTTGTCCCAATGTTTAAAGGTGACTTCAAATTCAATGAAAATGTTGAAGTAATTAATGACAGTCCTATAAAATTTGAAGGATCCTTAAAGGCTGAAAAATTAATACTTAAAAACAACTCAATAGAAGCAGATGGTTTCTTTGTATTAAAGGACAGCCTACCCCTTACAAGCCTTGTGCCTGGCCTTGAGGTTGACGGTCCCCATGTTCTTGTAAATAAAAGGATGGAAACAAACATTAAAGGGCTATTTGCCGCCGGAGACATAACAGGTAAACCCTACCAAGTAGCAAAGGCTATAGGAGAAGGACAAATAGCTGCATTAAATGCTGCTGAATACCTAGATCAAAAAAAATGATGAGGAACTTCCTCATCATTTTTTTATATTATACTCTTGAATATCCTTAGGTGGATTTTCTGTTTTTATCTCCGCATAAGTATCCGGAACCTTTCCTACTATTATACTCTCAGCAATCGGAATGCTGGAAGTTACAGTAACACTATTCCTTGCAAGAGGAATAATTACCTGAACAGTTGCAGAAACATCTAAGTAGACAATATGCCTTGTTTGGTTTATCCCTGCCGATGAAAATTCTGTTCTATAGGAAGTTAACACAGAACCTACCGGTCTCATTTTAAAGGGTATCCTTGGGCCATAATTTGCTAAAATTTCTATCCCTGTTAAAACAGCAAGTGGAATTTCCACCCTTCTTTCCTTCATATCGCTAATCCTTTTTTGAACTTCAAGGGCTATTTGAGAACCTAAAATATTTAATTCCACCGTATTCGCCTGAATCATAACAACATTTCCATCCTTATCAGTTTTAACTGACATAATATCGTCATAGGATATCTTATTCCCGAACTCAAATTTAACCGTATTGTTTATAGTTTCTACCGCTGTCCTTCTAGCCTCCTGATCACAATAAGCAATCAAGGTCGGCCTTAAAAAATAATTAAGATAAATCAAAAACAACGTCGCAAAAGTTAAAAGAAGCATCAAATATAATATTAATTTTATTTTAATAGTCCTATATCTTTTCTTCATATAAATCAACCCTAATATTGCTATTTAATTATATGTTTTTCTCAAAAAAAATATTAAAGGACGCAATGCGTCCTTTATGCTACTGATTGGCTATCAAGATTTTCAATCTCATGTATGCTAATTTGCCTTGTATGCTGCGTATGAGCCCATTCCTTTTTATTCTTATCTATAATTCCTTGAATTGTTATCGGAAGCCATGTTAATGTATAAACTCCATATAATAAATACCATATAAATACCTTTAAAGCTGTCTTACCTTCAAACTTTGCTAAAATTAGTATAAATGAACCTAAAAATATCGTATGGGCAAGCATTATATATATAAGCTTTGAATCAGGATCAAACATATAGTCAAATAAGAATATATTCAATGAATAAAGCGAAAAATAAACTAATAGCTTCTTAGACAATTTATTTTCTAGAAACATTACAAAAGGTGTAAATAAAAATTGAAATACGGAAAGCAATTTCCAAACAATTGGCGAGAATAAATAACTTATTATAAAAATATTCATCCCATCTGCGCTATAGCTCTGGAGGAAGGTTAAAATTGTTGATAACCCAAGTGCAACTATCATAAATGGCTGAATAGTATACAAAGCACAGTCAAATGCTACAAAATCTCTGTCTTTAATGGCTTTTTTCATTAACTTAAAGAAAAATCTCGATGCCACATCAGCAAATCCTTGCATCCATCTTTTTCTTTGCCTCCATGACTGCTTTAAAGTTAAAGGTTTTTCATCATAAACAACTGCGCTATGAGCCCAGCCTACCTTCTGACCATTTAAAACCAATTTACATGTAAATTCTAAGTCTTCAGTAAGACATGTAGCACCCCATCCAATATCCTTTAAAACTTCCATATCTATGCAAAATCCTGTTCCACCAATTTGATTAGATAATCCTAAATTTGCCCTTGCAAGCTGGAAAAGTCTGTTGGCAGTCCAAAAGGATATTGAATAGGATTCTGATATCCAGGAGTCATGAGGGTTTTTGCTGTCTATGTATCCCTGAACGACCTTATACCCCTCTTTTAATTTTCTATTGAGTTCCTTAAGAAAGTTCCTAGATGCTAAATTATCGGCATCAAAAACCACAACTGCATCGTATTTCTTATCCATTTGGAACAAAATGTTGAACATCCATTCAAGAGCAAATCCTTTACCCTTTTTTGTAGTGTCAAACCTTTCATAAACTATAGCACCGTGCTTTCTTGCAATATTTGCTGTATTGTCGGAGCAGTTATCTGCTATAACATATATATCATATAACTCCTTTGGATAATCAAGCATTTTGAGGCTATCCACAATATTACCTATAACCATTTCCTCATTATGGGCAGCAACTAAAAGAGCAAAGGATTTTTCTGGTTCTGAATTTAAACTATTATCCTTTTTTCTATAAAGTCCAAATAACGATATAATAAAATAATACAGTGTTACAACAAAAACGCTTACTTGAAAGAAAAAGGTTAAGTTATAAATTATTCCCTTCATGTTAATTCCTCCATAACTTTTTCTGTCTGTTAATATTTTTTGTTTAAACTTTATTTAATTATACTAATTCAATACTCCATATCATATTATAAGCCCTTCTTTAATCCTTCAAAAGTCTGCCTTCGCAATGTTTATAATTTATTTACAAAATGGTAATAAAATATCCAAAATAATGTATGTGGATAAAAATGTCCGCATTTGTTATAATTAATTTAACCAAGCTTTTTCATTCAAGGAGGTTTACTATGGCTGAAAAAAGGAAAAGTAAACGAAAAAACAAAAAAAGAGGCGTATTAAATATATTGTTGATAATATTTCTTTTTATATTCCTTTTTGTTTTTGCAGCAGGAATTGGAGTTACAATTGCAGTTATAAAATCTGCTCCTGAAATTGACGCCAACATACTTGATAACTTAAAGCAGAGTAGCAAAATATATGACAAAGATGGAAACTTTATAGAGGACTTTTCAGATGTTCAAAACCGAACAGTAGTTCCACTCAAAAAAATACCAAAGCACGTTCAGCAAGCCTTTATTGCAATTGAGGACGAAAGATTTTATAAACACCATGGAATCGACCCAAAGAGAATATTTGGTGCTTTATGGTATGATATTAAAACAATGTCTAAAGCTCAAGGTGCATCGACAATAACGCAGCAGCTTATAAAGAATATCGCTTTATCACCAAAAAAGGATTTCTCAAGAAAACTTCAAGAAATATATCTTGCAATTCAGCTTGAAAGAAAACTTAGCAAGGACCAAATTCTTGAAGCTTACTTAAACACAATATATCTTGGAGGAAGTGCCTATGGCGTCCAAGCTGCCTCAATGTATTATTTTGGAAAGGATGTAAGTGAGCTTACAATTGCTGAAGCTGCATTAATTGCAGGGCTTACTCAAAGCCCGTATAAATACTACCCCTACAGTAAAAAAAATCAGGAAAATCCAAAGACATATTTAGATAGGCAGCAAACAGTTCTTAAAAAAATGCTACAACAGGGATATATTACTCAAGAGCAATACGATGAAGCGATAAACCAAAAACTTGTTTTTAAAAGCAAGGAATCCCCAAACACAATGAAATACCAATGGTTTATAGAACCCGCAATTGATGAGATTGCAAAAGATATGGCAGACAAGCTAAATATAACAGAAAGCGAAGTAAAGCAAAGGTTAAGAACTGGAGGATATAATATTTATCTTACAATAGATACCAAAGTCCAAGAAGCCGCAGAGGCTGTAATCAATGACGATAGTTTCTTTAAACAATTTAATTTAAAGCCCTATGCTTCAACAGAAAATTCTCCAAAAGTTTTACAACCTCAAGCAGCTGCAGTTATAATGGACTATTCTACAGGTGAAGTGAGGGCGATTGTTGGCGGACGTGGACCTCATCCATTAAGGTCTATAAATAGAGCAACAGACGTAAAAAGGCAGCCAGGTTCAGCAATAAAGCCCCTATCAGTTTATACTCCAGCTATCGATACGCAGCTTGCAACTGCCGCAACCATAATTGAAGATAGTCCCTTCTCACAGGAGCTTTTGGCTGCAACAGGAGGATGGCAACCTAAAAACTACGATAATTCCTATAAAGGAAATGTAACAGTAAGAGAAGCAATTACGCGTTCTATAAACGTTGTTGCAGCTAAACTTTTACTCCAATTAGGAATTGGGACATCCGTTGATTATCTGCAAAATAAATTTCATATATCAACAATAACAAATTCTGACAAATACGTAGCACCACTTTCCCTTGGAGGTCTTACAGAGGGAGTCTACCCAATTGAAATGGCTGCAGCCTATGGAGTGTTTGGAAATAAAGGAATTTACTCAGAACCTATCCTTTACACAAAGGTTACTGATAGATATAATAACATAATTGTTGAAAAGACCTCTACACAATCAAGGTCAATCTCAAGTCAAGCTGCATATATTATGCTTGATATGATGAAGGATGTTGTAAGAAAACCTTACGGAACAGGCGGCAGGGCAAGATTTGGTTCAATGCCTGTTGCAGGAAAAACAGGAACCACATCCGACTACACCAACGTTTGGTTTTGCGGTGTAACGCCATACTATTCCGGTGTTGTATGGATAGGCCACGATAAGCCCAACACATCTATCCCCGGACTTAAAAGTTCCCTTGCGGCAAAATTATGGGGAGAAATAATGAAAAGAGCCCATGAAGGCTTAAAAGTAGTTGATTTTGAAAAGCCAAGTGGAATAGTATACGAAAAAGTATGTTTAGATTCAGGAAAATACCCAACAGATTTATGTTTTAATGATCCAAGGGGAAATAGAGTTGTTACCGAAATGTTTATAGAAGGGACTCAACCTGTCGAATTATGTGATTACCATGTAAATATCATTCCTGAACCTGATATAACAACGCCAGAAAATCCTAGTAATCCACAGGATAATGTGGGACAAAATCAAGAAACGCAAAATCCAACAAGTAATCCCACCGACCAAAACCAATCCCCTCCTCAAGAGGGTCAAAACCCGCAGCAAACCAATCCAACGCAACCCAAGCAATAGGCCCTAAAAGGCCTATTGCTTTTTTAATTTGTTTTTCAGCTCATAAAGCTTAATTACCTCTTCTAATGCCTTTGTAATTATCGGTGCACCAAACTCAACATCGTCTGAACCTTCCATCTTGCCTGGGTCTCCTACTCCTACTACTGGAATATCAAATCTACTTAAAACATCCACCGTATCTCCCTTAATTATCTTATCATCCTTTGGGTTACCATCCTTATCAACCGCCTGATGAGTAACATTACCATTCCTATCTATAGAAGCATCCACTTCAACCCCAGTTACCTTACTGGTATTTGAAGCTACTGCAACTGCTCCAATTACTTCAACTTCATTTGAATTTAGAATATACTCCATCGCCTTTTCACCATCACCCTTATGGGTGTTGCCCCTGTCATCTACCATCACAATTACAGGATCATGCTTTGCTTCCTTGATAAGATCGACTATTTCCTCTCCCGATAATATAGTTGGATTTCCAGCTGATCGTGATATTACCCTTGCACCTATATTTTGTGCTGCTGTTTCTATAGCCCTTTGGGCCATTAAGTCTCCATCAGTAACTATTATTACTTTTTTTTTCATTTAATCAACTCCTAATTTTTTGTCTTTGGATTAAACAATAGAGCCATAATATATCCAAAAAATATTGCAGCTGCAATTCCAGCAGACGTTGCCTTGACTCCTCCTGTAAAAGCTCCAATTAACCCATACTTTTCAACCTCTCTAATTGCACCTTTAGCAAGGCTGTATCCAAATCCAGGTAAAGGGACTGTAGCTCCTGCTTTACCTATTTTAACAACAGGTTCATATACTCCAATAGCACCTAATATTACACCTGCAGTAACAAAATAAACCAAAATCCTCGCAGGAGTTAAATTAGTTTTATCCATAAGAATTTGAGCAATCAAGCAGATACTTCCTCCAACTAAAAAGGCCCATATATAGTCCATCATTTTTCTAAACTCCTTTCGATTGTTATAGCATGTGCTATTCCCGGAATGGATTCACCCTGTTGGGTGCTGGTTGGGCTTAAAAGAGCTCCTGTTGATATTATCATTATCCTATTCAAATTTCCATTTATTAATTGCTTATATATATATCCTCCAAATACAGATGCAGAACAGCCACATCCACTTCCTCCAGCATGAACATCTTGGGTTGTAAGGTCAAATATCTCTATTCCAGCATCTGTAAACTTTGTTGTGATATCATATCCATTTTGCTTTATTATATCAGCTGCAATCTCTCTTCCAATTTTAGCTAAGTCTCCGGTCATTATAAGGTCATAATCAGCTGCAGTAAATCCAGTATCCTTAAGATGTCTTAAGATAGTATCAGCTGCAGCCGGTGCCATAGCCGCCCCCATGTTATTGGCATCCTTTATACCAAAATCTACAACTCTTCCTGTTGTAATATAAGTAATATAAGGTCCATCTCCCTTACTGCCTAAAACTACTGCTCCTGCTCCGGTAACTGTCCACTGAGATGTTGGCGGTCTTTGATTCCCATGTTCTAATGGAAATCTAAACTGCCTTTCTGCTGATGAAAAGTGACTTGAGGTTGCAGCAATTGTAATATCGGCAAAGCCTCCATCCACCATCATTGCAGCAAGGCTCATAGCCTCAGTTAAGGTAGAACATGCACCGTATAGACCAAAAAAGGGGATGCCAAGTTCTCTTGCAGCAAAGCTTGAAGAAATTATTTGATTAAGAAGGTCCCCTGCAAAAAAGTAATCAACCTGGTCTGGCGATAAGTTTATTTTATTCATAGCAAGCCTTACTGCCTCTCGCAGCATTTTTGACTCTGCCTTCTCCCATGACTTTTCACCAAAAAGGTCGTCCTCTAAAACGATATCAAAATAATCCTTTAAAGGTCCCTCCCCTTCCTTAGGCCCTACAATAGTTGCAGTAGATAAAATAGACGGCGGATTTTTTAGTTTTATAGTATGAAGGCCTATCTTTTTTTCTGCCATATGCTTCACCTCGCAAGCATTTTAACAAGATAATAAATTATACCAACAATAATAGATGAAGAAATCCCATAAACTAAAATAGGTCCTGCGATTACGAACATCTTAGAACCTACCCCAAAAATATATCCTTCCCTTTTATATTCCATTGCAGGAGATACTATTGAATTAGCAAAGCCAGTAATTGGGACGATTGATCCTGCTCCTGCATACTTGCCTATGTTATCATAAACCCCTAATCCAGTTAAAAATGCACCTAAAAATACCATAACTGTAGCTACATAGTATCCGACATCATCCTTTGAAATTCCAAAGGATAAAAACAAATTCATAAAAAACTGACCTACATCACAAATAAGACCTCCAACTACAAAGGCAAAAATAGCATCCTTGATAAGTGATGACTGAGGAACTTTTTTCTGAACTAACTGCTCATATATATTTTTTATTTCATTTTCCTTGCGTTTTTCCATGCTATCACCTTACTTCCTTTATCTTTTCGTTCTCTCCTACTATAAAGGAGTTAAGGTCTATTTTATTTTTATCATAATCAAACCTTAAAAGTTTATCCTCCTTTTGCCTTACCGTTGAAACATCGCTTCTTTTATGATTATTAAACATAAAACCACCTCCGACTACTAAATATTTTTCCCATCCATAAAAAAAAAATACAAAAAATAAACCCGGCAATAGCCAGGTTACTTTAACGACTCTTTTATGTAATTCAAAACCTTTTTTTCAATCCTTGAAACCTGCACCTGGGATATCCCAAGCATTTTGGCAACTTGACTTTGGGTTAGATCTTTAAAATATCTTAAAATTATTACTTGTCTTTGTTTAGGTTCAAGTTTATCTATGACTTCCTTTAAGGCGATTTTATCGATCTGATCCCCTTCTGAATCCTCATCTTCACTTATTCTATCTATTAAAAGTATAGGTGAACCATCATCCTGATGAATTGTATCATATAAATATTCAGGACCGCTGATGCTCTCAAGGCTCAAAATTACATCTTCAGTAGTTATACAAAGCTCCTGAGCAATTTCTTCAACCGTTGCTTCCCTTCCCAATTCCTTAAAAAGCTTTTCCTTGGTCTGCTTAACTTTTTTTGCAGTATCCTTCATACTCCTACTAAATTTAATAAACCCATCATCCCTCAAATGCCTTCTAACTTCGCCCAAAATCATCGGAACTGCATAGGTTGAAAACTTTACATTTTGTTCTACTTTAAAGTTTTTAATAGCCTTAACAAGGCCTATACATCCAATCTGAAAAAGATCCTCATATTCAAATCCCATATTTACGAATCTTTTTATGACAAGGTTAACTAATCCCAAATTATTTTTAACTAAAATATCCTGGGCTTCTTTATCCCCTTTTTGACTTCTAAGTATCAATTGATAAACTTCCTCTTGATTATCCATCAATTTTGTGGGCGAATCGTTCTGCATATGAATTCCCCCAAAATCATAATTGTTTGAACTCTTTTGTCATAATAACTCTCGTTCCCTTTCCAGGTTCTGATTCTACCTCAAGGGAATCCATAAAGGTTTCCATAACAGTAAATCCCATTCCAGACCTTTCAAGTTCTGGCCTTGATGTATAAAGGGGTTGTCTTGCAAGCTCAACATCTTCTATTCCCTTTCCATAATCGATAACCTCAACAGTTAATTTCCTTCCATCTATTTTGCACTTTAAAACAACTGTTCCTTGAGTATTTTCATATCCATGAATAATAGCATTAGTGACAGCCTCAGAAACAGCAGTCTTAACATCAGAAAGCTCCTCTATAGTAGGATCAAGTTGTGATGCAAAGGCAGCCACAACAACTCTTGCAAAGGCCTCATTTTGAGATTTACTTGGGAATTCTAATTTCATTTCATTTTGAAACATTTTACATCCCCCTTTTAAAATTCCAATAAAGCTTTTTGTAAGTTATCATATTCTTTAATAATTTTAAAAAGCCCCCCAAGTTCAAATATCTTTTTAATATGGGGCCTTAAGTTAATTATAGCAACTTTTCCATTAAAATCTTTAACTTTTTTGTATCTTCCTATTATTACTCCAATTCCCGAGCTGTCCATAAAGTTTACTCCCGCAAAATCAAAAATCACCTTATTAAGCCCAGTTTCATCTATTTTATTATCAATTTTTATTCTAACTTCCTCAGCTGAATGATGATCAAGCTCCCCCATAAGCTTTACTATAAGAATATCATCTTTTCTCTCAAAAATAAGCTGCATCCAAATCCCCCCAAATAAAAACTTACAGTATATATATTCTATAAAAACCATTAATTTCCTTCTTTTTTCAAAAAATAATTTACCCAAAAGGGTAAATTATTACAGATTGTAGGCAAACCCTCTTTGGTGTTCAAATTTTGCAAGAGCCCCGGAAGGATTAAAAAAGGCATCTCTCATAAGCTTTAGCAATTCTTGCTTTTCGACTTTTCAAAAGTCCGTAATTCTGCACATGGACGTGCAGAGCCGAGTGGCCGACACGGATGTCGGCTCACGAGGGTAGGACTTTTGAAAACAAAGAAAAGCTTAGAATTGCTTAGCGAAATGAGCGAATGCCAGGGAAATCCTTCACGGGGCTTATCAAAAAACTTTTTCAACAGTCTGTAATTTACCCAAAAGGGTAAATTATTCATCACTTCTTTTTAAATTTCATAAGATAAACTGCCAAAAAGATAACTACAATTACCAAACCCAAAATAGCAGGATTTTGTAAAAAGGTTACTGATTGATATAATGTTAAAAGTCCAAAGGCAATGAAGATAATTCCTGCACCAATTTTTATATAATGCTCAGGCATTTTTTGAACTGCAAACCTCCCAAATAAAAACCCTATACTGTCAGCTATAAACATACCTATTACAGAACCTATTAAAACTGATATAGGACTTTTTAACTGTGCTGCAAGGGTAAAGGCCATGATTTGAGTTTTGTCGCCAAGTTCAGCAAGGAAAAAAGCCAAAGCAACAACAATAAAATTAGGTAGTTTAAATTTAGTCTCCTTGATTTCCTCCTCTTCTTCCTTTTCATCCCTCAAAGTCATAAATCCAAAGGCTAAGAATAAAGCTCCTGCGAAAATCTGAACTAAATTCATGGGAATAAGATTCCCTATGCTGCTACCCAATAAAACAGCAATAATATTTAATAAAACAGTAGCAATAAAAATTCCAACTGCCGCATCCCTTACTTTATATTTACTTGCAAGAGCTGCTGCAAGAAGCTGGGTTTTATCTCCCATTTCAGCAATAAGGACAAAAAATAACGTTTTGATAAGTGCCATACTATCCCTCCTGTCATTATTTTTTACAAAATAAAAGACCTTTAACACAATGCCAGAGCATTGTGTTAAAGGTCTTGCTTGCATTACGCCGATAAAGCCAGGCCATATGGCCAGTATGTTGACTTTATCAACCCTTTCGGGCAGCTACTCCCCTTTAACATAGATTTAACTTCTGGAAATATTATAATATATTTTTCCTTAAAAGTAAATATAATAATTTTATAAGGTTTCTCTTGATAAGCAGTAAAATAAATGTTAAAATCCTATATTGTATAGATTAACAGAGGGAGGAAAATGAAAATATGGAAATGTGGCTTAAGGAAATGCAAATCGAAGGCGCTGCTATGACCTATAAGGTAAAGGAAACATTAGTTAGAAAAAAGACGCAGTATCAAGACCTTGCAATAGTTGACACAGATGTATTTGGAAGAATGCTAGTCCTTGACGGTATAGTTCAAACAACAATTAAAGATGAGTTCGTTTATCATGAAATGATAACACACATTCCTCTCTTTACACATCCAAATCCAAAGAAGGTTTTGGTTGTTGGCGGTGGAGATGGCGGTGCAATTAGAGAAATATTAAAGCACCCAAGCGTTGAAAAGGCTGTTCTTTGCGAAATCGACGGAGATGTTATAGAAGAATGCAAAAAATATCTTCCTGAAATAAGCTGTGCCCTTGATGATCCAAGATGCGAAATATTCGTTGGTGATGGTATACAATATGTTAAAGAACATAAAAATGAATTTGATGTTATTATAGTAGACTCAACAGACCCATTCAGCATTGCTGAGGGACTATTCGGTGGAAACTTCTATAAAGATATATACAACGCATTAACAGAGGATGGTATATTTGTTGCTCAAACTGAAACTCCTTTTTATTTACCTGAAACAGTAAAGAAGGTATTCAATGATGCAAGAAACATATTCCCAGTAACAAAGCTATTTATGGCTGCTATTCCTACATATCCAGGAGGATATTGGAGCTTCACAATAGGATCCAAAAAATATGACCCAACTCAAGTTGATACAACAAAAATTCCAGAATTAGATACAAAATACTATACTCCTGAAATTCACAAAGCATGCTTCGTATTACCAAAATATATCCAAGAATTAGTAAAATAAGCCCTCTTATTAAGAGGGCCTATTTTTTAACATATCTTCAACTACCTTGCTTTTGTCGCATTTTCCTGATGCTAAAAGCCTGTTATATATTTTCTGTGCTTCTTCCCTTTTATTGTTTAAAATATAAGATCCGACTAATTTTATTAAAAACTTTTCTTCAATTTTAATATAATCCGTCCTTAAAGCCTCATCTACAACCCTTTTAAAGGCTTCACATGCCTTTTCGTAGTCCTTCAATTTATAATATTCTAAAGCTAATTGCATGGATAAAAACAATTTTTCATTATCCTTTAAACTTTCTAATTGCAAGCCCTCCTCTAATGTTTCTATGGCTTTTTTCCTACTAAATAGACTTCTTCTTTGATATACCCTATTTATATCTTTAAGGCTTTTTACAGGCCTTCTTGATTCATAAAATACAAACAGCAAAACGAACAGAACTAAAACTATACTTTTAATAGTTGAAGGTAAAAAATTCAAGTATCCTGAAAATCCAATCAATAAAACTATAATAAACAAAAGCAAAATCATGCTTCTAAAAGCTCTATTATCCACCTACTTTAATCCTCCTACTTAATATAATCTATGTAGTTTATTATGTTGGCATTTTCATCAATATATCCTTCTATTTTATCATACTTACATGTCAATATGGTTGTAATACCAGGTCCGTGTCCCATCTTAATGCAGTCGCTGTGGATAACAACGCCAACGCTTACAGCTCCCTTTAAATATCCTCTTCCATAGGTATTATCGCAATCTCTTAATAGGACTAAGTCACCAAATTTTAATTTATCAAGTCCAAGTCTTTTAATTTCCTCCATATCCTCCGTCATTATATCATAATCCCCAGAAAATGCAGTAGCAGCACCTATTCCTGACCCCATAAGATAAGCAGGAACCTCTGCAACAACAGGAACTTTAAGTTTGCCATCTTCCTCCCTTATAGGAATATTTATAAATAGCCTTGGATCAACATTCATAACTTCAACATCCGGATAATCCAAAAGTTTGAGTCCCTGTCCCCATGCTTTAATCAAAATCTTATCATCGACTGCCATCTTCTCTAAGTCTTCCTCTTTAAATTGAATTAAAACGTGGTCAATTCCTCCGTGTTTTCCAATGACAAATCCTTTAGCGCCTTTTGCATCACCTGTTACAACCCTTGCCTCATTTCCAATGCAGGCAAAAAGCATTAGAGCCCCATTTTCATTCTTGTCCTCATTCCTAATCGAAACTCCTGGTTCAACATGATCTCCAGACCATCCAAAAACAGGATCTCCCACCTTTACATTATAGGTTATTCCACCTGTTGCAGGCAAAACATGTGCCTTTCCGTTAACATCAACCCTAAAAGGAGTTGCATTAACTGGATGATGAATTTTACCTTGAACCGATTGAACAACAGTCCTTTCAAAATTTGTTCTTATCATGTTAATCCCCCCAAAAATCAAGCTAATTATATTATAACAAATATAAATTAACATAGGATAATTTTTTATAAACTACACATAATTTTATTAGAAACTCTATCGGAGGTGAAATAATGGTAAGAAAGAGCAAGAAATGGATATTAGGCAAGGAACTTCCAACAGCATCCAAAAGATATAAGATAGGTCCTGGAATTGATCTTATAGATGAAAAGTTTAGAGAAACATTTGGATATAGAAGAAATGATACAAGATAAAAGGACTGCGAAGATGCAGTCCTTTTATTATAGGGCTCTATCTATGGCTTCCTTGTCAAATCCTACAATAATTCTTCCATTGATATCGATAACAGGAACTCCCATTTGTCCGGATTTTTTAACCATCTCCATAGCTGCTGCTCTATCTGCAGCAACATTTTTTTCAGTAAATGGAACGTTTTTTTCCCTTAAGTATTCCTTAACCCTTGTGCACCATGGACAAGTTGGTGTTGTGTATACTGTAACTGCCATATTTATTCCTCCTTCATATACCCCATGTAGGTATTATATTTTCTAATAATATTATATTACTTGGTATCTAAAAAATCAACCACTTAGCCAAAATTTTACTTCATTAAATTCTTTATCTGTTATTTTAAAATATTCTTTAAGTATCTTATCTATTATTTTAATATTAGCATTCCCATACTTTAAGACTTCATTCTCTACATCTTTTATATATTCTGGTATTTTAATCCTTAAAAGATTATAAGGATAATACTCATATAAATTATCTCCAAGCTTTTTAAGGTGGGTTTTTATATAAAATTCATATATTGAGCTGTTTAAAATACCCACCAAAAACTCATAGGAATAAAATGACTCATACAAACCTAAAAGTTTTAATCCATAAACATCAGCGCTAAAATAACTTCCAAAATCTATGGCAAACTTATTGCTTGCTGCCTTATAAGGAAATATAATTTTTTTGTCCTCAAATAAATCGATACTTCTTCCCCACTGAAGCTCATACCACCTTCTGACTCCCTTTTGGCACTCTCTTCTTTTAATAAGCTTTTCCTTATATTTTTCTATATGCTTTAAAGCATTTATATATCCTTTTTCATCATCAATTAAATTAGAATATATTAAGCATTTATCTGGGTTAATTATTTTAAATTTCTCTATATTTTTCCCTTTTATCCAGGGCTTTAATACTTTATCTTCTATTTTAAGCTTTTTTGCTTCCTCCCAAGTTAAAACAAAGGCATCATCGCATCCGGTTATTATCCCTTGAAAAAACTCTGCAATTTCGCATAAATATGCTCCCTTTATTTTTTTTATTATGCTTTTTTCTAAGCTATTTAAAAAAATCCAGCCATTATTAGATAACTCATCCTTTAAAATTTCAACTCTTTTAGTATATAAACTTGTTTTTTTCTCTATATCCTCAAAAATCTCATCAATATTTTTTTTAGAACCTGGCAAAAATTTATAATACTCTATATTTTTCCCTTCACCCTTTATAAGGTAAATAATTATATTATCTATTCCTGCATTTTTAAAAACCCTAACCCCATAAAAATCTATAATTTTTTCTATTGAAGAATTGTTTAAAATAAAATTCCTTATGCCGGAGGCATGTTGCGCTTCTAGAAGGTATCTTGAAATAAAAAATATTAATTTCCCTCCGTCCATTAAAGTTTCAAGGGATTTTTTAATAAAGCAATAGGAAAGATCCCCCTTGTCATAAAAAACATCACCAAAATTTTCTTTTAGCCTTTCTCTATAATCTTTAAGAAGAACTTTATGTCCCATGTAGGGGGGATTACCAATTATTACATCAAATTCATCCTGAACATCGAATAAAAAATCTCCACAGACTATATTTTTAGGTATAATTCCGCTTCTTTTATAAAGCTCTAATATAGTTATTTTTAAAGCTACATCATCAAGGTCCATCCCATAGATATTATTATTTACAACATGTTCCTTTGCATTTTTAATATTTAGTTTTTCTGCATATCCCAATAATTTTTCATAAACATAAATCAAAAAAAATCCTCCCCCGCAGGAGGGATCTAAAATTTTTAAATTTGGATTCTTTCTATAATCTTCAAAACTTAAAGAAGAATCCACCATATACTTTATAACCTCATAGGGAGTATAAACGCTTCCCATTTTCTTTTTTTCTTCCTTGTTCTTTAATCTTTGATATGTATCTCCTAAGCTTTCTCCCCATTTATCAAATATGCTTAAATCAATTATTCCATTAATTAAGCTTTGATAGGCTTTGTCTAAGTCATCTAAAAATTCTTTAAGCATATATCCTCCTTTATATTCTCGTAACTTCCTTCCAATCTAAGTATTTATTTAGCTTTTCAACCAGCTTTTCTAAAAAGATTTTATCAGTATCATCAAATCTATTGAACTTAGGACTATCAATATCCAAAACCCCATAGAGCACATCATCTTTTATAATCGGAACTACAATCTCAGAATTTGATGCACTATCGCAGGCTATATGCCCTTCAAACTCATGGACATTTGGCACAATATACGTCCTTCTATCCCTTGCTGCACTTCCACAAACGCCCTTACCTATTTTTATCCTTGTGCAGGCAGCTTTGCCTCCAAAGGGGCCTAAAACAAGCTCTCCATCCTTCATCAAATAAAATCCCGCCCAATTTATATCCTCTAAATTATCATATAATAGTGCCGCAACGTTGCATAAGTTTGCTAAAACATCCTTTTCAGCAGATAAGTAACTTTCAATTCTATATATTAGCATCTTATAAAAATTTTCTTTTGAATCAGCAACTATCTTATTATTATTTAACATATCATCGCCTCCAATCGCTTTTTATATTAATATATCATTATACAAAAATACCTTCAACTCCAAAATAAAAGGGTGCAAATAATTTGCACCCTCATAAAAATCTTAAATCTTAAGTGCCAGGCACCTATTCTATCTCTCCTATTTTATCCTCCACTTCTTTAACAAGAGTTCCGCTATCTACAAGTCGACTTGCCTTATTAATATCAATATACATTACTCTATCCTCATCAAGATGTTCTATTTCCTTTCTAATTAGCTTATATGCAACTTCAGTTCCCCTTCCAAGTTTAAAATCGCCTCTAAAATCTATAGCCTGAGCTGCAGCAAGGTATTCAATTCCTAATACCCTTGATACATTATAAATAATGCTTCTTGCCTTCCTTGCAGCAGTAGTTCCCATGCTCACATGGTCCTCTTGATTTGCCGAGGATGGAATTGAGTCAACTGATGCTGGGTGCGTAAGAACCTTATTCTCAGAAACCAAAGATGCTGCAGAATACTGTGCAATCATAAATCCTGAGTTAAGTCCGCCCTTTTTAGTTAAAAAGGCTGGAAGATCGTTTAATTGATAATTTACAAGTCTTTCTATTCTTCTTTCAGATACATTGGCAAGCTCCGATACTGCAATTCCTAAAAAGTCCATTGCAAGGGCAACAGGCTGTCCATGGAAATTGCCTCCTGAAATTACCCTCATCTCATCCTCAAAAATCAAAGGATTGTCTGTTGCAGAATTTATTTCTATTTCTATAACTCTTTTTACATATTCTATAGCATCTTTGCTTGCTCCATGTATCTGTGGAATGCATCTTAATGTATAGGCATCCTGAACTCTAAGTTCACCCTGCCTTGTAGTTAAACTGCTTCCTTCCAAAATTCTTAAAAGATTCCTTGCACATTTTAGCTGTCCTATCTGTGGTCTTACCTCATGAACCCTATGATAATAAGCATCAGTAATTCCCCTTAGTGCTTCAACTGTCATTGATGCTATAATGTCTGACGCTTTTGCAAGGTTTATAGCATCATAAACTGCTAAAGCCCCAATAGCTGTCATAACCTGAGTTCCGTTTATTAGAGCTAGTCCTTCCTTCTCAACAAGCTCAACCTTTTCAATTCCTGCTCTTTTTAAGGCCTCTTCCCCGCTTAATCTTTCGCCTTGATAATATGCTTCGCCTTCTCCAATCATTACAAGAACCATATGGGATAAAGGTGCAAGGTCTCCGCTGGCACCTAAGGATCCCTTTTCATATATAACAGGATAAACTCCTTTGTTTAGCATATCTATGAGAGTTTGAAGGGTTGATAATCTAACTCCAGAATGTCCCTTTGAAAGTGCATTAGCTCTTAAGAGCATTATAGCCCTTACTATTTCTATGTCAAATTCATCTCCAACAGCGCAGGCATGGGAAACAATGAGATTTCTTTGAAGTCTTTTTGCATCCTCCTTTGAAATTACAACCTCGGCAAACTTTCCAAAGCCGGTTGTAATCCCATATTCTACTCTTTCCTCTTGAACAAACTTGTCGACTAAAGCCCTTGCCTTTTCTACCCTTAATTTAGCATCATCTGAAAGCTCAACATAATAACCATTTCTTGCAACATTTACGACATCCTGAATAGTTAAATGGTGTCCATCGATCACAACCTTGTTCATTATTTTACCCCCCTAAAAAATTCCCAGACTAAAAATTTTACATAATTATTATAACATTTATTTAACTTTTTCGAAATATATAAATATATAAAATATTTTGTCAAATTTTATCTGAATATTAGTTAAAAACATAAAAAAGCCCTTAAGAAGTATTTAACTTCTTAAGGGCTCATAGATTAATCCTTTTTCACAACAAAGCTGTAAATCCAATAGCATAATACAAGTCCCATAACAGCTGAAGTCCATGGGCTTGAAGTTATTGCTGGAAGTATCTTTTCTCCAATTCCAATGTTTACTCCAACCATCGCAAAAACTGCAAGGAGTATTCCAACTAAAGATTCTCCAGCAACCATACCAGAGGCTAAAAGAACTCCCTTTTCTGTCTTTTCCTTTAGAACCTCTTCGTTGTCCTTAAACTTCTTATCTACAACTGCTCTTACAATACCACCAATTACAACCCCTGCACTTAAATGAATTGGAAGATATAGTCCAAGGGCAAATGGAAGTATTGGAATGCCCATAAGTTCACACATTACTCCAAAGGAAATACCTGCAAGAACCAATGTCCATGGAAGCTGTGAAGTCATAATTCCTTTAACAACCATTGACATCATAGTTGCCTGTGGAGCTGGAATTTCCTTTGAACCAATTCCGTAAGCTGAGTTGAGCATTAGTATAACATAACCTATAGCAGCTGCAGATGCTGCAGATGCAAGGAACATACCAATTTCAAGATTCTTTGGAGTTCCACCTATTATAAATGTTGTCTTTAAGCTTTGCGCTGTTCCTCCAGCTATTGCAATAGCAACACAAACAATACCACCTGCAATTATAGCAGCAACCATTGCCTTATTATCAGCATGTCCAGTGAGCTTTAAAATACCTGTTATGAATAAAAGTGATGAAATTGTCATACCTGAAATTGGATTATTTGAAGTTCCTATCATACCAACTAGTCTTGCTGATACAACTGAGAAGAAGAAGGCAAATATAATTACAAATATTGCACCAGCAACTGGAACATTAGTCATTGGGAATAACCAAGCCATTATAAATACAAATATTGCACCTGCAATAACATAAGTCATAGGAACGTCAACATCTGTTCTCTTTTGGCTTGCCTTTGCACCAATTCCTGACATAGCTGACTTAAAGGATCTTGCTATCGTTGGCATAGCTTTGGCAATGCTTATAAATCCACCTGCAATAACCGCACCAGCACCAACGTATCTTATATATTTACTCCATATAGCCCAAGCATCCATGTCTTTAATTAGAGCTGCTGATGGGAATAAAGGTTCAGTAAGCCCTGCACCGATATACTTAATAAGAGGAATTAGCCCAAGCCAAGCAACCAGTGCTCCGGCAAACATATACATACCGATTTCAATGCCAACGATATAACCAACACCAATTAAAGCTGCTGTAACGTCAGCACCAAATATTGTCCCTTGTAAAGGCTTTATAGTCCATTCAGGTTCATACTTCCAAAGAAGTAAACCTTCTGACAAGAATTTAAAAATTCCACCGCCTGCAACACCTGTCATCATCGTCTTAAATCCTGAACCACCAGCGCTTGAAGAAACTAAAACTTCAGCAGCTGCCATACCTTCTGGATAAACAAGTTTTCCATGTTCCTCAACGATTAAATATCTTCTTAAAGGAACAACGAATAAAATACCTAAAAGGCTACCTAAAATTGCAACAACAGTAATTGTTCCAATGGTTAGCTTATCACCAAAAATTATAACAGCAGGAATTATAAATATAAGACCACCTGCTAAGGATTCTCCCATTGAAGCCATCGCTTGAATCATGTTAGCTTCAAGGATATTGTTTCTTTTTAAAATACCTTTAAGTATTCCAGTAGCCAAAATAGCACCAGGAATACCTGCAGCGATTGTCATACCAACCTTAAGTCCAAGGTAAGTGTTTGCTGCACCAAATACGATTGCAAAAATAATACCAATAAAGATCGACAGAACTGTCATTTCTGGCATAGCCTTGCTTACAGGAACATATGGAACATAATCATCACCTGAAACTCCGCCATAAGCTCCTGCAGAAAGCCCTTTGTTTTCTGCCATGGTTCCCCCTCCTTTAGAAATTTGTTATATTTTGTCGCACAAATATATAAATTCTACATAATTCTAAAAATTCCTTCTTTGTTTCAAAAAAAATTTTAATTTTTTATAATTTTTTATATTCTATTTGTCATTTTTTTAAATAAAAAAAGCACCTCATTATGAGATGCTCACTTTAAAAACCTTTTCAATATTTTTATACGCTATCTTCTCAATATCTTCATGTTTGTAACCTCTTTTTAAAAGCAAATCTATCACAGCATTGGATTTTGTCGCATCTTCAAGCCCTTTAGTAGCTTTATTTTCTTCAGAAAAACTCGATGTAGCATCAAAACTTAAAAAATCACAAAAATCAAATCCAAGGGCAACGTGATCTATTCCTGCCTTTTCAACCATATAGTCTATATGCTCAATAAAACCTTCAATCGTCGCATTAAATTCATCTACAAAATCCGGCCATGCATTAATACCAATGACTCCTCCTTTTTCTGCAATAGCCTTTATCTGATCATCCTTTAAATTTCTTGGATGAGGGCAAAGAGAATAAGCATTTGAATGGGATGCTATTATTGGCCCTGTTGTAATTTCGCATATATCCCAAAATGTTTTTTCATTAGCATGGGAAACATCGATTAAAATCCCAAGTTCTTCAAGTTTTTTGACAGCAACTTGTCCAAGCCTTGTTAGACCTCTTTTTGGATCTCCCTTAACCCCTGTTCCCAATTCATTTTCCTCATTCCACGTTAAACTTGCATGTCTTATCCCTATCTCAAACAAAAGATCTAAATAGTGAATATCTCCCTTTATTCCTGAAAGGCCCTCACATCCTAAGACAATCTGCATCTTGCCTTCCTGTCTTATCCTTTCGAAATCTTCATACTTTAGAACAATCTCTGCAATATCTTTAATATCCTTCAATTCCATTAAACCCTCATTAATAATTTCATTCATCCTATCTAATGGATCCATATTCATTTTATCTATCCAAACAACAGCAATTAAACCGCCTATCCCACCCCTTTTTAATTTTTCATAATGATACTTTCTAAAAACATCCCTTTCACCCTTTTGCCTTTTTACGGTAATATCCACTAAAATATCAGAATGTGCATCAAAAATAAACATATTTGCCCCTCCTTAAATACTAAGAAATATTTAGGGGATGGAATCCATCCCCTAATTACCAAATAACTTTAATATTAAATTACCATTTAGTAAGCCTAAATAATTTCCAATTACATACCCCCACACACCCACAAGCATAGCTGGCAGCACAAGTTCGTTCCAACCCTTTGCTATTGCCATTGCTGCTGCTGTTGTAGGTCCTCCTACATTTGCGTTAGAGGCAATACAAAGTTCCTCTAAATTTAATTTAAACAGTCTTCCAATTCCAAAGGTAACAATTAAGTTTACAATAACCATAAGAGCACAGAACACAAATAAAATTGGACTATTTAGTATTATCATCTTAATATCTGCAGGTGCACCTATTACTACGAAGAATATATAGATTAAAAATGTTCCTAATTCTTGAGCCCCTCTAATTTCCCCAAAGAATTTTGGAAATAACGTTGCAAGAATAACTGTTAATGTAGTGATTATGAAATATTTTTGTCCTAAAATAGATTTTCCAAAATCTCCAAGACCAGTTGAATTTATAAAGGAACAGAATTTAATTGAAACAGCTACTATTATAAATGCGCTGCCCATCGCCTTTGCAATATCAAGTAGCGAAATTTCCTTTCTGCCCCAGTATTCTGCAGCCTTATTTTTTTCATTGGTTGCTGCAGTTTCACTTACAAACATATCCTCATAAGGATGTTTAAAATACTTTTTAAAGAAAGCATTTGCTGGAATTAGCATAAGAATCATAAAATATAAAGCCATATTCAAATTATCTGCAACAATAAGTGCATTTACTGTATTTTTATCTGCCTTAAAAGCCTCTGACATAGCAACAAAGTTAACACCACCACCTATATAACTTCCAGTCATCATAGCTGCCACTTTATGGGGTTCCGGGACTACTCCCTTTAAAATCACTACAGCAAGAATCGCACCTAATATCGTCCCAACAGCAGAAACATTAAATGCTAAAAAGGTTCTGCCACTTTCCCTCCAAATCCTTCTTAAGTCTGCCTTGTAAAGCAATAGTGGAACCGCAAGAGGAACTACATAGCCCCAAACAGTATCATAAACTGGCGACTCGGTAGGAATAATCTTTAAGTTTGCAAGTATTAGAGCACCTAAAAGTGCAATAATAGCACCGCTAACCTTTGATGCCCATTTATAAGTCTGCTCAAGGTAAATACTTACAGCTGCCCAACCCACAAGAATTGCCCACAACGCCCAAGTATCATCTGGTTTAATAAACGACATATAATCCCCCTCCTTAATATTCTTAATTAAATATTATCATATTTTACCAAAAGAGGAAAATAAAAAAACGGCTTAATTTTCTAATTTATTGAAAATTTAAGCCGTTTTTCTTTATTTTAGTCAGAATTTTTCAATTTATTGAAATCAAAAACTAGGTGGCGTCATAGCCCAAATGGAAATGCATTCCTCATCTCCTATATTGATAAATCTATGGGGAACAGTGCTATCAAAATATATGCTATCACCTTCTTCTAATATATATTCTTTATCGCCCCATTTTATTTTTAATTTGCCTTTAATTACATATCCGCATTCTTCTCCCTCATGGGCAATGAGCTCCTTTTTGTTGCACTGACCAGGCTCTATTTTTACAATTAAAAACTCTATCTTCCTATTTAAATTTGGAGATAAAAGCTCATAAGTTACATTTGAATTTGGAAGTTTTAGCTGTTTTCTTTCATTTTTTCTAACAACAGGGTTATTTTCCTCATAATTATCAAAAAAATAATTCATCGAAACATTTAAGGCCTTTGCTATCTTCCATAGGGATTCTACAGAAGGACCTGTGATATCCCTTTCAATTTGACTTAACAGTCCAATACTTAAACCTGATTCCTTAGCCAAATCCTCAAGACTTTTGCCTAATTCCTTTCTTAAACTTCTAATCTTTTTTCCAAGCTCCATATAACCACCCAAAAATTATCTTGCTAATTCATACATTGCCCTTGCATAAATCTTTGTAATTGTTATAAGATCCTCAATTTCAATATATTCATTTGCTTGATGGATTACATCTGGCTTTCCTGGGAAAAGCGGTCCAAAGGCAAGTGTGTTTGGCATTTCCTTTGCATAGGTTCCACCGCCTATTGCCAAAGGCTCGCTGTTATCATTAACAAATTCCCTATAAACCTTCATAAGCTTTTGAACTAACTCATGATCCTTTGCAAAATAAAGGGGTTCCTGATGAGCAAGATTTTCTACCTTAATCCCTGTTCCTTCAATCCTTTTATTAAACGGATTCATCATATCCTCAAGCTTATATGTGCATGGATATCTTAAGTTAAGGGCCATAGTAACTTTATCTTCATTCATATCAATAACTCCAACGTTAAAAGAAAGTTCCCCTGTTTCATCCTTTAAGTAGCATCCAAAAGATTCACCCTTTGTTTCAAATCCAACATATTTATTCATAAAGTCTATAAAATCCTTAATATCGCTGTTTGGAAGATTTATCTCCCCAAGGAAAGCAAACATGATCATTATTGCATTTTTCCCATGTTCTGGAACGCTTCCATGGGCTGAAACGCCAAAGGCCTTAACTATGAGTTTATCTTCCTTTTCTTCAACTTTAACTTCAAATCCGGTTCTTCTTACAAAATCTTCAACTTTTTCTATTATCGCTCTTTTATCCTTTGCAGCAATTCCTGCTTCGCAGTAATCCGGCACCATATTAGCTCTTTGTCCGCCCTTTATGTATTCTATCCTTATATCACCATTTCCCTTTTTCTCAAGTTCCTTTACTATATTAAACACAGTTAATCCCTTTTCAGCATGTATTAATGGGAATTCAGCATCAGGTGTAAAGCCAGCAACTGGAGGCTTTTCTGATTTTAAATAATATGGGATATCATTAGAACCTGTTTCTTCATTAGTTCCAAATATTATTCTTATCCTCTTTGAAAGGGGTAAATTTAAATCCTTAATAGCCTTTAATCCATATAAAGCAGCAATCATTGGTCCCTTATCATCAAGGGCACCCCTTGCATATATTTTCCCATCGTGTATTTCTGCACCGTAAGGTGGATACTGCCATCCATCTCCTTCTGGAACAACATCTAAATGTCCTAATACTGCTATGTAATCTTCTCCTTCGCCATATTCAGCATATCCAACATATCCATCCATATTAACAGCTTTAAATCCAAGCTCCTTAGATAAATTCAAAGCATACTCTAAGGATTTTGCAACACCTTCACCAAAGGGCATTCCTTCCTTTGGAGTATCCTCAACGCTTTTAATCTTTAAAATTTCCTGCGTTGACCTTATAATCTCATCCCTCATGCCTTCAATTTTTAAATTAAGATCCATATTGATTCCCCCTTATTCTTGTTTTCCTCTTTCAAAGGCAATCCAGCCACGTCTGTTTAAATATCTTAAATACATAATAAGCCTTTCATAAACTGGTTCAGCCTCTTTTCCAAATTCCTCTAAAAGCTTTTGCCCTATGTCATAAACAGTATTTTCCCCATCGATAAGCTCCCATACCCTTGAACCTAATCCATCAAGCTCAATATCGCTTACCGCAGGCTTTTTAACAAGCCACCTTAAAAATTTTTCGATGGGCTTGTTATGGTAGAATATTAAATAAATTTTCCCATCCCTTTTTTCAAATGTAAGATGTTTTTTCCTTGGGATATAAAGTAAAAAATTATCATCCTTCTTTTGCTTTGCCATAAAATCACCTGCCCAGTAAATTAAAGGAGAAGCAAAAGCTTCTCCTTTAATTATAACTTACTATCACAATATTTAAAAGAAATTTTTAACCTTCTCTTTTTGTAGAAAAACTATATACCCAGAAGGAGAAAATCAAAAGAACAATTGCTGCAGTCCATGGACTTCCTGTGATGAGTGGAGCAATCCTTCCTCCAAAGGCTATATCTATGCCAAGTCCTGCAAAGGCTGCCACCAAAATTCCCATCAGTGCATCACCAGCAACAAGCCCCGATGCCAGCAAAACTCCCTTTTCTATCTGTTCCTTTTGAACTTTCTCGTTATCCTTAAATCTATTTTCTACAAATAGCCTTATGAGCCCTCCAACTAAAATTCCTGCGCTTAAATGTATTGGAAGATATAGCCCAAGGGCAACTGGAAGTATCGGAATGCCCATTAGGGCAGTCATAACTCCAAACACTGCACCTACTATTACAAGAGCCCAAGGAAGCTGTCCTGTCATAACTCCCTTAACAACCATCGACATTAATGTCGCCTGAGGTGCTGCTATTTGTTCTGAACCTATGCCATAAATTCTGTTGAGCATAAGAACAACCATTCCAACAAAAACCGATGCAATGGCAAGACCTATATACATACCTATCTCAACATACTTTGGAGTTCCACCTATGATAAAGGTTGTCTTTAAGCTCTGTGCTGCACCGCCAGCTACTGCAATTGCAACACAAACGATAGCACCAGCAACAAGGGCTGTTATCATTCCTGCATCTCCTGTATATCCAGTAAATCTTAGAACGGATGTTATAAAGAGCAAAGTTGCAATTGTCATACCGGAGACAGGATTATTGGATGCACCTACAAGACCAACTATCCTTGCTGAAACTACTGCAAAGAAAAAGGAGAAAAATACAGCAAGAAGTGCCCCTATTGGCCCAGTCTTTACAACTGGAATAAACCATGCAAGGAAAAATACCAAGAAGGCTCCTATTATAACATAGGTCATAGGAACATCCATTTCAGTTCTTTTTTGTGCTGCACCCTTTGCACCTATTCCTGATATCGCTGATCTGAAGGAATTTATAATAGTTGGTAGAGATCTTCCAAGGCTTATAAATCCCCCTGCTGCAACGGCACCAGCACCGATGTATCTTATATATTTACTCCAAATCTGCCAAGCATTCATTTCTGAAATAGGAACCGTTGCAGGGAAAAGAGGTGTTGTAAGCCCTGCACCTATATATTTTATAAGAGGTATTAATCCAAGCCATGCAACAATGGCCCCAGCAAACATATAAAGGGCCGCCTCCATACCGACGATATATCCAACTCCAACAAGGGATGCCATGGCATCGACGCCAAATATAGTTCCCTGAAGGGGTCTTATAGTCCATTCCGGTTCCTCAAGCCAAAATCTAAAGCCTCCTGAAAGGAGCTTATAAATTCCTCCACCAAATAATCCTGTCATGACAGTTCTAAAACCAGCTCCACCTTGACTTCCTGTAACCAAAACTTCAGCAGCAGCCATCGATTCAGGATAGATTAATTTCCCGTGTTCTTCAACTAATAAATATCTTCTTAAAGGAACTACAAATAATATACCAACAAGACCTCCAAGCAATGTAACGAAAACAATAGTTGAAAGCTTTAGCTCAAATCCCCAGATTATTATCGCAGGTAATGTGAAAATTACTCCACCTGCAATCGACTCTCCCATTGCAGCAATCCCCTGGACCATATTAGCTTCAAGGATATTATTTCTTCTAAAAATTCCCCTTAAAAGCCCAGTTCCTAAAATGGCTGCAGGAATACCAGCTGCAATAGTCATACCAACCTTAAGCCCAAGGTATGTATTTGCAGCTCCAAAAACTATCGCAAACAAAACGCCAAGTAAAATAGAAACTATTGTGGCCTCAGGCATAGCCTCACTTGCAGGAATAAAAGGAATATATTCATCTCCACTTACTCCACCATAGGCTCCGTGTGAAAGCCCCTTCTTTTCTGACATATTATCCCTCCTTATAAAATTTTGTCAAACTGCTATGATTATTTCTTCTTTAATGCCACATATTTTACAATTTTGTCTATTATTATATTTACCCTATTTTAATTTTTAATACCAAAGAAAAAAGCATTGGAGTTTAAAACCCCAATGCCTTAATTGTTATTTTTTAACCATCTTAACCATAAACTTTACCTCATCCATCTTTAATATAACTGCAACTAAAGCATAAACAACTATTCCGACGAAAACAGCACCGCCAACTCCTATAAGCTGCATAAGTTTCGATTCTATTCCAAAATTATATTCAAGAAATTTATATGTTACAAGGACGGCAATTCCCATAACTATCGATGCTCCACTTGATTTTACAGTGGATATTATTATTTCCTTTTCCTTTAATCCATTTAGCTTTTTAGAAAGTCCCCTTTGAAGCAGAATCATATTTAATATACTTGATATAGAATAAGAAAGAGCAATTCCACCTATTGCAAGCTGTTTAAAGAACATAACAAACATTAAGTTCAAGAGTATATTAACTAAAACCGTTAAGGCCCCTACCTTAACAGGTGTTTTTGTATCCTGCAGAGAATAAAATCCCCTTGTCGATATCTGAACTGCCGACTGTCCGACTACAGCAAAGCTGTAAAAGGCAAGGGCATAGGCAGTTACTAAAACGTCCTGCTCGCCAAATTTTCCCGTCTTAAATAAAAGCCTTATTATAGGAACATTTAAAGCTATCATACCAATTGCAGAAGGAATAGTTATAAACATTACCATCCTCATTCCGAGGGAAAAGGTTTCTTTGAATTTATCATATTCTCCCTTTGCAATATGCATATTTAAGCTTGGAAATATTGTTGTTGCAATTCCCATAGCGAAAATTCCAAGAGGCAAAAGCATAAGCCTATTTGCGTATCTTAAGGCAGTTATACTTCCCTCCCCTAAAACTGAGGCGATATTTTGATTTACCACAAGGTTAAGCTGAGATATTGAAAGACCAATGATTGCAGGTCCCATAAGCTGAAGCATCCTTTTGTATCCCTCATGTTTTAAATCGAGCTGGAATCTAAACCTTTTCCCAACTTTTAAAAAGTCAGGAACCTGAACTAAAAAGTTTAAAAGAGCACCAAAAATAACTCCTGCTGCAAGACCAAAAATTCCAAATCTATTTCCTAAAAGAACAGCACCAAGGATCATCCCAACATTATATAAAACCGGGCCTACAGATGGTGATGTAAATATGTTATAGGAGTTTAAAATCCCCCTCGTAAGACCAGCAAGAACTGTAAAGGTTACAGCCGTAAACATTATCCTTGTAAGCTTAACTGTTAAATCAAACATTTCCTTGCTATTTAAACTTCCAACAGCAACTAAAGGCACAAGAAACTTGGCAAATGTAATTCCTAAAATATTGAATATTATAATAAAAATAATTGCAACAGTAATAAACGTGTTTGCTGCCCTCCAGGCGTTATCATCATCTTCCTTGGCAATATATTGAGTAAAAACTGGCATAAATCCTGAACTTAATGCCCCACCTACCAAAAGGTAAAACATAACATCAGGAATTGTAAAGGCTGCAAAAAACGCATCGGTGACATAACTTCTTCCATAAACCTTTGCAACAATCATTTCCCTTACAAACCCTAATATTCTGCTTAAAAAAAGCATGAGCATAACTATAGCCGTTGCCCTGCCTATATTCTTCTTCGACATTCTTCTACTCCTTTCTAAAGTGCCTGGCACTTAAGATTTAAGTTTCTTTTTTCATGTAAATTAAGCCCCTCAGTTATTTTACCACTTGAGATTGTTATCTATCAAGGGATAGAATTAAGTTAGGAATAAAATAAAAACAAAAAAGCAGAGAATAATTCTCTGCCACTTAAATATTTATGTTGCTGAGCCAATCAATAATATTATTAATAAGTTCTTTCCCATCTGCGTCGATATCAATATTTCTTAAACTTTCATTAATAGTATCAAAAGTGAACTACCCCCACTTATAGAAGTGGTGGCTTCGTGGTCAAGGTAACTTCTGTTACCAGATTACCCACGCTCAAAGGGCTGTTCCTTCCCCATATATACCAATCACATGGCTAATTTTAGCAAATTCTTGCTTGCATTTATATCTCTATCATGAACTGCACCACACTTTGGACATTTCCATTCTCTCAATGCTAAATTCTTTACATCAGGATTTTTATATCCACATTCACTACATGTTTGACTTGATGCATAATTTGGTGGTGCTATTATTATTTCTCTGCCATACCATCTTGCTTTATATTCTAACATCCTTCTAAATTCTGCCCATGATACTTCTGTTATTGCTTTGGCTAATTTATGATTTTGTTGCATATTCTTTACCTGTAAATCTTCTAAAACTATCACTTGGTTTTCGTGTATAATTTTAGAAGATAATTTGTGAAGAAAATCTTTTCTTTGATTTGATATTTTTTCGTATAATTTTGCAAGTTTTTGTCTTGTCCTTTCATAGTTTTTACTTTGCTTTTGCTTTCTTGATAATGATTTTTGTATAATTTTAATTCTTTTTTCTGTTTTTCTTAACCATTTTGGATTTTCTACCTTTGTTCCATCAGATAAAATAGCAAATTCTTTAATTCCTAAATCTATACCTACTTTTTTATCCATTTTAGGTAATTCTTTAATTTCTTCTTCTACAAGTATAGAAGCATAATATTTGCCTGTTGGCGTTTTTGATATAGTTACGGATTTAATTCTTCCTTCAAATTGTCTGTGTTGTTTTATTTTTATTTTTGTCTTTAACTTTGGAACTTTTAGATAACTATCTTCAAGTGTTACTGTCCCATTTTGATTATTTGTAGTATAAGACTGGTAACCTTTCTTTTTCTTGAACTTTGGAAAGGCTGTTTTTTTATCTCTAAAGAATTTTTTATATGCTTTTTTTAAATTAAGTTGTGCGTTGGAAAGTGCAAGACTATCTACTTCCTTTAGAAACGGATATTCTTTTTTATATTGTGCAGGTGTATTGTTTAGCATTTCTCCTGTTTTTTTATAGTATTCTATTTTGTCATGTAGCATTTTGTTGTATATAAATCTTACACAACCAAATACTTTAGCAAAATATTCTTCTTGTTCTTTTGTTGGATATATCCTGTATTTATAAGCCTTTAGCAAAATTACACCTCCTTCCTGTAATACTGATTATATCATAAAAAAGAATTTATCAATCAACATTCATCACCCACTTATAGAAGTGGGCGACTTCTGTTACTCTTTAGTTAAAATAAAAATTCCATTATATTATATTATAATAATTATTAGTAATAATTCTATAATAATATAAAGGAGATGTTCATATGAGGCTCTATTACCAAAATCCCTACATGTCCGAATGGGAGGCAAAAATAATACATCAAATAGAAAAGGATGGCCTTTATTTAATTGAGCTATCAGAAACCGCCTTTTATCCTGAGGGCGGAGGACAGCCAAGAGATTTTGGCTGGATTGATGGCATTGAAGTTGTAGATTTAGTAGAAGAGGATGAAAAAATATATCATGTAGTAAAAGAAAAAATAAATAAAGAAACCGTAACTTGCAGAATAGATTTTGAAAGAAGATTTGACCACATGCAGAACCACACTGGGCAGCACCTTTTGTCGGCAGTCTTTCTAGAAATGTATAATGCTCCAACTAACAGCTTTCACCTTGGTGATGACTATTTGACCATCGACATAGGCCTTGAAAACATAAATGATAAAATAGTTTTAAATGTTGAAAACAGGGTTAATGAGCTTATATTTAAAAATATTCCCGTAAAATCCTACATAGTTAATCTAGATGAAGCAAGAAAACTCCCGTTAAGAAAACTACCACCCACAAACGTTGATATAAGAATAGTAGAAATAGAAGGAATTGATTATTCCCCCTGCTGTGGCACCCATGTAAAAAGCCTTGGGGAAATAGGAATGCTAAAAATACTTAAAACAGAAAAATACAAAAACATGACAAGGATATATTTTAAATGCGGAAAAAGGCTATTAAAGGATTTTCAAGAAAAGAATATTATTATAAATAGCCTTATTAAGAACCTTTCTGTTCCTCAATCAGAGATTTTATTAAAATTTGACTCCCTCCAAAGCGAAATAAAAAACCTTACAAGGCAGCTAAATTCCTTAAAAGAATTAAACGCAGAATTCATCGCAAAGGAGCTTTTAAATGAATCTAAAGAAAATAAAATAGTAAAAATATTTGAAGATAAATCCTTTGAAGAGGTTCAAACAATTGCAAACAAAATAACATCTCTAAGGGATGACTTAGTTATCCTTGCATCTTTAAAGGAGAAAAAGGTTATCCTTGCACACAACGGTAGCCTCGACATAAACTGTGGCAAAATATTCAAAGAAGAACTTCCAAAGTTTAATGGTCGAGGCGGTGGAAGCCCAAAATTTGCTCAGGGAAGTTTTGAAACGATAAACGATCTTAATGATTTTATCGCATTTTTAGGCAGATAATTAAAGAGAATCCCTACCTCGGGGATTCTCTTACATTATTCCACACCTCATCATCAATATCGTTATCCCAAAAATCTATACTTGATTCGCTTGATTTTATAAGGTCATTGAATATCTTTTTATCATGCTTCATCTTTAAAAAAGTTATAAAATCTATAATTTCCATAACATCATCATCAGGTATATCTTTAATTAAATCAAATAGAAGTTTTTTAGCTGTATTCATAACATCACCTTCCAAACCATATGCTTATATTAATATTATATCACAATACCTTAAAAATAGCATATAACTATTAGTTATCCTACCACTCTCTTTCCAAGGTAAGCCTCCTGAACTTTTGGATTTGATGCAATATCCTTTGCACCTCCCTCAAGGGTTATTCTCCCCTGTTCAAGGACATAGGCTCTGTCGGCAATTTCGAGGGCTTTAAAGGCGTTTTGTTCAACAAGAAGAATTGTTTTTCCCATCTTCTTTATATCCAAAATTATCTTAAAAATTGTATCCACAAGCAGCGGTGCAAGGCCTAATGAAGGCTCATCAAGAAGCATAATTTCAGGCCTTCCCATAAGGGCCCTTCCTATTGCCAGCATCTGCTGCTCTCCTCCTGATAACGTTCCTGCCATTTGCTTTTCCCTTTCCTTGAGCCTTGGAAAAATCTCATAAACATTTTGAAGATCCTTATTTATCTCTGCCTTATCCTTTCTAAGATAAGCCCCCAAAAGAAGATTATCCTTTACAGTTAAATTTGCAAACACAAGCCTTCCTTCAGGAACCTGACAAATTCCTTTAGCTACAATCTTATGAGGAATAAAGGATAATTTTTCACCCTTATAAAAAATCTCTCCCTCCTTTGGTTTTACAATACCGGTTATAGTATTTAAAAGTGTCGACTTGCCAGCGCCATTTGAACCTATTATTGTTACTATCTCCCCTTGATTTACCTCAACATCGATTCCCTTAAGGGCATGTATACCTCCATAATATACATGCAAATTTTTCACCTTAAGCATTATTACCACCCCCTAGGTAAGCCTTTTGAACCTCTGGATTTTGTTGAATTTCTTTAGGGGTTCCCTCGGCAAGCTTGCATCCAAAGTTTAAAACCACAATTTTATCGCATATCTCCATAACAAGATCCATATGATGTTCAATCAAAAGAACGCTAAGATCAAATTTATCCCTTATAAATGCTATAAGTTCCGTTAGCTTTTCCGTCTCCTCAGGATTCATCCCTGCAGCAGGCTCGTCAAGTAGTAGAAGCTTTGGTCTTAGGGCAAGGGCCCTTGCAATCTCAAGTCTTCTTTGAAAACCATACGGTAAATTGTTGGCAATAAAATTTCTTCTATCCTGAAGCCCTAAAATCTCCATGAGCTCCTCTGCCTGTTCCTTTAGAAGCTTTTCCTCCCTATAAAACCTTGAATTCCTTTTAATCTTTTCAGGAACTAAACCAAAAACCATCGCTTCAAATAGGCTATAATTGGCATTATACTGACAAGCAGTAAGGACATTTTCATATACCGTTAGCCTTTTAAAGAGCCTTATATTCTGGAATGTCCTTGTAATACCCATATTGGCTATTTTAAAGGCTTCTTCATTTTGAATTTCTTTCCCATCAAAAACTATTTTTCCTCCCGTCACCTTATAAACCCCAGTAACCAAATTAAATATAGTTGTCTTTCCTGCTCCGTTAGGCCCTATAAGTCCAGTAATACTTCCCCTTTCAACATCAAAGGTAACATCATTAACTGCAGTAAGTCCCCCAAATTGCTTAGTTAATCCATTAACCTCCAATATATTCATTTACTTGCCCCCCTCTACCTTAGCTTCTTTAACTCTTTTTCTAAACAAATTCCTTAAAAACTCAAAACTAAGTTCCTTACCCCCCATAAGTCCTTCTGGCCTTGCAATCATAATAAATACAACTATAACTCCGTAAACCACCAATCTCCAATTTGCAAAACTTCTTAAAATTTCAGGAAGGGCAATTAAAAGAATAGTTCCAACAACACTTCCGGTTAAACTTCCAAGTCCACCAAATATAACTATAATCGTAAGTTCCGTTGATCTTGTGAGGCTGAAAATCTTAGGCTGTAAAAATCCAAGATAAGTTCCTAAAAGTCCTCCGCCTACTCCTGCGTAGAAGGCACTTATAACAAGGGAAATCATCTTATATTTAAAGGTATCAATTCCAATAATACTGGATGCGAGTTCCTCCTCCCTTACCGCAATCATGTTTCTTCCATGCCTTGACCTTATAATATTTCTAAGAAGAATAACTGCTATAATATCTATTATAATTACAGTTATCAAAGTTGTTTTAAGTGGAAGTCCAGGCCATCCCCTTGCTCCTCCAAAATATTGAATATTATCTAATAGAAGCCTTATTGCCTCTCCAAAACCTAAAGTTGCAATACAGAAATAATCTCCCTTTAACTTTAATGTAAGCTTTCCTATGATAAAACTAAAAAATGCAGCAAATAGTCCTCCAATTAAAATGGCAGGAATAAAGGGAACTTCAAGCTTCATCATCATAAAGGCAGTTGTATATCCACCGATTGCCATAAACCCTGCATGTCCAAAGGAAAAAAGTCCAGTAAATCCTGTTAAAAGGGATAGTCCTAATACAGGCAGAAGATAAATTCCTGCAAGCATTATAATGCCCTTTAAATAATACCAACTAAGCATATAAAGCCCTCCTTACGCCTTGTCTTCTGTAACTTTACCCATAAGTCCCATGGGTCTTACAACTAATATAAATATAAGAAGCACAAAGGCTATTAAATCCCTATATTGCGAGGATATATAACCCGACGTTATTGTTTCTATGATTCCTAAAAGAACAGAGCCTATAACTGCCCCCTGCAAACTTCCAAGCCCTCCAAATACAGCTGCAATAAAGGATTTTAAAGTGATATTCCCAATCTGAGGATATACTGTATATTTCATTCCAAATAAAACACCTGCAAGTCCTGCTAAAAAACCTCCAAGCCCAAAAACAAGAAGGATTATAAAATCCGTATTTATCCCCATTAGAGCACTAGCCTTCATGTTGAAGGATGTGGCCTGAATAGCCTTTCCTATTTTTGTATGGTCAATCAAGTAGATTAATAAAACTAAGAAAACAGCTGAAATTATAAACATCGTCAAATCTATTCTTCCGATAGCCAAATTCCCAATTTTAATAGGCTGAGCTGAGAAAACCTCAGGATAAGTTCTAAAGGTTGGCCCTATAGTTGCAATTATTATATTTTCAAGGAAAATCGAAACTCCCATCGCAGAAATTATAAAATACAAAAATGGAGCCCTTCTATCCCTAAGGGGTTTATATGCAACCCTTTCAACCAGTATCGCCATTAGGGCAGCACATATCCCTGAAGCCATAAAGGCAACGGAAAATGGAAATTTATAAAGGGTCATAAAGAAGAATCCAAAATAAGCGCCAAACATTATAATTCCACCATGGGCAAAGTTAGAAAAATTCATTATACTATAAACCAGCGAATAGCCCACCGCCATTAGGGCATAAACGCTTCCAATCGAAAGGCCATTTATAATCTGCTGAATAAATCCAGACATCTTTTTTCCCCCTTTACATTCAATTAAGGTGGGAAAATCCCACCTTATTTAACTGCATATTTTTCAACAAACTTATATTTTCCATTTTCTATTTTAATAATTGCAGCTTCTTTGTTTTCAGGATTATGGGTATCCTTGCCTATTTTGATATTTCCTGTTATTCCTTTAATTTCAATACCTTCTAGAGCTTCTTTGATCTTTTCCCCTTCGAAGCTATTTGCCTTCTTTATTGCTTCAACTAAAAGCGTGCAGGCATCGGTTGCAAGATAGCCGTTTATTTCTGAATCCTTGCCAAACTTTTGTTTATATTTATTTCTAAATGGTTGAACCTCAGGATCATCAAAATCCAAATGATTGATAATATATGAGCCTTCAACAGCGTCACCGGCCATAGTCATAAGCTGTTCTGATGGCCATCCATCACCACCCATCAAAGTCGCAGTGATTCCAAGTTCCCTTGCCTGCTTTGCTGAAAGGGCAACTTCCTTATAATAATACGGCATAAATATAACATCTGGATTTGCTGCCTTTATCTTTGTAAGCTGAGGTCTAAAATCAACGTCCCCAGTTTTAAATCCTTCCTTTGCAACAATTTGGCCACCCTTTTTAGTAAATGTTTCTTCAAAATATTGAGTTAACCCCTGTGAATAATCATCGCCAATATCATAAAGAATAGCTGCCTTTTTAAATCCTAAAACATCTATCGCATAACCTGCTGCAACAGCACCTTGATATGGGTCTATAAAGCAAATTCTAAAATTAAATGGCTTAACCTTTCCATCCACAACAGTAACCTTTGGATTTGTTGCAACTGTTGCAATATCAGGAACCTTCATCTCTTCTAAGATAGAAGAAATTGGTATTGCCTGTCCACTTGAATTAGGTCCTATTATTGCGATAACCTTGTCTTGGGATGTCAATCTTCTTACTGCATTAACTGCCTCCGTTCCATCACCTCTTGTATCATAAGCCACAACTTCTACTTTCTTGCCTAATAAGCCTCCATTGTTGTTTAACTCCTCGAAAAACATCTTTACTGCATTTGATTCACACTGTCCCCATACAGCCTGGTCGCCACTTAAAGGTCCAATCCAACCTACCTTAATAACGTCTCCTGCCTCCTTTTTAGCACAGCCGCTAAATAAGGAAATGACCAAAACAAAAACTATAAGTAGGGATAAAAATTTTTTCATTTGACATCCTCCTTTGTGCAATTTGTCCAATTTAAGTATATAATTTATTCAAAACATTTTCAATATTTAGAATTATTAAAATATTTTTACTTTATATCTAGAGCATTATTTTCTTTATTCCCCTATTTAAGATTTTGTAATAATCAATAAAATCGTAAATATCCTCTTCAAACAAACTTGAAAAGCCTTTAAATTCTTCTAAACTAAGCTCATTTATGTTTTTTCCTTTTTCCTCACAAAACAGAACTATTTTCCCTACGATCTTATGGGCATCCCTAAAGGGGACACCTTTTTTTACAAGATAATCCGCCACCTCTGTTGCATTTAAATATCCATCCTCTATTGCCTTTAAAAGCTTAGCTTCATTTACCTTCAAGGTTCTAATAACTCCCTCTAAAATATCGAGGCAATTTTTAACCGTGTCTAAAGAATCAAATATAGCTTCCTTATCCTCCTGCATATCCTTATTATAGGCAAGCGGAAGCCCCTTTAAAGTAGTTAATAAAGCCATCAAGTTGCCATAGACCCTTCCTGTTTTTCCCCTTATAAGCTCTAAAGAATCCGGATTTTTCTTTTGGGGCATTATGCTGCTTCCAGTTGAAAATTCATCATCTAAAGTTATAAATTTAAACTGGCATGAAGAGTATATTATAAAATCCTCAGAAATTCTGCTAAGGTGCATCATTATAATGGAAAGATCCGACAAAATTTCAAGGACAAAATCCCTGTCCGAAACCCCATCTAAAAAGTTTTCAACTGGTTTTTTAAATCCTAAAACTTTAGCTGTAAATTCCCTATCTATATCATAGGTTGTTCCAGCAAGGGCACAGGAGCCTAGCGGGCATTCATCCATAATATCTATTGCATTTTGGATTCTTCTTTTGTCCCTTTCAAGCATGTTAAAGTAAGCCATTAGATAGTGCCTGAAAGTTATAACTTGGGCAGGCTGAAGATGGGTAAAGCCTGCCATAATATATGGATTTTCATCAGCCTTTTTCTTAATAGTTTGTTGAAGAAACTTTATTTTTTCTATTATAATGCTGCATTCCCTTTTTAAAAATAATTTTAAATCTGTGACAACCTGATCGTTTCTTGACCTTGCCGTGTGAAGCTTTTTACCTAAAATCCCTATCCTTTGGGTTAAGTGAAACTCCACAAAACTGTGGACATCCTCAAAATCACCTATAAGTTCAAGCTTTCCTGATTTAATATCCTCTAAAATCTCTTCAAGGCCATTTATTATCTTACTTCCTTCTTCTTCCCTTAATATTCCTACCTTTGTCAGCATTTTTGTATGGGCTATGCTTCCTTCTATATCATCGAAGATCAATCTTTTATCCATCTCAAATGAGGAATTAAACTTTTTCATTAAGGGATTTTCCTCCTTTTCAAATCGTCCTCCCCATAACTTTTTCATTTTATCATCCCCATCTTCATCATTGCCTTAATCTTTATTGGAAGCCCATACAAATTAATAAAGCCTTCTGCATCCTTATGACTATAAACTTCACTATATCCAAAGGATGAAATATCCTTATCGTAAAGGGCAAATTTACTCTGCACCCCGGCAGGAATAATGTTGCCCTTATAAAGTTTAAGTTTTACTTTTCCAGTTACATTTTCCTGAGTTTTTTCAATAAACTCATCGATAGCCTCCCTTAAAGTTGTAAACCATAAACCATTATAGACAATTTCTGTATATTTATGCGAAATTATTTCTTTAAAATGAAGGGTCTCCTTATCTAATGTTAAATATTCAAGATATCTGTGGGCCTCGTAAAGTATACTTCCTGCAGGAGTTTCATAAACTCCCCTCGATTTCATACCCACCAATCTATTTTCAATGATATCTATAACTCCAATGCCATTTTCTCCGCCTATTTTATTTAAAACCTCAATTAATTCAACAGGGTTTAATTCTTTCCCATTAACCTTTTTAGGAACGCCCTTTTCAAATTCAATATCAACGTAACTTGCTTCATCCTTTGCCTTCTCAGGTGGAGTTACGATATCATACATTTCAATTTTATGTTCATTCTTAGGGTCCTCTAAATCCCCACCTTCGTGACTTACATGCCATAAATTTTTATCAACGGAATAAATCTTTTCCTTAGTAACAGGAACTTCTATTCCCTTCAAATTAGCGTAGTCTATAGCATCCTCCCTTGATTTGATATCCCAAATTCTCCATGGGGCTATTATTTTTATCTTTGGATCAAGGGCAGCAATGCCAAGCTCAAATCTTACCTGATCGTTGCCCTTTCCTGTGCAGCCGTGGCAGATATACTCTGCTCCTTCCTTATGGGCAATTTCAACAAGCTTTTTTGCCATTAAGGGTCTTGCAAAGGCTGTTCCAAGAAGGTATTTTCCCTCATAAAGAGCCCTTGCTTTAATAGCTTTAAAAAGATACTCCTTTACGAATTCCTCCTTAACATCTTCAATATAAACCTTTGATGCTCCGGATTTTAATGCCTTTTTCTTGATCTTTTCCATGTCATCTCCCTGTCCAACATCAATACACACAGCTACGATCTCTGTATCGTAGTTCTCCTTTAGCCAAGGAATAATTATCGAAGTGTCGAGCCCTCCTGAATAAGCAAGTATTATCTTCCCATGTAAACTCCTCCTCTTTGTTTTTTAATAATTATACAATTATTTTTATATTTATGCAATAGTTTTTTTAAAAATTCACCCCATAAGATGCCAAATAAATTTATCGGAATCTTACAGGGTGCTAATACATTAAACTACTTTTTCTTTTCAATTATTTCTCCAATAACATCCTCTATCCTTATATTCCCATATCCTGCTGGATAGCGGTATATTTTTTTGCTCTTTGAGTTGAATTTGTTAAACCCCCTTTCGGTGGTAATGAAGTATTCAAAGCCTACCCCTTTTGCAATTTCTAAAACCTTTTCGTTATACTGTCCAAAGGGAAAGCATAAAACCTTTGAGTCCTTGCCTAAAAGGTTTTTAATAACCTCCCTTGATTTTACAAGATCATCGTAAATTCTTTTCTCATAATCCCTTTCCCCTTCAAACCTTTTAATAGCAGGATCATATGCTCTATGGGCAAGCTTCCCTCCCTGTTTTAGGGATTCATTTATATAAATATAATCGTGGCTCTCATGGGTATGGGAATCTATTTCTATAAGGCCGCTTGAATAAACTTTTTTTACTTCCTCTTCATTCATGGAAAAACTATCCTTTTCGCCCTTAGTTGTTATCCTTGAAGTTATAATAAAATTAACGGAAGGGATATTATACTTTTTTAAAATTGGAAAAGCATACCTATAAAATCCCTTTAATCCATCGTCAAAAGTTATTAAAATTGCATTTACAGGCGGCCTTTTTCTTCCCTCAAGGCAGGCAATGGTATCCTGTAAAGATACAAAATTAAAACCCATCCTTTTTAAAGTTAAAATATCCTTCTCAAACCTCTCAGGAGTTATTGTAAGATTTGTCAAAGGCTTAGGACTTACATTATGATAGGTTAAAACGGCAATTTTATCTTTATAATAAATTTTTTTGCCTTCCTCTGCATTAACATTAAAGGAAAAAAGGAAAAAAAATAAAACTAAAAACCAGATCCTCTTCATCTTTTAAACCTCTCCCTTAAAACCTTACATAAAAACACAGGCAAAACAGACATCCTTTTATATCTCCATGGCTCCTTTATGAGTCTATAAAGCCATTCAAAACCTAATTTTCTCATAATCTTTGGAGCCCTTTTAATATTGCCTGAAATAACATCAAGGCTACCTCCAATTCCCATAAGTAGGGGAACTTGTAGTATTTCCATATGCTTAGTTATCCAATACTCCTGCTTTGGACTTCCCATTGCAACAAATAAAATATCAGGATTTTTTTTCTTAATATCCTCAATAATTTCCTCTTCATCCTTAAAATATCCGTCCCTAACTCCAACCACATTAAGGCCGTGAAACCTTTCCTTTAAAACCTTAACAGCCTCATCGGCAACTCCTGGTTTTGCACCTAATATGTAAACCCTATATCCTCTTTCAGCTGCTCTTTTGCAAATATTTACCATAAGGTCGATTCCTGTAACCCTCGACCTTATCCTTCCTCCGTTTAAAATCGAAGCAATAACAACTCCAACGCCATCGGCAATTTGAATTGTTGCGCTGTTTAATAGATTTTTTAAGTTTTCATCCTCCTGAGCCTTCATTATCTTTTCAGGATTTATAGCGACAATAAAGGAGGGTTTTCTTTCCATTATTATTCTATCTACCTCCACAAGAACCTGTCCCATATTAAGAGGACAAACATCGACACCAAGATACCTTTCCTTTATCATATTAATCCTCCATTATCTTCTCGTATATTTCTTTATATCCTTCGACAAATCTTTCAATGGAATAAAATTGTCTTGCTTTATCATGAAGCCTTTTACCAAACTCTATGCATTTTAAATCATCCCTTAAAAGATTTAACATTTTTTCTGTTAGATCCTTAACATCCCCATATTCCACTAAATAACCGTTGTTTCCATCCTCAACAAGGTCAGAAATTCCTCCTACCATAGTAGACACAACCGTTTTTTTATATTTTGCCGACTCTAATATGCTAAGTGGAAAACTTTCGCTCCTTGATGTTAAGCAGGTAAACCTAGATATGTATAAAAACTCATCAGGTCTTTGAAAACCTAAAAATACCACACTATCAGCAATATCATATTCTTCAACATATTGCTCAAGCTGATTTCTAATTGGTCCATCTCCTACTATTAAAAACATAGCATCAGGACATTCCTTTAAAACCTTTTTTGCCGCATCAAAGAAAAACTTATGGCCCTTAATTGGATGAAGCCTTGCAACCATAGTTACAAACTTTTTATTCCTTGGAAGGTCGTATTTTTCTATTATTTCATCATAGTCAAAATTATAGACCTCGTCAAAGTCAATTCCGTTATATACTACAAATATTTTTTCTTCTTCATATCCTCTTTCTACTAACATCTTCTTAAAATCCTTGGAAACTGCAATATAGTAATCAAAGCTCTTTAGAGCATAGGCGTTTATCCTTGAAAATATGAGAGTCTTAAAGGGATTTCCCTCATAGTCCATAAGGTAGTCACTGTGAATAGTAGTTACAAAGGGTTTATTTATAATTTTCTTCAAAAACATTCCTAAAAAGTTTGCCCTTCCACCGTGACAATTAATTAAATCAACCTCTTCCTTAACCGCAACCTTTTTAATCTCATCAAGGATACTAAGGTCAAACCTGCCCCTTTGTTCGATAAGGCGAATGTCAAGTCCCATTTCTAGTCCTTCCCTATAAAGGGCACCATCCATAAGACAGATTATTATATTTTTAAAGGATTTAGCATTTGCGGCAAGGCTTAAAAGATGCCGTTTAGAGCCCCCAACTTCACCACCGCTTATAATATGTAAAACCTTCATAAAACCTCTCCTCATCAGATGAGTATTCTACAAATTATTTATACCATATATAAAACAACTAAGCAAATAAATTTTAAGGACGGCCCAAGCCGTCCTTAAATAGTTTTATATATAATCCCCGCATCTCTTAATACATCTTTAAAGCCCTCAAACAAATTCTTTGTATCAAAAATTACAGCTCCCTTTTGAAGGCTTCCTATGATATCGTCAATCTTTATATCCTCAAACTCCTTCTGCTTTGCAAGGACCATTATGCCCTCTGCATCCTTTATAGCTTCCTCAAGGCTATTTACCTTAAAGGGATACTCCGTAACAACAGCAGGGTCATAGGCTAGGACCTTTGCTCCCCTTTTTCTTAATATTTTAATTATCTCAATTGGGGGGCTTATCCTATCGTCGTTGGAATAATCCTTCATAGCAATACCTAAAACTCCTATTTTTGCCCCCTCTATTGTCTTCCCAGCATCCCTCAAAAGCTTTTCCATAATATTTACCATTATCTCAGGAAGCTTTGCATTCTTCTCCCTTGAAAGTTTTAAAATATCTAAGTTAACTCCAAGCTCTTTAGCCTTCGGTTCTAAATAATGATATGCATTAGGAATGCAGTATCCCCCAACACCTGGGCCTGGAACTAAAAGATTTACCCTTTTATGGGTATTGGCAACCTTTATAACCTCAAATATATTGATTCCAAGGGCCTCTGTAAACCTTGCAAACTCCTGCACCATGGCAATATTTACATCCCTTTGAACATTTTCAAAAACCTTTGCAGTTTCAACAACTTTAATAGAGCTGGCGATTATTACATCAGTCTTGCAAACAATCTCTAAAAGCTCCTTTGCCCTTTTGGCACTTTCTTCATTAACACCTGCAACAACCGTTGGCATATATGCAAATTCTTCAAAGGCTTTACCCTCCGCAATCCTTTCCGATGAATAGGCAAGATAAAAATCTATCCCTGCCTTCATTCCGGATTCTTCTTCAAGGATAGGAAGTAAAATCTCTTCTGTCGTCCCTGGAATAACAGTGCTTCGTATAACCACTAAATCTTCCCTTTTTAAATTTTTACCTATAAGCCTTGTGCACTCCACAAGGTCTGTTAAATCGTGCTGCCCGTTTAATATCGGTATCCCAACGGTAACAACGATGTTATTGCACTCCTTTAAAGCCAAAACCCCATCGGTCGTTGCCCTGTATCTTCCCTCTTCAAGCTGCTCCTTTAAGATCTCCTGAATAGTCCTTCCCTCAAAGGCCTCCTTATGATGGGTAATTCCTTTATTTATATCCTTAACAAGGTTTTCTACAACATCAACTCCATAAACATTGCATCCCCTCATTGCAAAACTTAATGAAAGGGGAAGTCCCACAAACCCTTGTCCAAAAACTGCAACATTTCTTAAGCTTTCCTTTATATTATCCATTAAAATTCCTCCTCAGCTTCTAAAACATAGGCCTTATATAAAAGAGCCGTTAAAAGCCATGCAAAAACATTTAACTGTGGTATAAACATTAGATTGTTGAAATTGTTTTGAAAAAGATACGATACCCAAAAGCCTATAAGACTCAGGGCAATAACCTTATACTCCCTTGTTTTATTATAAACCACAATAACTAAATAAAAAAGCATTATATATATGAACATAAAATTAAGCCCGCCAAAAATACCCATCTCAGCAAACATCTTTAAAAATGAATTGTGGGGACTCCAAAGGTCCTTCCTTACAAAGAGCTCGGGAAACCTTTTTATATAATCATCGTAAAAATACCTATAATTCCCATGGCCAACGCCTAAAGCAAAATGCTCCTTAAACATTAAATAGGCCGTCTTCCATAGCTTAAACCTTGCATCCTTTGTAATTTTTTCTATCGATAAAAGGGTTATAAACCTTTTTCTTGTAAAGGGGTGGGCAATTAACGGAAGTATAAATGCAGGCAATATTGCTATAAATTTTTTGTTTTCAATCAAAAGTATTACAAATAAACCTAATAAAAATGCAAGCCAAGAACTTCTATTTAAGCTAAACAAAAGATTAAATAAAAATAAAGCCAAGAATAGAACATTATAAATTTTTATTTTCCTTTCCTTTATCATATCAACTATCGGGTAAAATATAACAATATTTACTGCCGCTCCCCAATAGTTTGGATTTACAAAGGTAGAATTTAGCCTAATATTCCTGTTTACCGTATAAGGTGATAATCCAAATATGAACTGGATAACCCCATAAAGGGCTGCTACAACCATCGAGGCAAAAAACAGCATAAATGCCCTTTTTATAGTCCTTTTATCGGCTAAAAGAACTATAAAATAAAACAGAAAAACATACTCAAAAAATCTTAAACTTTCACTAATTGCAGCACCTTTATTTGGAGCTATAAAAAAGGAAATTATATTTAAAAAAACAAATAAACCAATAAATAAGTTTAATTTTCTAAGCCCCTTGTCCTTTAAATTATAAAGTTCCTTTAATCCACCTTCAAATAAAAGGTAGCAAAGACCAAAGAAAATCAAAATGGATGCTATTATAAAATCCGCAGAAAGGGGCAAAAAGCCTAATTTAATCTTTAAAGGTAAAATTGGAACTAAAATAACAAATACATATATAGATATATTAAAAAGCCGCTTAAACATATTTAACACCTTCTATTCCCTAAAGCTTTTCAAAAATAGAATGCTCATAAAAAGTGCGATCAATAGCCCATGGGTTTTTAAAGTAGTCAAAAGGGATGAATTAACAAGAGCCAAAAAGGAACTAAAGGAAATCAAAACTATATATTTTCTATTTCTATTGTTTTCGCTAAAATACTCAAAGCCAAGTAAAACTAATGCTAAAAGGATTGTAAATATTATTATCCCAACAAATCCTATATGGGAATAGGCATTTGCGATATAGTTTACATTTGCAGACATTTGAGGTTCATGATATACATATCTTCCTATAATAAACGGGCTGTCGATTTTGTAGATATTTTTAATGAATCTTTTTAAAATGCTACTGGATAAATAAAGTTTTGGATGCTTTGTAAAAAAGTCATAATAAACAAAACTTAAGGATTGCGGAACGAAAAAGGCTCGTCTTATACCAACCGACATTATGAAATTATTCTTTAAAAGTAAAACTGAAGTTATAAAAAGATTCAATGCCGGAAGCATATAATACATAAGTTTTTCTGAATAAATTAAAAATACAAAAAGGTTTATAATCAGTGAAAAAAGATAAAACTTAGAACCGTTTATGGTAAAGATTAATGCCTGAACTATTAAAGGAATAACAATAAGGTAATACCTTCTTATCTTTGCAAAATATGCGATGCTTGCTGGGATAACAACAAGTGCTGACCATTGAAGTATATATTTTAAATAACCTGGAAGAATATCTCTTGATTTAAATCTTATATCATAAACCTTCTCGAGGTTAAACAAATAGTAAAGTGAATTTCCATATTTAACATAAGCTAAAATATTTATTATTGCAAAAACAATAAATGTTGCAACAAGTAAATATAAATAAAGTGCATTTGAAGAATAAATTCTTTCCTTCCTTATATTAATTTTATAAATTAGAAATATTACGTGAAGAATAATAAATGATATTACCACCATATAAAAATATGCTCTTGCATTATCAGACATCCAATAAAATACCGAAAGTGGGACAAACAATAAATTGTATAAAATAAAGCTGAAGCTTAAATAAATACTCTTGTTTATATCATAATAAAAATAAATAAGCCCAAGTAAAAATGTAAATATTATTGCTTCAACAAGCTTTAAATAATTAAGATTTAGAGCATATCCTACTTGGTAAGTGTAATCCTGATAAACATAAAAGTAATAATAATAGCTATAGCACAAAAGAACAAAATATATTCCAAGGCTTATTATAAATCTTTTCCTCTCCATCAACCTTTCAAACATCATATGTTCCCCCAGTCAAACAAAAGTTTAATATTAAGCCCCCTTATTGGAGTAAAATCCTTTATCCTGTTTTGAGACAAATCCAGCTCCTTTAAATTCTTAAGATTCTCAAAACCATCTATTTTTTCTATTCTGTTTGCAGATAGATTTAAAACCTCTAAATTTATAAGATTAGTTAAAGGCTTTGCATCTTTTATCTGATTGTTGGCAAGATCCAAATACTTTAATGATTTAACATTAGCAAGGGCAGATACATCCTCTATATTGTTTTCGTAAGCAATAATCTCCTCTAATCCTTTTAAATTTTCTAACCCCTTAAGATCTCTAAGGCTATTATTAGAAATATTTAGTTTCTTTAAACTTTTAAAAAACCTTAAATCCTCTAAAGTTTCCACACCCTGAAACCTCAAATCCAGCTCCGTAATTCCCGCAACATCCTTTACATAAACCTCTCCTTCACCTTTACCGATGTAGGATCTTATCGTCCTTTCAAGATTTTTGTCCTTAAAAATAATGGGGTTTAACCCGTCATCAGCAGCAACATCATTTTTTGCTATCTTATTTTCATAATTTGCCTTTGCGCGGAACCTTTCTGGATACATGATAGTAATCGAAGCGTTGACTATAAAAATTAAGGCATAAATTATTAGTAAGGCATTAAATATCCTACTCTTAAAAAGGTTATCTATCCTTTCCTTAAACAATTTTATCACCTTCTAACTTCTTATAAATATTTAAAAGCTTTTTCTCATTAACATCCCAATTATACCTTTCAAAAACTGCCCTAAATCCATTCTCACCCATTTTATAAGCCGATTCCTTGTTTTCAATAAGGTAATCTATAGCCTCTGCAATCTTTTCAGGATCAGTAGGATCCACCAAAAGGCCGCAGTTTTCTCCTTCGACTATATTTCTCATCATAGGAAAGTCGCTTGCAATAACCGCAGTTTTAGACATCATGTATTCAAATAGCTTAATAGGCTCAGAATTTACATATCTCCAATTCTTAGGCTGCAGAAGTACAAAACCAGCAAAGGCCCTATTTAAATATTCTAAAACCTCCTTATGGCCTATTCTTCCAGTCCACTCTATATCTTTATCCTTTAAATTTTCCTTTGCAAAACTCATTATCTTATCTTCAGTTTCTTTGTCTCTAAAATTTCCAATAAAAATAAATTTTGCATCGCCCCTTATTATTTTTATTGCCTCCAAAGTCTTTAAAATACCCCTATCCTCAGAGAGCCCTCCAGCATAGACAAATATAGGCTTTTCGCTAAAAGTCTTTTTAGGTTCCCCCTCTAAAACAGGATAGTTTGTAATAAGCTCAACGTTTTTATTCCATTTTTTAAACTTATCAACTAAAATGTCGTTAACAGTTACGATATAATCCGCCTTTTTAGCAAGATTTTTCTCGTATATATAAATGAATTTCTTTGCAACATCATAAAGGCCTTTAAAGTGTTCAGCAAAGGCTTCAGGATAATATTCGTGGGAATCATATATTATCTTTTTATTTAAATTTTTCTTAAGCTTAACCGCAACCTGAAAGGAATCCGGCTCATGGGCATGGTAGACATCGGCATTAATCTCTGCAGCTATTTTATACATATCCCTCATGGGCCTTATTCTGTCATACCAAGCCCTTCTCTTTTTGAAACATCTTACAATAATTCCATCCTCAGTAACAAAGTCCTTATCCCCAGGGGCAACCAAATATATTTCATCGTAAACCTTTTTAAGGGACAAAATCTCCTTATAATAAATCCTATTATCAAACACATTATGGCTGGATGTTAACATGCAAATCCTCATACTGCACCACCAAACTATTTTTTTCTTAAAACCAATTTTAAAGCATCATCAAGCTCTTCTAATTTTAATATTTTAAGGACAATAAAATAAACTAAAATGCCTGTTATTACAGATAACACTAAATTAATAGCCATTCCAATAAATCCTTTAAGATAAAGCTTTAAAAAGGAATCTAACGCAAAAACACAAAGGCCCATTATAATGGCTGCTAGAGTTATTTTAGAAAAGGATTTAAAAATCCTCTTTCCTCCAACTCCGCCAATTCTTTTACTTAAAGCAATTCCAAGTAGAATACTTGTTGTAATAGCAGAGATGGATGTTGCAAAAGCAAGTCCACCTATTCCAAGGAATCTAACTAAAATTAAATTTAAAATTATATTTAAAAGCACTCCAACTATTCCATTTAACATTGGAGTTTTTGTATCGTTTATTCCATAAAAAGCCCTATTAAAAACATCCCTTACCCCATAAAAGGGAAGGCCTAAAAGTAAAAAGGAAAGGGCATAGGCGGTAAGATTTAAGGAATTGTCGTTAAACATACCCCTTTTGAAAAATATAGTCAAAATATCAACCTTAAGAACAAATAGGCCTACCGCAGCAGGAACCATTATAAGAAGGATGCTTACAATCCCTTTATGGATAAAAATTTTCATATTATCATAGGCCTTATTTGCACCTTCCCTTGATATCGCAGGATATATTACCATAACAATAGATGCAACAAAGACTCCATAGAGCATGCTGTTTACGTTTATTGCAAAATTGTAGGCGGAAATATTGCCTGTTGGAAGGCTGGATGCCATGGTTTTATCAATAATTGAGTTGATTTGATTAACCGTTGTCCCAATAAGTATTGGCATAATTAAATAAAGCATTTCCTTAACCTGTGGATCCTTAAAATCTATATTATAGCTATACTTATATCCATGTTTTATAAGATAAGGAATTTGAATTATAAATTGCATAGTATATCCTAAAAGCGTTGCAATAGAAAGCCCTACAATCCCAAACTTTGCCCCTAAGATTAAATAAATTATAATAGGAAGGTCAAGGGCAATTCCCACCATGGCAGGTGCTTTAAATTCGTTAAGCGTCTGAAGAATCGACATAAATGCCGCAGTCATGCTAAGGGCTAATATATTAAACATACTTATTCTCGTAAGCTTTATCGTAAGATTATATTTTTCGCCGTAAAATCCATGGGCAATAATTCTGACTATCTGAGGCGATAAAACAAAGCCTAAAAGGAAAAAGGCAACTGAAAATAAAAACAATATGTTCATTACATTATTTGCAAACTTTATCATCTCATCCTTTCCCTTTTGAGTTAAGTTTCTACTCAAAAGGGGAATAAATGTAGTATTTACAGCAGCCCCTATTACTGAATAAATAATAAGGGGAATGGTTAAGGATACCACATAGGCATCGCTCTCTATGGTGGTTCCAAAGCTGCTTGCAATAAGGATGGTCCTAAAAAAACCAAAAACTTTGCTAAGGATGGTAATAAAAATTACCACCCCTGCAGCCTTTGCAAGATTAACTCTTCCCATCACAACCTCCATTATCTTTTGAATAGTTTAACGGCTTCCTCAAGTTTTTCTGCAACATAATTTGCCTCTTCATCGGATAAATCATTGTAGAATGGAAGTGCAACACATCTTCTTCCTGCATCTGAAGTTATAGGAAAATCTTCTTCTTTATATCCAAACATATCAACCATATAAGGCTGAACATGGATTGGTGTAAAGTATGGTCTACAACCTACTCCATTTTCCTTAAGATATGCCATTACCTTGTCCCTGTCAACATCCTTAGAAAGTTTGACAACATAAACAAAATAGCTCATGACATCAACCTTTGGATCTATATATGGAACTTCAACGCCTTCGATTTTGCTTAGAATTTCATCATATCTTTTTGCCACTTTTAGCCTCTTTTGAATTATTTCATCAAGCCTATCCATCTGAATAGAACCTACTGCAGCATTTAGCTCGCTCATCCTATAGTTATATCCTAATCTTTCGTGATGAAGCCAAAAACCAGTTATGGCTCTGCCTTGACTTCTTAAGCTTTGGGCAAGCTCTGCTATTTCTTTATTATCAGTTACAATTATTCCACCTTCGCCAGTTGTAATCTGCTTGTTTGGATAAAAGGCAAAGGCTGCTGCATCAGCAAGCTTTCCTGCCTTTACGCCATCGTAAACAGAACCGAGAGCTTCGCAGCTATCTTCGATAAGATGAAGGTTATGTTTATCTGCAATTTCCCTTAATCTTTTCATATTAATAGGCTGACCAAAAACGTCAACTGCAAGTATCGCCTTTGTTTTTGGAGTAATATGATTTTCAACTTCGTCTATGTTCATGTTTAATGTTTTGGGGTCTATGTCAACAAATACAGGCTTTGCCCCCTCCATTAAAAAGCAGTTTACAGAGGCAACAAAGCTAAAGGGAGTTGTTATAACCTCATCGTCCTTTCCTATTCCAAGGGCCTTTACGATAAGGTTTAGGGCGCTTGTTCCGCTATTTACTGCAACTGCATATTTTACGCCGACATATTCAGCAACTTTTTTTTCAAATTCTTCTATTTTAGGTCCTATGCTTAAAATGCCGGATTTCATAACCTCCACAACGGCATCTATTTCCCTTTGGGTAATATCTGGTTTTGCCAATGGAACTTTCATTCTAAATCCTCCTTAAACTTTATAACTTTAGCTGGCACACCAACAGCAACGGCATTGTCTTCAATGTCCTTAATAACCGTCCCTCCAGCTCCAATAGTAACGTTTTTGCCGATGTTTACTCCAGGAATCACATTAGCGCCAGTTCCTACATGGGTAAGATCCCCCACCCTTACCGTGCCAGCAAGGTGAGCTCCGGGGGATATATGGGCAAAATCCCCTATTATGTTATCGTGCTCAATAACTGCCGATGAATTTATAATGGCAGCCCTTCCAATTTTAGCACTGTTGTTTATAACCGCCATAGGCATTACAACAGTTCCTTCCCCTATCTCCACATTTCCTCCTATAATAGCGCTTGGATGAACTGCAGCAAAAAGCTCAACTCCAAAAAAATCGAGTTTTTGAACTATATTTTTTCTAATTTTATTATCGCCAATTGCAGGAACAGCCTTTAAATTGGGATAAATCTCCTTAAGACCTTTAATGTCATCCATCTTTCCTAAAATTTTATAGCCCAATATTTCTCCCTCTTTGTTATCATCAATAAAGCCTAATATGTTTATATTGTTAATATTTTTCATAGCAAGAAGAATATCAAGGATAACCCTTGCATGGCCTCCTGCACCTACTATTATAACATCTATCATACCATCACCTACAGCTCATCCTTATCTTTTATTATAAACTTTTCCTTTTCAGCGTAAACACCTTCACCCTTTAAAACAACTAAAAAGGTTTTAAAAAAAATCTTTATATCCATCCAAAGGTTCCAGTTTTCCACATAATAAACATCATACTTTATCCTTTCAGGCCAGGATAGGGAGTTTCTTCCGTTAACCTGAGCAAGACCTGTAACCCCAGGCTTCATTAAAAGCCTTTTTCTTTGGAAATCGTCGTATTTTTCAACTTGATACATAAGAGTTGGCCTTGGACCTATTATGCTCATCTCGCCCTTTAAAATGTTTATAAGCTGTGGCAGCTCATCAAGGCTTGTTTTTCTTAAGAATCTTCCTATCCTTGTAATTCTCGGGTCATTTTCACCTGTATAATAGCCATCGCCAATCTTTTCAGCGTTTTTAACCATTGTTCTAAATTTATATATCATAAATGCCTTTCCATTAAGTCCTGCTCTTTCCTGCCTAAAAAATACCTCTCCCTCTGAATCAAGTTTAATGAGAATTGCAATTATTAAAAACAGAGGGGATAAAACAATAAGAAGAATTAGACTTAAAAGAAAGTCAAATAGCCTTTTTATAAAAAGCTGTAACTTCTTCATCCTCTCACATCCTTAAAACAAACTTTCAAGTCTATCAACAAGCTTTGATATATCGTGGTTTTCCTCGACATATCTTCTTCCCTTTTCACCAAGGGCCCTTCTTTCATCCTCTGTCATTCTTGAAAGGGTAACAAGTGCATTTGCAAATTCAACCGGCGATTCAGGGTTTATTGAAATTCCTGCACCGGATTCTTTAACTAAATCGTTTGTTGCCCTGCAGGAGAATAAAATAGGATTTCCACTGCAGAGATAATCGAACATCTTGTTAGGGCTAATTCCATATTTAAAAACATCAAGGTCTTTAAGATTAAATAAGCATATATCTATATTTTTAAGAAGATGCGGAACATCAACCTTTTTGATTGGATCGTATATATAAACATTATCAAGCTGCATATCTTCTTTGAGCTTAATTAACCTTTCCTTCTCAGGACCATCGCCAATTAGCAGGATATCTATATTGTTTATCCCCTTCTCTTTGATTATCTTTGCAGCCTCAATTATTACATGTAGGGCGTTTGCAGGTCCCATAGCTCCAAGGTAAACCGCTTTTATTTTATCCTCATGCTCCTTTAAAATATCCTTAACATCCTGACTCATTTCCTTTTTTAACACATCATCAAACCTTTTTACTAATACTCCATTTGGAATATAAACTATCTTATCTTTATAGTTTCCAACAGATTTTATATAATCCCCTGCGCCGGGTAAAAGGACTATTATCTTTTCTGCTCTATCATAAATAAACTTTTCAATTGCATAAAACACCTTTGCAGGAAGGCTATTCTTTCTCATAGCCCCCATGTCGATTAAAGTTTCCGGCCAAAGGTCCCTAATCTCTGCTATATACCTTGCATTAAATTTTCTTGCAAGGTAGTATCCTGCAATACATGTAAATGGATGGACGGATGATGCTATGATTACATCCGGCCTTTCAAATTTTTTCAAAAGTTTATATGAATTTATAGCAAAGGAAATCATATTGATAAATCTTTTATAATCGTTGGTTTTATATGGAAAAGTCCTAATCCAAAGGAATTTAACTCCATTTATATTTTCTATTCTATATTTTTCCCCTTCATTCAACCTTTCAGTTCTTGTTTTTAAATCAAAGCTGGAGGCAATAACTGTAACGTCATATTCCCTTTTTACAAGTTCCTCTGCAAAATCAAAGTGCCTTGTCCCGCCGCCAATTGTTGGTGGAACAGCGTAGTGGTTCATTATCCAGATTCTTTTCATCAAACCAACACCTCAGTCCAGCATTTATTTTTGCAATGTCCTATTTACGATTTCAACAATTCTTTCGCTTGAATGCCCATTTCCAAAGTAATCGTGTTTTTCACCCTTTGGCATAAAGAATCTAATAGCATTTAAAATGGCCTCATAATCGCTTCCAACAAGGACATTCCATCCATCTTCAACCGTTTCAATCCACTCGGTCTCCTCCCTCATGGTGATGCATGGAACATCTAAGAAATAGCTTTCCTTTTGCACTCCGCCGCTATCGGTTAATATCTTTTTAGCAGTCAATTCAAGCATAATCATGTCAAGGTAACCAACGGGATCGATAATCTCTATATTTTGTCCAACTTCTATGCCATAATCATTTATAAATTTTCTTGTTCTTGGGTGAAGGGGAAGAACTATTTTTTCATTAGAATCCTTTAAGGCATTGAATATATTTGTAAGTTTTTCTTTATAATTTGTATTTTCAGCCCTGTGGATTGTAACAAGGATATATTCCTTTTCCTTAAGCCCTAATCTTTCTAAAATGTTAGATTTTTTCTTTGCAATTTCAATGTTATAAAGGATGCTGTCGAACATTACATCCCCAACGTTGTAAACTCCCTTTTCAACTCCTTCCCTTTTTAAATTCTTAACTGCTGTTTCCGTTGGGCAAAACAATAAATCTGAAATGTGGTCTGTTAAAACCCTATTTTGCTCCTCTGGCATTGCCTTGTTAAAGCTTCTTAATCCTGCTTCAACGTGAATAACAGGGATAAGAAGCTTACTTGCGGCAAGGGCACCTGCCAAAGTTGAATTTGTGTCCCCATAAACCAATACAGCGTCAGGTTTTTCTTTTAAAATTACTTCTTCTATTTTTATTAGCATATTCCCCGTCTGCTCTCCATGGTTTCCCGAACCAACATTAAGGTTATAGTCCGGTTTTGGGATATTAAGCTCTTCAAAAAATATATTCGACATATTTTCATCATAATGTTGTCCTGTATGGACTATTATTTCCTTAAAATGTTTTCTAATCTCCCTTGACACTGGAGCAGCCTTTATAAACTGGGGCCTTGCTCCAATAACTGTAAGTATCTTCATAGGCTCCTCCTAATTAAAAATTATTACTCAATTATAAGCATGCTTTCGTAAATTTCTATTAACTTTCTGACAGAACTCTGCCATGTAAATCCTTTATATACTGTATTCTTTGCATTTTGTCCTAAATTTGTCCTTAAACTTTCATCATCAATAAGTTTTTTTAAAGCAGCATATATTTCATCAACATCAGGATTAACCAATAATCCATTATAGCCATCTTTAATTACGTCTTCAATTCCCTGCCCCTTTATTGCAATAGCAGGTTTTCCTGACGCCATAGCTTCAATATATGCAATTCCAAATCCCTCTTCATAACTTGGAAGGCAAAATATTTTAGCCGTTTTCATGTATTTTAAAACTTCTTTGTTTCCTAGCCTGCCAAGAAATATTATGTTCCTTTCAAGATCGTTATCAATAACCATCCTTTGAAGCCTTTCTCGTTCAGGCCCATCACCTATAACATAATAATTAACATCATAGCCTTCTTCAATAAGCTTTTTCACTGCAAGAATGTTTAAATCTATTCCCTTGGTTTTATATAGATTCGAAACACTTAAAATATCAATTCTTTTATGTTCAAATTCCTTTGCATTTTCTATATCATCTATATTAACACCATTTGAGATAATTCTAACCTTATTCTTTAAAAATTCATCGTTAATAAGATTTTTTAACTTATTAGAAACAGTAATTACGCTATCTGCATCCTTTAAAACATCATAAATTATTTTTTCAAAATCCCTTCCTCTTTTTACTGTATATTGAAGGTCTTGTCCGTGTATTGTGACTATATGAGGAACTTTATACTTTCTTTTTAGCATACTACCGCAAAATCCCTCTGGAAAAGCAACATGGCTGTGGATAATATCAAATTTAAAGTTTTTATAGAGCCTTTTAATAAGGAAATTTATCGATAGCAGCATATTGTAACCATAATATTTATAAAATAAAAGCCTTGGAAATACAATATATCTTGGATGATATACCTTTACACCGTCTAATTCACAATACCTTGGAATTTTGCTGTATTCCTTCCATTTGTTATTAAAAAAAGAAAGAATAAAAGGAGCATAAGGAACAGGTGATATAACCCTTACTTCAATTCCTTGTTTAACAAGTTCCTTAACCTGATAATGAACAAAAAGCCCTGAAATCCTGTTTGCTTCGTTTGGATATAGGTGTGAAATAATTAATACCTTCATTACTGCAACTCCTCTTAAGCAAAAGGTTAAAATTGATTCTTTAAAAGCTGTTCCTCTGGAACATCCTTGAAGTATTTTGCTGGATTTCCTGCAACGATCTTTCCAGATTCTACATCCTTAGTAACAACTGCACCTGCTGCCACAAATCCATCCTCATAAATGGTTTTCCCGGGCAATATAGTTGCCTGTGCACCGACTCTTCCACCTTTTTTTATTGTAACTCCCTTAAAATGTTTAAATCTTTCCTTTGACCTTGCTGCAAAATTATCGTTAGAGGTTACAACGCCTGGTGCAACAAATACGTAGTCCTCAAGCTCTGAATAGGCTGTAATATAGGCGTTTGTCTCAAGTTTACAGTTGGAGCCAACCTTGCAGAAATTTTCAACTGCAACGCCGCGTCCTATAATCGTTTTACTACCAATCGTTACATTTTCCCTAATCGTTGCAAGGTCTGCAACCAATGTGTTTTCTCCTATTTCACAGCCGCAGTAAATAACAACCCCTGCACCGATTAAACATCCGCTTGAAATTTTTGCAGGCGGAAGCTCCTTTTCATCTTTAAATATGCTGTTTACCGCCCTCATTGGCTTTTTACCTATAACAGTATTATCATCGATCCTTACATTATCCCCGATAACAGTTCCTTTATGAATAACAACGTTGTTGCCGATTATGCAATTGTTTCCTATAACGACGTCATCTTCAATTACAGTAAACTTACCAACTGATACATTATCGCCAAGCTTTGAGCTCTCTGAGATATAATTCATACAAATCCTCCTTAGTAATAAGTAAGCATTACTAATCCTAAATCATATAAAAACTTTCAAATAATCTTTTCAAATTCTCTTTAAAATTTTCAAATGTAAATCCATTCCAATTAGCAGGATGGCTTAAAAAAAGAATCTTTTTCTTATTTTCTTTGATAGCATCAACCACTGAATATCCATCCCTCCAAAAGGGCTTTAACCTTGCATCTGAAACATAGGCATCCAAACTTTCTAGTAGCTCTTTTTTATATGTTTCCACTGTTATTCCTAAATCTTCATAGCTATATTTTTCAAACAAATAATGATTTGGAACGCCTATATGCCTATTATAAAAATCTCCATGGCTTGCTATGGATTTTATGTCATAACTTTTAAAATACGTATTCAAATTACTTACAAATTCGTTATAAATATTTTCCAAATCCTTTTCAGTAATGCTAAGTTTACTTTTTATTTTATTCCTTTTACAATATGTTGCAAGCTCTTCGTAGTGATATCCAACTTCGCTGCCATATTTGACTATGTCGTCCATTAAAGAATAATCAATAGTGGTTAATCTAAAATAATATGATGCTTTAACATTATACCTTTTTTCTATTTCAAAGAAAATCCTTGCACCTTTTTTGTCAACATCGATATCATGTCTTAAAATTAATACCTTTTCATCTTTATTCATATAATTTCTATAATAATCTATAACTGAAGTTACAATGTATCCCTTTTCAATAGCTAATCTAATTATATCCTCATATTCCTTAAACCTCGGTTCTTTTAAAAAATCTGCATATACTCTTTCAAAAAATCGATTCATCCATCTCACCTTCGTTAACTTATGCCCTACTATTAAAATGCATATATGTTTTACATAAATTAACCTTATTATATAGTATCAATTTCGTATAGATTTTTATTTAATTTTAATATCCGCGTCCTTCATATCAAGGGTTGAAAATTCTCCAATTGGGAATTTAACAGGCATTCCTGTTTTTTGTGACTTATACGCTGCAAGTATTATTTCCATTCCCTTTTTGCCTTCTTCGCCGTTAACAAGTGGCTCCCTATTATTCTTTATAGCGTCTATCATATCCTTAAATAAAGGTGTGTGGCCGTATCCGTAAACTGTATCAGGATCGCCTTCCTGCATCTTAAGTATTTCTTCCTCTGAATCCTTACCATCTGCAAATCTCCAAGTTTCAATTCTATTTACTGCAAGGCCGCCAATAACAACTGAGCCATTTTCACCAAATATACTTAATGTCTCTTCTAAATTCTTTGGATATACACAAGCGCTTCCTTCTACAATTCCAATTGCACCGTTTTTGAATCTGATTATAATAGCGCCAAAATCTTCAGCTTCTATATCCCTTATAAAGTTCCCTGTTTGGGCATAAACGGAATCGATCTCTCCTCCCATCATCCATTGAAGAAGGTCGATATCATGTATACACTGATTCATCAATGTTCCACCATCGAGCTCCCAAGTTCCCCTCCATGGTGCCTGCTTGTAGTAGTTCATATTTCTGTTCCATCTAATGCTTGCCATTCCATTGATTAGCTTTCCAAATCTTCCTTCCTCAAGGGCCTTTCTTAGCATTTGAATTGGCTTATTGAATCTGTTTTGGTGGCATACGCAGAGTTTAACGCCTTTTTCCTTTGCAGTTTCAATCATCTTATCGGCATCCTTTGTTGAAAGGGCCATTGGCTTTTCAACTATAACGTGCTTTCCCTTTTCCATGCAGTAAATGGCAATTTCTGGGTGATATCCGCTTTCTGTAGCAATAGTTACAACATCTATATCTTCCTTATCAAGCATCTCTTTATAGTCAGCGTAAACATTTACCTTTGCACCTTCTATTTTATTGATATATTCATTTGCCTTTGCCCTTGCCTTTTCTATATCAACATCGCAGGTTGCAACAAGCTCTGCCTCCTCATGATTATTTACAATCGCCTCAACATGCTTATATGAAATTCTTCCACATCCAATTATCGCAAACTTTAACTTCATAATTTTACCTCCTTGAGTGCCTGCCTCTTGACTTTTTGACTTTTTGACTTTTTCAAATTTTTCCATATAAAATTTTTAACCATCTTAGTAAAATTATTTCACAATACTTTAATGTAACTTGCTTTTAAAACCAATAATCTCATTATCCCTTTTTTATATTATTGGAACTTATTTTTTATTTAAACCCGATTATCGTCTCGAATTTTTAATTCCATACTTTTATTTCCCCTAAAGTTTATAAAAGTAATGAACCGTCCCTTTTACAAAGGCACTTTTGCAAAAGCAAAAGTGCCTAAGGGATTAAAGCTTGATTATCTTGTCTCTGTTTTCTAAAACTTCTTTAGTTGCATTTCTTGTGTCAAATACAACTTTTGCATTTTTTACTATAAAATCATAATCATACTTTGAATGGTCTGTTGTTATTATTACTATATCCGCATCCTTTAAAGTTTCTTCTGTAAGTTCAACTGACACATAATGCTTTCCGTTGTGTGTAAACTCTGGTATATATGGATCGTTGTATGAAACTTTAGCATTTCTCTTTTCAAGATGTTCAATTACCTTTAAAGTTGGTGATTCTCTTAAATCATCTATATCCTTCTTATACGCTGCACCTAAAAGTAAAACCTTTGAACCGTTTAGCGGCTTTTTAAAGTCGTTTAATATGTGTGATGCCTTTTCCACAACAAACTCTGGCATGTAATCGTTTATTTCCCCTGCTATTTCAATTAGTCTTGTATGATAATCATATTCCCTTGCCTTCCATGTTAAATAGAATGGGTCTATTGGAATGCAGTGACCACCAAGACCTGGCCCTGGATAGAATGCCATAAATCCGTATGGCTTTGTCTTTGCTGCTTCTATAACTTCCCATACGTCTATTCCCATTCTTTCGCAAAGGATTGCCATTTCGTTTACAAGAGCTACGTTTATATTTCTAAACGTATTTTCAAGTATCTTTTCCATCTCTGCTACCGCTGGTGATGATACTGTAAATATTTCTCCTTCTAAAACGTTTCTATATAAAGTTGCTGCAATCTCTGTGCAATCCTTAGTAACCCCACCTACTACCTTTGGTGTATTCTTTGTCTTGAAGAACTTGTTACCTGGGTCAACCCTCTCTGGTGAGAAGGCAAGATAAAAGTCCTCTCCGCACTTTAATCCTGTCTTTTCAAGTATTGGCTTTACAACTTCCTCTGTTGTTCCTGGATATGTTGTTGACTCTAAAACTACAAGCATTCCCTTATGAAGATACTTTGCTATGCTCTCTGTTGAATTAACAACATATGTTATATCCGGCTGCTTATACTTATCAAGCGGTGTTGGAACGCATATTGCAACGCAGTCAACCTCTGCAATTTTTGAATAATCAGTTGTTGCATAGATCATTCCCTTTTTAACAAGATCAGCAAGTTCCTCATCAACAACGTCCCCTATGTAGTTGTGTCCTTCGTTTACCATGTCGCATCTTTTTTGCTGAATGTCAAAGCCTATTACCTTATAGCCTGCCTTTGCCTTTTCAACTGCAAGGGGAAGCCCAACATAACCAAGGCCCACAACACCAATTACCGCTGTTTTATTTTGTATCTTTTCTAAGAGCATTTCTTTAGTTGACATACATTTTCCTCCTTTTTCTTAAGTGCCTGGCACTTGACTTTTTGACATTTTGACATTTCCATATAGTTCCATTGAAGTATCGTTTTTATAGTTAAAACATTAACAATTAAATTTTATCTTAAAATTATCCTCATTACAACTTAACTTTTGGTGCCTGGCACCTTATTTTAAGTTTTCAAACTCTTTAATTTTTTCTGCAACATATTTTTGCTGCTCTAAAGTAAGTTCTGGATAAAGCGGAATTGCAAAGGTCCTTTTGCTTGCATATTCTGCATTTGGAAGGTCCCCTTCTTTGTATCCAAGGTCCTTGTATACGTTCTGTAGATGCAGTGGAACCGGGTAGTATATTCCTGTTGCTACCCCATTGTCCTTGAGGTATTTTATAAGCTCATCCCTTTTTTCATGTTGAATAATATATAAATGATATATATGTTTATTATAATCCCTTGCAACTGGTAGTTTACAGCTTGTGTCCTTTAAAAGCTCGTTATAAATTTCTGCCTTTTCTGCCCTTTTTCTGTTCCATTCATCTAAATACTTAAACTTAACATTTAAAATAGCCGCCTGAAGCTCATCGAGTCTGCTGTTATATCCTAAGATCTCATGATAATATTTTACCTTGCTTCCGTGGAACCTTAGCATTCTAATCCTTTCAGCAACAGCATCATCATTTGTAACAACCATTCCTCCATCGCCGTATCCGCCTAAATTTTTAGTTGGGAAGAAGGAAAAACAAGCTGCATGGCCTATTGAACCCGCCTTTTTCCCCTTATACTCAGCACCAATAGCCTGACAAGCATCCTCTATAACTATAAGATTATACTTATTAGCAATCTCCATTATCCTATCCATATCCACCATCTGGCCAAAGATGTGGACAGGGATTATGGCCTTTGTCCTTTCAGTGATTTTTTCCTCAATCCTATCAACATCAATGCAGTATGTATCAGGATCTATATCAACAAACACTGGCTTTGCCCCTGCCTGTGATATCGTCTCTGCCGATGCAAAAAAGGTAAAGGGTGATGTTATAACCTCGTCTCCTTCTCCTATCCCAAAGGCCTTTAGTGTTAATAAAAGGGCATCTGTTCCATTGGCAACGCCAATACCATGTTTTACGCCACAGTATTTTGCAATATCCTCTTCAAGCTTTTTAACCTGCGATCCTAAGATATAGTGCCCCGACTCTATAGTTGATATTACAGCATCTTTAATCTCATCTTTGATAGTCTCATACTGTGCCAAAAGATCCAAAAGCTGAATGTTCATAATTAAACCTCCCAAACTTAATCTTGCTTTCTTTTATATGTTGGAACAAATTCCTCCATAAGTTTAAATATCTTTTCATCCTCATCATCTAAAGCATCAATAAGGCTCTCTATCATAGAATTGATCTTATCAACATCAAACTCCCCAGGCTTTCCGATAAATATCTTCTTATGCTTTGTCTTTTTAAGCCCCTCTTCATTCATCAAAAGCTCTTCATAGAGCTTTTCTCCAGGCCTTAAGCCGGTAAATTCAATCTTTATATCCTTATCCGGCTCGAATCCCGAGAGCCTTATTAGCTGCCTTGCAAGATCCACAATTTTAACAGGTTTTCCCATATCAAGGACAAAAATTTCTCCACCCTCTGCCATTGCACCTGCTTGAATTACAAGCTGTGCAGCCTCAGGGATGGTCATAAAGTATCTGTTTATCTCAGGGTGGGTTACCGTAACCGGACCTCCCTTTTTAATCTGCTCCTTAAAAAGAGGAATTACGCTTCCGCTGCTGCCTAACACATTTCCAAATCTTACAGCAACATATTCGGTTTTACTTACCTTATCATAGGCTTGTATTATCATCTCCGCAAATCTTTTTGTGGCCCCCATTATATTTGTTGGATTAACCGCCTTATCCGTCGAGATTAAAACAAACTTTTCAACGCCAAATTCATCAGCACACCTTACTACATTTAGTGTTCCTAATATATTGTTTTTTATAGCCTCCTTAGGATTAGCCTCCATTAGAGGAACGTGCTTGTGGGCTGCTGCATGGAAAACAACGTTTGGCTTGTATTTTTTAAATATCTCCCTTAATCTTTCCCTTTCCCTTATTGAGGCTATTATAACATCCTGATCAAGGTCCTTGTATTGGGATTTTAACTCCATCGAAAGGTTGTAGGCGCCGTTTTCGTAAATATCCAATATAAGAAGCTTCTTGGGATTAAACCTTGCAATCTGTCTACATAGCTCTGACCCAATTGAGCCTCCTCCGCCGGTTACCAAAACAATTTTATCTTTTAAATAGTCTGCAATCTCGTCGATATTGAGCTCCACCGGCTCCCTTCCTAAAAGGTCCTCTATTTCAACATCTCTTATCTGGCTTATGGTAACCTTACCGCCGATTAGCTCATATATCCCCGGCAAAGTCTTTAGCTTGCATCCCGTCTGGCTGCATAGCCTTATAATCTCTGCCCTCTCCTCCTTATCGGCCGAAGGAATGGCAATTAAAATCTCATCTATCGCCATCTCCTCCACTATATCCTGAAGGTCATTTCTATCTCCAACTATAGGAATTCCTTGGATGTATTTTCCCTTTTTAGACTTATCATCATCCACAAAGGCAACAGGAATGTATCCAAGCTCCGGATGCTTTTTCATCTCCTTTGCTACAATAGCCCCTGCATCACCAGCGCCAAATATTAAAATACTCTTTCCTTTTTTGCCTGAAAGGGCCTGCATCCCCTCAAAGTGCATTATAACCCTTCTTAGGAATCTAAGTCCTCCACTTGCCATTATCGTAAAGGCCCACATGACAAAATAAACGCTAAGGGGAAGCCTATTTCTCATCACAACACCATATATAAAAGAAACAGCACTTCCTACCGATACCGCAACGATAACCGACAGGAGCTCTTCTATACTTGCATATCTCCATATGCTTGTATACAGCTTAAATATGTAAAAGGATATAATCATTATTATTGAAATTGGAATAAAGGATTCTTTGTATCTTTCAAGATATGCCGGAGGTATCCTCCAGGAAAATCTAAAAAAGTATCCTAAAAATATCGCAGCGTTTATAAAAATTATGTCGCTTAAAACTAAAAGTGCCACCTTTATCCTGCGTTTCATATCATATTCCCCAATCTTTAGAAAAATTTTAACACAATCATTTATAATTATACTCCATTTGCAAATAATAGTAAAATGTTTTTGCCCCTCTTACCCTTCTTAAATTTTAAATTTTTTATTAAATTTAGGTGCCAGGCACTTAAGATTTAAGATTTTAAAAAACCGCCCTAAACTTAGGCGGCGTTACATTTTTATATTCTTCTTTATCTGTATAATTTCATTCCAATTCTTTGCAGTAATCTCCTCAACTAAACTAAAATCCTTTCTTATTGCCTTTACATCAGCTGCCATTTCAGCAACATCGTATGTAAGCTTATCTATCTCAGCCTTGTGAACTTCACTTGCATGTTCAAGAGCCCTTAAAATCTCTGTATTTTCCTTTACCTGTTCTTTAATAAGTCCAACTTCACTCTCTAATTTATCCATTCTAGATTCTAACTTATCCATACTTGATTCTAATTTATCCATTCTTTCCTCAAGTATGTCTAACTTTCTATTAGTCTCCCTTAAATCCTCCCTTAAACCATTGACACCTTCTGTTAGATTCTCAAGAAGCTTTAAAATCTTTTCCTCCACCATCTACACCTCCACTAAAATTTTACCACAAATCAGCTTTAATAGCAATTTACATATATTTACACAAAAAGGCAAGTAGAACCTACTTGCCTGTCCTCTTTATATTTTCTACCAGAAGGATATTGATCTTATTAACCACAGCCTTTCCTACAACTCCATCAGCAACCATCCTATTATCCTTCTGCAGCTTTTTAACCACAGATACTGTCTTAGCATCAAAAATCCCGTTCACTTGAACATTATAACCTAACTTATTTAACGCATTTTGTAGCCTTTTTACATCATCACCCTTTACATTTAACCTCAATACCCTCTTATAAGTTAACTTAAGTGCATTAAAAGTCTTTGCATCCTTTAAAATCATGTTGTATAAAACATCATCTACAGCTCCCGTCGCTTTTAGTCCCTTTTTCTTTTGGTAGTCTACAACTGCATTATATGTCTTATCCCCAAAATATCCCGTTGGGGTTCCTATATTATATAAAAGTGTATTCAATGCCCCTTGCAAAGTTTTAATCCTTATATCCTTCATTCCCTTTTTTAATTGAAAGGAGCTTCCTCTTGAAACCGGCTGTTTAACTACATTAAACTTTAACTCATAACTTAACACATTTTCAGGCTGCAGCTCATCCTTTACCTCTGCCTTAACAACATACTCCCCAATCTCCTGAGGAACAAAGGCAACACTATTTACATAATTAAAATCCTGCCCATAAACCAGGTTCTCATCCTTATAAACCTCTATCTTATAAGCTATCCTATCGCTTCCACCCTCCGTCAAAACGCTTATATTAACAGATTTTTTCTCATAAACGGTATTCTTGTCTAAAATAACGTTTACTCCGCTAATGGGCCTGTAAACATTAAACTTAACTTCCCTGTAATCGTCATAATCCTTAGATGAGTAAACATTTCTAATATATGCCTTTAAAGTGTATTCCCCTTCTTCTTGAAGCTGATATTTAAAACCGATATTCTTAGAATATTCTCCCCCTATTAAAAGGTTATCACCCTTGTAGAGCTCATACTTAAAAAGTAAATTGTCTATGCTTGAACTTTCAATAATAGGATTTGCCGTTATTTCTTCCCCAATTAAAAATTTATCTTTATTTGTGTTGAGTAAAATAAGTTTAGAATTCAAAGACTCAATCTGAGCACCGTCATAATAGAACTTTAAAATTTCATCAAACCTCTGCCCTGCAAGGGCCCTGTTTTTTGCCCCGATTTGGCTCATTCCAACGCCGTGGCCATAGCCCTTTCCTATAAATGTATAAGTATCAGTTGCTGCATCATAAGTAACATCATAAAGGGCGCTTCTAAAGCTAAATGCCGTCCTTGGCTGCTCCTTTGTTAAGGTTTTTATAACCTCTAATCCATTTTGGTCTAAATAAACAACATCCATCCTTGCGATTCTTCCGCTATTGTTCCTCACAATCGAGTTTAAATCTATTCTTAAAAATCTGTCATTAGGACCCAATATATTCTTTGCCTTTAGCCTTGAATCGATATCGATAACAGTTAAAACCACAGGATTTTCTGGCCAGGTGTAGGTATCAAATGTATCCTCCTTTGCAATCAAATAAGGCAATTGGCTTGCCCAAGGATTTCCCGATGCCTCAGTCCACCCTCCGTTGCTTGCCGAAAAATATGCCGAGATTATCCTTCCACCATAGGTCATAATTATTCCCTTTGTCTCTTCTACCGCCCTTATGGAGTTTGCCTTTGTCTCATCATATCCTCCATAAACCTGACAATGCACAGTATCACAAAGATCATATCCATCTATTCTATGTTTTCCAATGTTTGAAAGGGCATAACACCTTGCAGCAACCGCCTGGGCCTTTAATGCCTCTAAAGGAAACGAATCGCTCATCTCCCTTGGAACAACACCCTTTAAATAATCCTCTATATTTAAAATATTAATTGGCAAAATTAAATTATTTATAGCCTTAAAACTCATCCTCCCAAGATACTTTGCTGATTTTGTCCCAGAGATGATCCGAATCCAAGAACCCTCTCCAACTGGAACTAAAGAAAGCTCCTGATACGTTTTTCCGTTAAATGATACTAATCCGTTGGAAATAGATAGGTTTAAAATAGAACCAGAAGGAAAAAGAGCCCCATCCACCAAATAGTCTCCGTTTAAAGACACAGAAAGTGCATTCCTTGCCATACTCTCAAGGCCAATCTTTATATCCTGAAAATAAACCTCCTGATATTTAGCAAAAGCACTAATTGGGGACAAAAGCATTGTAATTATCAAAAAAATAGACAAAATCCTTTTCATCCCTCCACCCCCCTTACATCCATTATATTCTATTTTTATCCATAAAACAACAAAAAACCACCGCAAAATGCAGTGGTTACATTCCAAATACAGATACAAGCTTCATAACTTCCCCAAGATCCAAATTAGAAAACAAAGCTGACTTTATTCTCGATTTTGACTCATCCGGAAGCTTTTTATACTTTGCCTTTACACTTTCAGCATACTTTTTATAAGGATAATCGGGATCCTTCAATAAGTTATTTAATGTTGACTGAATAGTTGAAATAATCGCCTTTTCTTCAGGCGTCTTAAGATTTCCATATACCCTGTTTAGGCTTTGGTTAACGCTCCTTAAAGAATCCTCAACTTCCTTCGAAAACCTTTTAACAGTTTTTGTTACAGTCTTGTTCTTAACAACTATATCCTTTTTTTCAAGGACGACATCCTTCTTTTCAAAAAGCTCCAAAACCTTTTTCTTAAAAGAAAGGACCAGCGCACCATCCTTTATTTCTAACTTTTCAACATCAAATGGAACAATCTTTTTATCAATCTCAACCCTATTTCCATTTATCCTTATATTCTCATCAAGCTTTGGAATTTTTCCTAATACCAAAGAAACAGGTATGGGCAATTTCCCAATCTTTATACTTTTAGGCTCAAGAATTATTTTGTCGCCCTCTACATAAATTTTATTGTCTGCATAAACATAGGCCTCTAAAGATTTATACTTAACTGGTATAATAACGATTAAACCATCCTTTGAAATATCCATCCAAATCCCCTTGATTGAAGCTCCATTAAAACTTTTCTCACCTACATTTAAATATTTTATAGCTCCATTTAACTTTTGACTATTAACATAAACCTCTCCACCATTTATAACCTTGCTCTTTAGCTCTTTAATAAGCTCATCTGAAGCTTTAGCCTCAGGAAGATTATACTTTGCCGTTGAAAGACCAAATAAAATTCCTATAAAAATTAATATAAAAGCAAAAATAAATCCTATTTTCTTCGCCATTTTATCCCCTTCTTCAAATTACTTAAACCTTATATTGATTTTATATTCCCTTAAATCATATTTATTCTTAACACAAAAATTAAAACTTCTTTCTTCACCAGCATCTCTTAATGTTTTTAAAGTTACTCCTTCAACACCTTCATCCTCAAATCCAAAATCCGTAGGCACTCTTATACTTCTTTTAACATTTGCCTTTGCATCGAAGGTATATGAATCGTTAAAAACTATAAATCCATCATCGTTTAGCACAAAATCAAAGCTTACAACCGAATCCCCGTCAGATAAATCCGACAGGTCAAAATAAAATGTATCGTTTTTATAATCTCCTATTCTTTCCTCACCGTTTCCTAAACTTAAACCTACCGACTTTAGCTCAACTTTCTTTTTAACAGTAAAAACGCTGCTCTTTAGAGAGGCTAAATAATTTTTAGCCCCAGCCCTTTTAACATAGACAATTATGTAATATTTTCCTTCGTTTTTAATATTAAATTTAAAATTATAGGCATTCCTATAGCTTACCTTTTTAGAAAAATAGCTTGTGCTCTTTTTTGTTGTTAAATCATATAAAACAAACCTATATTCCACGTTCCCTGTCATTTTATTTGGTTTAACAGAAATATATACAGGCTCATTGATATAATACTCGCTCTTTGGTTTTTTCAAGAAAGTTAAACTTATGCTACTTTGGGCATAAATAGTATTTGAAAATAAAAATATTAAAAGCAGGAAACAAACTATCCTTTTCATATTGCCTCCTTAAAATATAAGAGTCATCAAAAGATGACTCTTACTTAACCTTTACTACAATGTTATAAGTTAACTTTTCTTTTCCTGAAACAAGGCTTATGCTTCCCTTTAGATATCCACTCTTGTCAGCCTTTTCTCTCATTGATGCAAGTGTTACTCCTTCTGGTGGGTTCTTGTCAACACCAAGCATCTTTGGAGTTATATTTCTTGAAACATTTCCGCTTAATGGGAAAGTCTTTCCACCGATATTTACAACAGCATTTTTATTTGCAACTATTAAAATATCAGTTAAGCTATCGCTATCTTCCATTCCTGTTAAATCAAAGCTAAATGTGTTTCCACTTAAAGACGCATTTATAAGTTGGCTTCCATTAAATTTAACGCTTATACTCTTTAATGAAAGCTTAACATCCTTTACAACGAATGTTTTTGTTTGAACATAAGTATCATACTTAACCTTTGCTCCATTTCTTTTAACCATTACAGTTATATGATACTTTCCTGGCTTTGCAATCTTTGCGTTAAATTTAAAATCCATATCTCCTTTAACAGCTCTATAATATCCATCTTTGTCTGAGCTGAAAATATCATAGGTTTTCTTTGTTGCTTCATCAACTATGTATGCTCTGTATTGAACATCTCCTGAATAATTTGTTTTTACAGTAACAGGGATAGAATCAAATATATTGTAGCTTGATTTAACTTGAGTGACAAGGCTGACCTTTGGATATTTAACCTTTGCGGCAAAGGAAACTACATTAAATGATGCAACTAAAAATGCAAATGTTAATACAAATGCAGCTATCTTTTTTGCCCTTTTCATTATATTACCCCCTTCCTTTTTAATTAAAATTATAGCAAAACTTTAGTCAATATTCAAATAATTTTATTCATTTAATCATAATTTAACATGTTTTAAAAACTCATCCTTAATCCTTTTTACCTTATCCTTTGCTTCAGCATTATCCTTTCCCTTGACCGCAAAATAGAACTTAATCTTTGGCTCTGTTCCTGATGGCCTTGCGGTGATTATGCTCTCATCCTCAAGGATTATCTGAACAACGTTTGACTTCGGTAAATCCCCAATTCCCTTTAGGTAATCTTTAACTTCCTTAACCTTTATTCCTGCTATATCCCTTGGCGGCTCCTTTCTTAGCATCTCCATTATTTCCTTAATCCTTTGACTTCCTTCTATTCCTTCTAATGTTACCGATTTTAAATCCTCAACAAAGTAGCCATATTTTTCATATAAGGACATTAATCCCTCATAAAGGCTCATTCCCTTTAGCTTATAAAATCCTGCCATCTCGCATATTAGCATTGAGGCTATAACTCCATCCTTATCCCTTACAAAATCCCCTGCAAGGTATCCATAGCTCTCCTCAAAGCCAAATATAAATTTTCTATCCTTCTTTTCCTCAAACTCCTTAATCTTTTCCCCTATGTATTTAAATCCTGTTAAAACATCCATAATCTCAACATCATAGCTTTCTGCGATCTTTCTTGCCATTTCTGTTGTAACAATTGTTTTTATAACCACTCCGTTTTCAGGCATCTTTCCTGTTGCCTTAAGGTTTTCTAAAATATAATGGGTTAAAAGGGCACCTGTTTGGTTTCCAGTTAAGACGACATATTCTCCCTCTTTGTTTTTAACAACAACCCCAACTCTGTCGCAATCTGGGTCTGTTCCTATAATTAAATCTGCCTCAAGTTCCTTTGCCATTTCAATTGCCCTTGTGAAAACCTCATTCTCCTCTGGATTTGGATACTTTACAGTTGAAAAGTTTGGATCTGGATTTTCCTGCTCCTTTACAACATAAACATTTTTATACCCAATCTCTTCTAAAACCCTTCTTACAGGCTTGTTTCCTGTTCCGTGAAGTGGTGTATATATAACCTTTAATGTATCCTTAACCCTTTCAACAACATCCCAATTTACAGTAAGTCCCTTTACAAGCTCAACATAATCTTTTTCCACCTCATCATCTATGTAGTTAAAAAGGCCTAAATTAACCGCCTTATCAAATTCCATAGTCTTAATATCGCTATAATCAATTGAAGTTATCTCCTTTAGGATACCTTCTGCATGCTCCTCTGTAACCTGCCCTCCATCTGACCAATAAACCTTGTATCCATTATACTGCTTTGGATTGTGGGATGCGGTTATAACTATCCCTGCAGTAGATTTTAAATGTCTTACTGCAAAGGAGAGCATTGGCGTTGGCCTTAATTCCTTATACATATATGTCTTTATTCCATTTGCATTTAATACAAGGGCAGCTTCCTTTGCAAACCTATCGCTATATAGCCTTGAATCATATGCAATTGCAACAGAAGGATTTTCAATTCCTTGCTTTTTTATATAATTTGCAAGTCCCTGTGTTGCCTTTCTTACGGTATAAACATTCATCCTATTCGTCCCAGCACCTATTATTCCCCTTAATCCTCCTGTTCCAAATTCGAGTTCTTTATAAAATCTTTCCATTATTTCCTTTTCATCAAGTGCCTCAAGCTCTTTTCTCGTATCCTCATCAAACTCAAGCCACTTTTTATACATATCCATGTATTCCATCAAAAACCCCTCCTTAAAACGGCATTATTTTCTATTTTATACGAATACTTTATTTTTTACAACTAAATAAGCCCCAAGATGGGGCAAATATTATGCAGCTTTTTTTAGCTTTTTCTTTACAATATTTACAAAATACACATATTCCTCAAGCTTAAAAACATGTATCATTCCAAAGTAAACCAAAACCCCAACAAAGGCACAGCCAAATACCGAGATTACATCCCCCTTAAAGCCTGTCCCAAACTTAAGCTGCATATATTTATTTAAAACAAACACAACCACTCCCATAACAAGAGAGGATAAAAGCATCTTATTGAAGGAACTTATAAGCTTTTTCATACCTATATCCTCAATTTTCCTATTCAAACTTCTTATTAAAAGCAATGTAACAACAATCACAGAAATCGATGTTGCAAGGGCAAGTCCTGAAACTCCCATTATTTTAACTAAAACGATATTTAAAACTATATTCAAAACAACCCCAGCAACGCTATTTATCATAGGCGTTTTTGTATCCTTAATGGAATAAAAGGCCCTTCCTATAACATCTCTAACGCCTACAAAAATCATACCTGGGGAATAGAATAGAAGTGCAAGGGATGTTAAATAGGCAGCATTATTATCAAAGGCTCCCCTTTTAAATACAATATCAACAATAGGCTGCCTTAAAACCATCATCCCAATTGTTGCAGGAAGCATAATAAGTAAAATTACGTTTATCCCCTTAACTAGAGCATCCTTATATGCCCTTAAATTCTCTTGAGCAGAATATGTAGAAAGGGTTGGGTATATAACCGTCGTTATTGCAACGGCAAAAATACCATAAACAAACATATTAAGCTTATTTGCAAAATTCAACACAGCAATAGAACCTTCTCCAATAGTTGTTGCAAGCATTCTATCGACTAAAAAATTAACCTGAGACACCGATGTTCCAATAATTACAGGAACCATAAGCTTAACCATTCTTAATATATTTTCATCTTTAAAATTCAAATAAAACTCATACCTATATCCTAATCCTTTAAACTTTGGAACTAAAAATATAAACTGAACAAAGTAGGCCAAAATAGTTGCTAAAGTTAAACCAAAAATGCCAAACTTACCTGCCAAAAGGGCTAAATATGAAATTATAACAACATTCATCAAAACTCCAACAAAGGCAGGAGCTGTAAACTCCTTATGAGACTGCAATATCCCTGTAAAAATACTTTGCATTGCAATAAAGATCATCGAAATAAACATCATCTTTGATACAACAACAGCCTTATTGAAAACAACTAAATCCCCTCTAAAACCAGGTGCAAATAGCATAACAATATATTTTGAAAAAATGATTCCAAATAAAATAAACCCAATTACTATTATTCCAACAATATTGATAATATTATTTACAAACCTTACCCTATCCTCTTTACTTTTCTTTTCAATAAACTCCGTAAGAATTGGAATAAAGGTTGTTCCAATTCCACTTCCTATGCTATTAAAAATAAGCATAACAAGTCCTATTGCAAAGGTATATATATCCGTATCATACGATGCACCAAACCTAAAAGCAAGAAGGGTTTCACGAAGAAACCCTAGAAGTTTGCTTAGAATAGTGAAAATAATTATAATTATCGAACCTTTTAGCAATTTCTTATTCATTTTATCACCTTATAACTTGATTATCTTGTCTCTGTTTTCTAAAACTTCTTTAGTTGCATTTCTTGTGTCGAATACAACCTTTGCATTTTTTACTATAAATTCATAATCATACTTTGAGTGGTCTGTTGTTATTATTACTATATCCGTATCCTTTAAAGTTTCTTCTGTAAGTTCAACTGACACATAATGCTTTCCGTTGTGTGTAAACTCTGGTATATATGGATCGTTGTATGAAACTTTAGCATTTCTCTTTTCAAGATGTTCAATTACCTTTAAAGTTGGTGATTCTCTTAAATCATCTATATCCTTCTTATACGCTGCACCTAAAAGTAAAACCTTTGAACCATTAAGTGGCTTTTTAAAGTCGTTTAATATATGTGATGCCTTTTCCACAACAAACTCTGGCATGTAGTCGTTTATTTCCCCTGATATTTCAATTAGTCTTGTATGATAATCATATTCCCTTGCCTTCCATGTTAAATAGAATGGGTCTATTGGAATGCAGTGACCACCAAGCCCAGGTCCTGGATAGAATGCCATAAATCCGTATGGCTTTGTCTTTGCTGCTTCTATAACCTCCCATACGTCTATTCCCATTCTTTCGCAAAGGATGGCCATTTCGTTTACAAGAGCTACGTTTATATTTCTAAACGTATTTTCAAGTATCTTTTCCATCTCTGCAACCGCTGGTGATGATACTGTAAATATTTCTCCTTCTAGAACGTTTCTATATAAAGTTGCTGCAATCTCTGTGCAGTCCTTAGTAACCCCACCTACTACCTTTGGAGTATTCTTTGTCTTGAAGAACTTGTTACCTGGGTCAACCCTCTCTGGTGAGAAGGCAAGATAAAAGTCCTCTCCGCACTTTAATCCTGTCTTTTCAAGTATTGGCTTTACAACTTCCTCTGTTGTTCCTGGATATGTTGTTGACTCTAAAACTACAAGCATTCCCTTATGAAGATACTTTGCTATGCTCTCTGTTGAATTAACAACATATGTTATATCCGGCTGCTTATACTTATCAAGTGGTGTTGGAACGCATATCGCAACGCAGTCAACCTCTGCAATTCTTGAATAATCTGTAGTTGCATAGATCATTCCCTTTTTAACAAGATCAGCAAGTTCCTCATCAACGACGTCCCCTATGTAGTTGTGTCCTTCGTTTACCATGTCGCATCTTTTTTGCTGAATGTCAAAGCCTATTACCTTATAGCCTGCCTTTGCCTTTTCAACTGCAAGGGGAAGCCCAACATAACCAAGGCCCACAACCCCAATTACCGCTGTTTTATTTTGTATCTTTTCTAAGAGCATTTCTTTAGTTGACATAATATCCCCCATTTCCTTTAGATAAACATATTAATATTTTAAGCATATTTTACTATTCAAGATAATAAAAAAATATTATACTATTTAATTTTTCAGACAAAAATATAATAGGCAAATTGTTTTTGCTTTATCCATAAATTATGATTTCAATCATATTATAATGAATTTAAGTTTCTTTAACTTTATATTTTGGTAGAATATTGTTATTAATATTTAGAAAATAAACACTTTTAAAATTTAAAATAATTTATCTTTATAATACCATTTAGAAAGGAAAATTCCTTTAACCTCATTTGCGTAAGAACGGTTTATTTTACCACTTATTTTTTAAAGTATAGTTTTAATTTTATTTTGTAGTTTATTTGCTAAAACATTTATGCGTTCATCATAATTTATCTGTAAAATAAAATTATGAACATTTTTTTTATATAATTCATAATTATTTTTTAGTTCCAAGATCCCTCTTTTGAAATCGTTAGTGCTTATACCTACTCCATAGTCTTCACAAAGTCTTTTCAATGGAGGATTTTCTGATGTTAAAATCGGTGTTCCTTCAAAAAGGCTCTCATATACTTTTCCTGAGGCACAAAATTTATTGTTAACTGTATTTTGAGAAAAAGCAGAAACACTGACATGTGCTTTATTAAGCAAATATTTTAATTCAGCTCTAGATACAAAACCAAGATATTTAATATTCTTATAATTTTTCTTTTTTATGAAATCATTAAATTCTTTCAATTCCTTATTTGTTGCACTACCAATTATAATTAAGCCAAACTTCTCACCTAAAGCGCCAATCGAATCAGCTAGCTGATATGTCATACGCTCTTTACTAATCCCGCCTGCATATAAAATTGTAAATGTATCCTCATTAAAATATTTATCAAATTTAGAAATACATTCAGCTTCATTATAAATATCATCTATTCTATGAATATTATCAAAAATAATTGGCATCTCTTTTAGTTTATAAAAATTTTTCATAATTTGAGCTCTTTCTATATTAGCAGAAATTATTATATCAGCAAATTTTAAAAAGTGTTTTTCAAAAATTTTTACAAGAAAAAATAATGCTAATCTCTCCTTAAAATTATTAGGTTTTTTATCTATATATAATTCACTTGAATCATAAATTATAAAAGGTCGATTTTTTTTTAATAAAATCCATGGAATAAAAATAGATGTAAAAAAGTCGTGTAAAATAATAATGTCAGGTTTAATTTTTTTTATATATTTTATTGAATTAATAACAAACGTAAAATAATTTTTTTTATTTCCAGTTAATAAAGATTTAAATTTTCCATTATAATAAGGTTTTGAATAAGAAACCAAATAAGTATTCCCCAATCGTTGAGCACAATTTAAAATTTCCTGTGAACGTGCTTCAGTATTAATATCATGATAAACTATAAACATAATATCCATTGAAAATCATCCCCCTTTAATATAAATTAATTTATTATTAAAAATAGATTATTTTAATAAACATTAGAAGGATTTTTATAAAAAGAATTACAAAACATCAATCTTTTAAAAATAAAATTATTTGAGAATATAGCATAAATATAATTTAAATATATCCAAATTTTATTTAAAAATTTTTGATAGTTTAATTAATACAATTACAAAATCTCGCAATTATGGAAGATTTTATATGAACTATATATATGGGGCGCAATTAAATCTCATAAATTATGAATTATTTGCATTATCACATATGGATAATATATAAAATTTAACTATCTCATAATATCCCAGCAATTCGTGCTATATAAATTAACAACGCATATGTTTTTGCAATCCCTTTTCATATTATATTGTCTAAGTTAAAATATTCTTTTAATTTATTGTTACATTATTTAAATTTAACTTCCGAAATCACTCCATTTTATTTTACCACATACAATAACTGAAAAATCTATGATTTTTCTAGTTAGAATTGTTTCACCAATTCGTATTATTAGTGTAATTTAATTTGCTACTGCATAAGTATATTTAAATTTAAGTTAATTATCTTTTTTGCCACAAAAGGTTAGTTCATAAAATATGAACTTATTGGATTAAATTTTCATTTAACTCTTCTAGCAGTTCATAAATATTCTCTTGTTATACACTATAACTGCCTGACCTTCAATGTTCTTTATGATACAATCTTAGTTTTCTTGTTTATCTTATATAGAATTTTATATAGAATTTATAATGATTTTTATTTCTTGAGTTAGATAATTTGTCAAGAATCTACTAAAAGTTGAATAAATCAGAAATTTTTTTAATAATAAAATGCTATAAATCTAAAACTTGGTAATAATTTATATATGAACAAGCGATTAAATTTTGCGAATACTTTTGATCTTACTAAAATTTAAGTACTTTCAAGGCTTTAAAATTATTTAAATTTGTTCAGATAAATTTATAGCAAAATAATCTCGTAAACTTATAGCTCTAAAAATAGAAATGTAAATCCAAAATAAGGTAGCAAAACTAATTTCATTAACAATTTGTGAACCACCAAGTGCCCCAACAAAATAAGCTATTAAAAAAATATATGCTGATTTTTTTAATGAATTATTTTTTATGTATTTGAAATTATTTATTATTATAATAAAATATATTATAAATGCCAATAATCCAAGAATACCCATTTCACTTAAAATAAATACATATGTATTATGAGGATCTATTAATCCAAAATTACCATTAATATCAAGTTCTGAATTAGAGTAAAATCTTAAATAATATTTACCTAAACCAGAACCCAATAATGGGTTTTTCTCAAAAAAATACAAACCCAATTTCATAGAATAAATTCTTAAAATCGTAGAATAATCATTAAATCCTAAATAAAGTCTTGATAAATCATATTTATTAAAAATATTTATACAAAGCACAATGCCAAATATTAAAATAAATATTTTCTTAAAAAATGAAAAATTATTACTGTTAACTAAAATCATATAATATAAAACAATTATAATAGATATTAGCGATGCTAATCTTGATTGTAATAAAAATGTTGCAATAATATTCAATATTATTGTGATTATATCAAGTAATTTCCATAATTTTTCTTTATGAGCAATATAAGCATAAAAACAAAAAGGCAAAGTTATATTAAAATAATAACTAACTGTTATGCTAGAACCTATCATTAATGATGCTCTATATTGAGAATAATATTGTAAATTAGATTGATTACCCAGAATTTCCATTAAGTATCCAAATCTAGATACAGCAATAATCGCTAAAATCGAATAAATTAAATTAAAGAAAACTATTAATTTTAGAATTATATCAAAATAATCAATATCATATATTGTTATAGAAAAAATAAATAGCATAGGTATTATTAGCTCCATCAACGCTAATAAAAATTGTTTATTGTTTTCTACTTTAAAACCACCAAATAGTATTATACATATTATAAAAAATAGGCAAATTAATAATTGTAAGTTATTTTTAATATTTAATTTTGACTTTTTAAAATTTTTATTATAAAAAAATTTTATTAATAATATGATTGGAAATATCCAAAATTCATTACTAATTTTAAAATTATTTATTTCAAAAGAAAGCGAATATTTTATTCTTTTTAATGCAAAAAGAATATAAATTAAAACCATAATAATTAGAAATATAGAAAATGAAAATCTTATTTTCTTTTTATTATTTTTAAATAAGTAATTCATAATTCACCATCCTCGTATAATATGATTTATAGAGAAATTTCAGTTAAAAGTTAAAGTCTTAAACAGGAGTTATTTTAATCATAAGTTTTGTTGTTCTTTGATAATTTAATAATAGTTTATTTCAACAAGCAAAGCTACACCAACCAACTTTTTCATGTTTATTTAGCCCCTTATTAACTTTGGGTGTATCTTCTGGTATCATTGTTTTATAGCCTTAACAATGACGCGGAAGCTCTTGCTTCCTCCTGTAGAACCTCTTTGGTTACTACTTGTCTAAGACTGCACCCCTGGGACTGTTTGTTATCTTCTTACTCGTATGCTGTTCATTCTCCTATCTTTTCCTTACCTTCAGCAAAGTAAGGTGCATCCATTAGATAGGTAGGATTGTTCTGATAGGCGAGGTTGAGGATGCAGCAGCCTGTCAGGGATACACCGTTACATTGGGCTAAATATTCCATGAAAGGAGGTTTTTTGCGTGCCCAATACTTTAATCGTTGGTATCGATGTTAGTAGTCAATCACTTGTTGTTAGGTTTATGGACCAAGACGGTAATGGACCTTCCAAATCCTTTTCTACTTCTAACGACCTTGAAGGTGCTGATAAATTAATCTCTGATATTATTGCCTATGCTCTTAAAATAGACGCTTCCTATATCAAAATCGGGATGGAGTCTACTTCTAATTATGCATGGCATCTGCCCCTTCATTTGGCTTCGTCTCCTGAACTTTTAAACTTTAATCCTCTGTTTTATGTGCTAAATCCAAGTGTTGTCAAAGGTTTTAAAAAGACATACACTCATTTGCCTAAAACAGATGATATTGACGCCTTTGTTATTGCTGACTGTATTCGTTTCGGGAGAGTAAAACCTTCTAAACTCCCTGATTTCCGCTATGCGGCTCTTCAAAGACTTGCAAGATTTAGATACCATCTTATCTAAAACTTAACTAAAGAAAAGAATCGAGCTTTAAATCTTATCTATCTTAAGTTTTCTTCTTATGTTGCAGATAACCCCTTTAGCGATACCTTCGGCAAGGCATCTAATTCTTTAGCTGATAAAGGCTATGATTCAAAACAAAATCATGATTTCATTCGTAATACCCTTAAAGGTCATGCCTTCATCCCCTTAAATAAGCGAGGCACTAAGAAAAAGAACTTAACATCAACTGGTAATGTCATTTGTGATGCTGGTTTAGTAATGCATAAAGATGGTAAACAATATTTTGATTCATATATCAAGCAAAAGTTTTGCTGTCCTTTTAGAACTTCTAAAGATGATTCTTTATGCCCATGTAACCATGAAAAATACTTTAATGGTAAGAAAAACAGAGGTTGTGTAAAATATATAACCATTGGCACTGATTATAGGTCCTCTATAAATCGTGATTCTATATTTTTTAAAAAAATATATAGTCTAAGAACTGAATCCGAAAGATACAATTCTAGATGGAAAAATCTCAATACAGAACAAGCTTATGTTAGAAATATTAACTCTGTTACTAATTTGAATACAATCGGTCACATTTGCCTTTTAACTGTTGCAATTGCTGCCATAAAATCTGGCTGCGTTGATAAATACAAATCCCTATCGGGATTTAGAAGAACAGCTTAAATAAATTATATTAAAATTATATTAAATTTTTTGAACATCAATTTTACCAAGGGAGTAGCCTACCCTTTTTTTGCTTTTTGGATGTTAATCTAAGTTTAATTTAAAATAATTGAGCTATACTTCATAAAAACCAGAACAATTAAACATAAAAAATTTTGCTTTTTAATCAATTAAGCTCATCTCTATAATATCTTATTATTTTATATTTAATTAATTATTTTATTTATAGAAAATATAGAATAAAAATTAAAATTCCAAATATTATTATATATAAAATACTTCATATTTATTATATATAAAATACTTCTTAATTAACTATAATATGCATCTCTAATCATAGGCATTTGTTGTAGTAACAATACAGTAATAAAAATTAGAATTAATATTGATTTAAAGTTATTTCTTTTATTACTTAATTTTATTGTATTCATGTTATGTTTTTAATCATAAAACACACCTTTGATAATTTTTTGTTGTTACAATAAAAAATAAATTAAACATTAATCATTAAACTTTTCTCAGCAATCTTTGAATACATGAAAAAAATACTTATATCTTCTGCCCTTTTTTTCATCTTAAAATATTTATTTTTATCTACAATAATTTTTTCAATTTTATCTTTAATTTCAATAGCTGAATCATTATATAAAAATTCGATATTCCCTCCATAGTCAATATGTGTAATTCCAGGAAGATATTTAACAATCATTGGTATTCCTAAACCTGCAACTTGTTCCCAAAATACAGAATGTTTCCCTGGAAAAACAACTAAATCTGATGCAGCAAAATAATTATATGAATCATCTGAAGATATCCAACCTGCATACTTAATTTTCTCATCATCTATTAATGATTCAAATTTATCTCTTAATTCATTAATAACTGAACCAAATATTATTAACTTAACTTTGCTGTTACTAATTTTTTTTACTGCTTCCATTAATAGTAATGTTTGCCATTTATTTTTATCAATTTTTCCTCCTGTCATAATTAAAAAATCATCTTCCTTTATATCATATTTGCTTCTAATTGCTTTTTTAATATTAGGATCTTTTGCAATATTAACCTTTTCATCCTCTGCGCCCATTAATAATAATTCAATTTTTTCTTCAGGTATTTTATAAACATTTTTTAAGAAATCTACCCTCGCTGGAAGAACACCATAAAATTTTATTGTATATGGCTCAATCATTTTTGCGCAAAGTCTCCAAATTAATTTATGAAGAATATTTCTTGACAACCAATTTGTAGCACTATTTAAGAAATCAGCATGGTTATCAACAAAAATCTTAACATTTTTATTTAGTTTAATATATCTAATAACATGTATAATGTCTAAAAATTGTAAACCATGAATAAATATAATATCTGGATTTGATTTTTTTATTGCCTCATATGTTCCCATAAATATACCTAATTTTTTAATGAATTTATTTTTTAATCTAGTAACAAAAATTCCATCTTTATTAATATAACATTTAGGTATATTAGTGTAATATCCTTTTCCACTATTATCAAAAGTAAATGTTGATGCTATTATTTCAACATCATAACCTAATTTTTTATGAAATTTTGACAATAAATTTTCTTGATAAGAGAAATTGTCGATATAAAAATTTCCTAAACATAAATGTAATATTTTCAATTTAATCACTCCAAAATAATTTTATTTGTATACTAAATTTATTCAAATAATTTAATCTAAATTATTAAATGATATGTTAAATAATACTCTTTATCTTCTACACTTATATGCTTTAAATCTCATTTTTTATCATTAAGGTGTCATATGCTTAATCTTGCATTTTTTCTTGACATTAGCATATAAAATTAAATAGCATTTATAAAAACGTTTAACATAATATATTAAGCTATAAAAGTCAATTAATATAAAAATGCTTTCTATTTCTCTTCAATTATATTATTGTTAATTTAATATATTCCCTCAATTATTTAAACATTTAAAACATTATATCATAATGATTATTTATATAATATCAATAATAATGTAAATATAAATTTTTTAATTTAGTTATCAAAATTTTATGCAATAAAATAAACTTTTATCTTATCAATTTTTTACTTTGATTTACTTAATTTAGCTTATAAATTGTATTCTATTATAAAATATTCATTTAATTTTTAAAATATAAATTTGTCTCTTTGCCTAACTAGATTATATTGTTTATATACCATTTATAAGTTAACTTTATTCCTTCTTTTAATTTAATTTTATATTGCCATCCTAAATCCTTTAATTTAGATACATCTAAAAGCTTTCTTGGGGTTCCGTCCGGTTTTGTTTTATCAAATATAATTTCTCCTTCGTAACCAACGATTTCTCTTATTATTTCTGCTAATTCTCTAATTGTTAAATCTTCCCCCGTTCCTATGTTTATTGTTTCTTCACCATCATAGTTTTCCATTAAAAATACACATGCATCAGCCATATCGTCAACATATAAAAATTCTCTTCTTGGCGTTCCTGTGCCCCAAACTTCAACATGAGGTTTGTTTTGTATTTTTGCTTCATGAAATTTTCTTATTAAAGCAGCAAGAACATGTGAGTTTTGTAAATCAAAGTTATCATTAGGTCCATAAAGATTTGTTGGCATACAACTAATAAAGTTATCACCATATTGTCTTTTAAAAAATTGACACATTTTAAGTCCAGCAATTTTAGCTATAGCATAGGCCTCATTTGTCGGTTCAAGATAACCAGATAAAAGATATTCTTCTTTTATTGGTTGTGGTGCCATTTTGGGATAAATACATGAACTGCCTAAAAATAGTAATTTTTTAACTTTAAAATCATGTGCAGCCTTAATCACGTTACACTCTATCATCAAATTTTCATATATAAAATCAGCTGGATAAGTATTATTTGCATATATTCCTCCAACTTTTGCTGCAGCTAAAAATACATATTCTGGTCTTTCTTCATCAAAGAATTTCATTACTGCTTTTTGGTCAGTTAAATCTAGTTCCTTATGTGTTCTTGTTATAATATTTGTATATCCTTTTGATTGCAAATTTCTAACTATGGCAGAACCTACTAATCCTTTATGTCCAGCTACATAAATTTTGCTATCTTTCTTCATCTTAAATCCCCTCGTTAAAATTTTTTGTAGTTTATTTATTTTTGTCTGAAGCAGCTTCAAGATATGTTTCTAAATCTAATCCTGCTATTTCTTTTAAATCTGCTTCAATCATCATTTTAACTAATCCTTTAAAGTCAACTTTTCTTTTCCATCCTAATTCTCTTTCAGCTTTACTTGGGTCTCCCCACAAAAGTTCTACTTCAGCTGGTCTAAAATATTTTGGACTTACATCAACTAAAAGTCTTCCTGTTTTCCTATCGAATCCCTTTTCATCTACGCCTTTACCACGCCACTCTATTTCTATTCCTACTTCTTTGAAAGCTAATTCAACAAATTCTCTTACTGAATGGGTTTCACCTGTTGCAATTACGTAATCCTGAGGTTTTTCCTGCTGAAGCATTAGCCACATTGCTTCAACATAGTCACCAGCATATCCCCAATCGCGCTTTGCATCTAGATTTCCTAATGTTAGTTTATCTTGCTTACCAGCAATTATTGATGCTATTGCTCTAGTTATTTTTCTAGTTACAAAGGTTTCCCCTCTTCTTGGTGATTCATGATTGAATAAAATTCCATTTACTGCAAATAATCCGTAGGATTCCCTATAATTAACCGTAATCCAATATGCATAAAGCTTTGCTACACCATATGGGCTCTTTGGATAAAATGGTGTTTTTTCGTTTTGCGGTGCAGTTTCAGGTAGACCTCCAAACAATTCAGATGTTGATGCTTGATAAAATTTTGTTTTGATACCAGTTTCTTTTATGGCATCTAATATTCTTAATGTTCCTAAAGCATCAGTATGAGCAGTATATTCAGGAACTTCAAATGATACTTTAACATGACTTTGTGCTCCAAGATTATATATTTCATCAGGTTGAATTTTTTCAATTAATCTATTTATATTACTAGAATCGCTAAGATCACCGTAATGAAGAAAAAGTCTTTTATTGCCTATTTCTGAATCTTCAAATAAATGGTCAATTCTTTTTGTATTAAACGTGCTTGATCTCCTAATCATTCCATGAACTTCATAACCCTTTTCTAAAAGGAATTCTGTTAAATAAGAACCATCCTGACCGGTAATACCTGTAATGAATGCCTTCTTCACAGCATTTCCACCTTTCTATATTAAATTACCATTTTCTTTATATCCTTTATCTCCTGTGCCTTTTCCTTTGAACTTATCATTATACAATCATCTGTTTCAACAACGATAATGTTTTCAATTCCGTTTAGGATTACCTTTTTGTTTGCCATAACTATATTACCTTTTGAGTCTTTCGCAATGCAATGTTTGTTTAAAATATTGCCTTTTTCATCCATTGGTCTATATCTTTCAAGGCTTGTCCAGCTTCCTACGTCATCCCAACCAAAATCGCATGGGATTACATAAATATTTTTTGTTTTTTCCATTATGCCGTAGTCAACTGATATGTTTTCAACTTCTTCGTATTTTTGTTTTAACGCTTTTTCAAAATCTTCTTCTGCTGAAATTTCTGCTAGAACTTCAAAGGTTTGTGGTAAATATTTACTGGTATATTTTAATATTGTTGAAGCCTTCCATATAAACATACCACCATTCCATAGATATGTCCCCTCTTTTAGGTATTTTTCTGCTATTTCTTTGTTTGGTTTTTCTACAAATTGTTCTACCATATATATTGTATTATTATTTATTCTTTCTATATCGTTTAATATCTTTATATAACCATATCCTGTTTCTGGTCTATTTGGTTTCATTCCTAGTGTCACTATTACATCTTGATTTTTATTAACAAACTCATATGCTGATTTTAAAACTTCCCTAAATTTATCTTCGTCTTTTATAAGATGGTCTGAAGGTAAAACAGCAATCGTTGCATTTTCTATTCTTTTATTTATGTAAAAAGCAGAAAGTGCTATACAAGGTGCAGTGTTTCTTCCAACTGGCTCAACTATAATATTTTCATTTGGCAAATTTGGAAGCTGCTCTTTAACTAGATTTACATATTTTGCAGCAGTAACTACAAATATCCTTTCTATAGGTATAAGACCTTCAAGTCTTTTAACTGTCATTTGAATCATCGTATTATCGCCAAGTAAGTTAAGAAATTGTTTTGGTTTTTCATCAGTTGAAAGCGGCCAAAATCTTTCCCCTTTACCTCCTGCCATTATTAGGGCTGTTAACATAAAATTCCCCCATTCAAAACTAATTTTTTTTGATTAGTTCCTTAAACAACTTATATAATTTAGTAGTTGCTCTTTTTCTATCTAAATAATTAGTTACAAATACTCTTCCATTATTACTCATTTCTCTTAATTGAACTTTATTATTATATAACTCTAGTATAGCCTTTATCAATTCATTTTTGTTTTCTGCATCTACACATAAACCACAATTATGACTTTTTATTATTTCACACAATTCACTATCTAAGTCAAATGATGCCAAAACTGCTCTATTTGCTGCCATAATACTCCAAGCCTTGCTTGGCAATGAATTTTTACTTATATTCTTTTTTGAAATTATTATTCCTACATCTCCTAAGCTATAAACATATGATATCTCCTCATGAGACTGATAAGGCAGAAATATTATATTCTGCACTCCTTTTTTACTAGCATAATCTATCAATTTATTTTTATTTACTCCATCTCCTACTATTAGAAATCTTATATCACTATAACATTCTAAATCTTTTGCAACATCAATAAGCAATTCAATATTTTGAGTTAAACCCAAATTCCCCGAATATAGTAAATAAAAATTATTTCTATCAAGTTTATATCTATCAAAAAGATAATTGTTTTTTTGGGGTATATCTTTAATTTTTTGGCTATCAATCCAGTTATATACCACTTCAATTTTTTCTTCTTCAACTCCCCTGGTTTTTAATATTTCTTTAAATTGTTTTGAAATAACTACGATTTTATCACAATTATTATAAATAATTTTTTCTATGTATTTTCCTAATTTTATAATAATACCTTTTTTTATAAGACCAGAATTGATTAAAGAATCCGGGAAAATATCTTGTAGATTATAAACAATAGGTATATTCTTAATTTTACTTAACAAAATACCAATTAAACCTAACGTTGGCGGAGTTGAATAAGCAAAAATTATATCAATATCTTTAATCAAAAAAGATTTTAATAGGAGTTTAATAGTTAATATCGATTCTTGAATAATCCTTAAGAAAATTGATTTGCTTTTATTTCCTATTGACTTTACTCTATAAATTTTTATCTTATTATCAATCGTTTCTTCTAGTCCACAATAATTATAATTGAATTTATTATCTAAACACTTTTTATCTGGCATTTTTGTTACAATTTCAACAATACAACCATAATAAGCTAAATCCTCAGCTAAATCCTTAGCTAAATGAACATTTGCTGCTATATCAGGATAATAATTGGCTGTTAGCAATAATATCTTCATAAATACCTTCCTTTTTAACATATTTTAAGTTACAGCTATCTCCTCATTTACAATTCTATCAATATTATTCAAAATAAAATTCGGCCAATAATGATATACTGATCGCAGTTCCTTAACTTTAAAACCATTTTTTACGTAAAAGTTTATTGCTTTTGTATTATTACTTTGAGTTCCTACTTGAAGTATATCAATATATTTATGGTGGGTTATTAAATATTTTTCTAATTCGTTAATCATTTTTGTTCCTATATTCATACCAATATGATTTAATTTTACAGATATTAATTCAATTATTGCTTTTTTATTCAATTCGTCTAATTTAAAGAGAATATAACCTAATATTTCATTATTTTCTAAATAATAAAGGAAATATTTATCATCTTTTAAGAAAGATGATTCTACCCAATGGCAATAAATATTTTTTGCCTTTTCTTTATTTAAAAATGGATCATTAAAAAACCTAGAGAATTTATATGACTTTCTGCTTATATCTACAATATCTTTTTTATACTCTAAATTGTTTTTAATAACTATTTTTTCATCAAAATTATAAAATTTATTTAATTCTTTATTTAATTTTTTTTCAAATTGAAAATTTATGTCTGTTAAAAATGCTCCTAAGAGATTAGAGATAAAAAGGTTATTAGTAGGATTATTATTAATATTATCTATAACAACAAAATCATTTTCTACAATAAAATTTCTTATTTTAATCCAATCATTTCTATTAATTTCTTCTTTTAAAGTTACTCTAGCACTTTTTATTCCAAAATAATTTGTATCCCATTCTAAAATTTTAAATTCAAATTTATTCTGTTGCATTAATTTGGGTTGACTTTGTATGAATTGTTTCATTAAATACACCTCGTCTTAAAAGAACAATTATTATTGTTCTTATTAATATTTTTAAATCTAATATAAAACTTATATTTTTAACATAATAAACATCATTTTCTAATCTTTTCTTCCACTCAACAGAATTTCTATGATATGCTTGATTATATCCAGTAATACCCGGAAGAACATCAAGTTTTTTAAATTCATCTCCTTCATAATAATGTATATGGTCTGGTAAATCAGGTCTTGGTCCTATAAAACTCATATCGCCTTTTAAAATATTAAATATCTGTGGTAATTCATCCAAACTTGTTTTTCTTAGGAATTTTCCAATTCTTGTTAGTCTAGGATCGTCTATCGAATTATAAGTTGATCCATCCGGATTTCTTATGTCTGGTGCATTTACTTTCATTGTTCTTAACTTGAACATTTTAAAAACTTTCCCATTCTTTCCTAACCTTTTACCACAATAAAATACAGGTCCCCGATCTTCTAATTTAATTAGAAATCCAAATAAAATTATTACAAATAGCACAGGAGGTAATAAAATTATAGCAAATAATATGTCAAAAATTCTTTTTATATATTTTGGATACATTAGATACCCTCCAATAATAATTTTCTTTATTCCATTGCATATGCACATTCTCTAAATTCATATAATTTTATTTTATCTTCTTCATTTAAGATTTCGGCTAATGAATTGACAATATAATTCACCTCATCATCAGTAAGTAAAGTATGAAGAGGTAATGTAATCTCATTTTTATACATTTCATACGCATTTGGATAATCTTTTATATTAAATCCTAAATTCTTATATGCTGTATGTAATGGTAATGGCTTAAAATGAACATTTGTTGCTATTCCTTTTTCAGCCATTTTTTCTATAACTTTATTTCGATATGTTTCATCTTTACCTATAAGCCTTACAAGATAAAGATGTCCACTTGATGTATAATCTTTATCAAAATGTTTTAATGAAACAACATTTTCCCCTATTAGTGCTTTGTCATACATTTCTATAATTTGTCGTCTTCTTTCTAAAATTTCTGGATATCTTCTAAGTTGTGCAAGACCGATTGATGCCATAATATCAGTCATATTGCATTTATAAGCAGGATAAAGAATATCATATTCCCATGAACCTAGTTTTGTTTTTGCTAACGCATCTTTTGATTGTCCATGAAGAGATAATAGCATAAATTGTTTATAAATTTCTTCGTTATCTATACCTTTAATATCTTTCCATGTTACTGCTCCACCTTCTGCAGTTGTTAAATTTTTTACTGCATGGAATGAAAAACAAGTAAAATCAGCTACTTCTCCACTTTTTCTACCTTTATAAGTCGCTCCGAATGAATGAGCTGCGTCAGCTATAACTACAATTCTTCCTATAGCTTCTTGAATTTTATTTGATGATTTAAATAAATTTCTCTTTCTTTCTACTATTTCAAAAATTTTATCATAATCGCACATTACCCCTGCAATATCAACTGGAATAATAGCTTTTGTTTTTTCAGTAATTACTTTTTCAATTTTCTCATAATCAATATGGAAAGAATCTTTTGCAGTATCAACTAAAATTATTTTTGCTCCAACATGATGTATAACGCTTGCAGATGCAGTATAAGTATAAGCAGATGTAATAATTTCATCTCCCGGTCCTATACCTAATAACCTTAATGTCATTTCCATAGCTGCTGTTGCTGAATTCAAACAAACAGCCCTTGATGTATTACAATACTCAGCTATTTTTTTTTCAAATAATTTTGTTTTTGGACCCGTTGTTATCCAACCCGATTTTAATGTTTCAATAACTTCGTTTATTTCTAATTCTGTTATATCTGGAGGCGAAAACGGTATATGCATATATTAAACTCCCTTCAATTATATAAAATTAATCAAACTCTCTAACAATCTACGGCAACTTCTAAATAACTTTTGTATGTTGTTACTATTTCTCTAAGCTGATTTTTTATAAATGCTGCATCGTCATATTGTGCTGCTAAATGAAGCTCGTCAAGTTTTTGTTTTAGTTGGTTGTAGTCTATTTCAAGTGGTTTAGCTACAAAGATTTTGTTGTTTTTGGTTTTTGTTAAGCCTTCTTCAGCTAAGGATAGCTCTTCATAGAGTTTTTCTCCAGGTCTTAGACCTGTTATTTTTATTTCGATATCCTTATTGGGTTCATAGCCTGAAAGTCTTATAAGGTCACAGGCAAGATCGTAAATTTTTACAGGCTCTCCCATATCAAGAACGAATATTTCCCCACCCTTTGCAAAGGATGCCGCCTGCATAACTAATTGGCAAGCTTCTGGGATGGTCATAAAGTAACGCGTTATATCCTTATGGGTTACCGTTACTGGTCCACCATTTTTTATTTGTTTCATAAATAATGGAATAACAGAGCCATTACTTCCAAGGACATTTCCGAATCTTACGGCTACAAATTCTGTTTCTGATTTTTTGTCATAAGCTTGGACTATCATTTCACAAACTCTTTTTGTTGCACCCATTATATTTGTTGGGTTTACTGCTTTATCTGTTGAAATCATAACAAATTTTTCAACTTTATATTTGTCTGAACATTCAACAAGATTTAAGGTTCCGAAAATGTTATTTTTTACAGCTTCTGCTGGGTTGTTTTCCATGAGTGGAACGTGTTTATGTGCTGCTGCATGGAAAACAATGTCTGGTCTTAAACTATTAAATATTTTATCAAGTCTATTTTTATCTCTGATTGATGCTATAATTACTTTTATGTTTAGGTTTGGATATTTAAATTTTAATTCATGCTCAAGTTCATATACAGCATTTTCGTTTATATCAAGTATAAGAAGTTCTGAAGGATTAAATTTTGATATTTGCCTACAAAGTTCTGAACCTATCGATCCTCCACCACCGGTTACTAAAACTTTTTTGTTAGTTATGTATTCTTCGATTCCCTTTAAGTCTAGATTTATTGGATCTCTTCTTAAAAGATCTTCAATTTTAATATCTCTTAGATTCTTTAATAAAGCCTTATCATCCCTAATCATTTCTTCAAAATCAGGAAGTATTTTTACTTTGCAACCTGTATTTTTGCAGATGTTTATAAGTTCTACTTTGTTTTTATTATTTAATGATGGTATTGCAATAATTATTAAATCTATTTTTTTTAATTCAACAATATTTGGAATAGAATTTCTATCTCCTAAGACCTTTACACCTGCAATGTAGTGACCTATTTTTCTTCTGTCATCATCAATAAATCCAATTATGTTATAGTTTAAGAATAAGTTTTGCTTTATTTCTCTTAATAATAAGGTTCCTGCTGAACCTGCCCCTACTATTAGAACGTTTTCTTTATATTTAATTTTTGATTTTATATATTTAGACTCAATTTGTTTAATTATTCTAAAGCTAAGTCTAAAGCCTAATGTAAATATTACAATAAAAATGGTATTTATGAAAAATACCTTCCAATGTATTCGTGGATTGAAAAAATATAAATATATATTTGAAAATATGTAAGCTGTAATATTAGCTATAATTCCTTTTAAAAATTCATCTATACTTGCATAATGCCAAACATTTTTATATATTTTAAAAAGAACAAATGATGTTAAAAAAATTATTGATATAACTACATAGCTTTCGGTATATTTTTTATATCTTGTAGTGTTTAATAAAATATCGGTTAAAATAAAGGAAGCGTTGATCAGTAAAAAGTCAATTAGGATATAACCAAATGTTTTTATAATATTTATTTTTTTCATGGCTTCACCTGCTTATAATTTGGATTATCTGTTATAACTATTTCTTATCCATTTTCAATAAGCTAATAAACTATATGCGAACCGATAAACCCCGCCCCGCCTGTAACTAAAACTTTCATCTATATCACCTACTGAAAAACTTTCTCTTTTTCGTCTGATTATGTTTTTGTCCGTCGCTGCCGTAGTAGTAATAGTAGTAGTAACCATAGTAGCCTTTTTTGGTGGTGTCTAACTTGTTTAGGACAGCTCCGAGTATTTTTGCATTAACCTTTTCAAGAAGCTCCTTTGCTCTTTGGGCTGCATGTTTGTCAGCCTCACCCGAGGAAACAACAAGGATTACTCCATCTGAATACTTTGAAAGTATTTGTGCGTCTGTAACCATTAATACCGGTGGTGTGTCGATGATGATTGTGTCAAAGGTTTGTTTTAGATTTTCTAAGAAAATTTCCATCTTTTCAGATGAGAGAAGCTCTGCTGGATTTGGTGGTCTTGTGCCTGCTGGGATGACATAAAGGTTTTCAACTTCGGTTTTAAAGTTTTCTTCCATAAAGCTTGTTTCACCTATAAGGATGTTAGAAAGACCTACTTGGTTTGAAAGGTTAAATATTCTGTGTAGCTTGCTTTTTCTTAAGTCGCAGTCAAGTATTAACGTCTTATTGCCATTTTGCGCAAATGTAACGGCAAGGTTTGATGCTATTGTTGTTTTTCCTTCGCCTGGACCTGAGCTTGTTACAACTATTGTTTTAACTTTGTTATCCAAAGAAGAAAAGAGGATGTTAGTTCTTAAAGTTTTATAGGCCTCTGAAATTGGTGATTTTGGTTTTTTGAAGGTAATAAGTTCCATTAATCCCAACCCCAATCAAAATAGTAAGTGCATTAATAATTATAAATAATCAAGTATTAGGTTATCCAAGGCTAAATTTTCTAATTTTTTTAAATTAAATGTATTTTTTTTCGTATTTTCTTTTGTTTTCTTGGGGTTGGTTGAGTTTTTACAATTTGTTTACAATTTATACTAATCTTCGACGCGTGTTGCCACTACTTCTTGTAAATACGACATGAATTCATCCCTAATGTCGAATCTTTTTAATGCAAACTCTACCGTTGCCTGCAAAAATCCTAATTTATCACCTACGTCGTATCTTTTGCCTTCGAAGTTATAGGCATACATAGCTTCCTTTTTTAGAAGCTCCTTTAGGGCGTCGGTTAATTGTATTTCTCCGTTTTTGCCTGGCTTTGTGTTTTCAAGGATATTGAATATTTCTGGGGTTATAATGTATCTTCCAAGGATGGCGATGTTGCTTGGTGCCTCTTCTATGCTTGGCTTTTCAACAAGGTCCGAAACTTTATATAGCCTTTCATCTATCTTAACGCCGCTTACAATCCCGTATTTGTTAACATCACTTCTATCAACCTCTTGAACACCTAAAATGGTAGTTTTATACATGTTAAATACATCGATCATCTGCTTAAGGCATGGAACCTTGCTGTCTACTATATCATCCCCTAAAAGAACAGCAAAGGGTTCGTTTCCTACAAATGTTTTGGCACAAAGTATTGCATGCCCAAGTCCCTTAGGCTCCTTTTGTCTTATATAATGTATTTGTGCCATGTTGGTTATATTATCAAGAAGCTCTAACATCTCATATTTGTTTTTGGATTTTAATTCAAGTTCAAGCTCAATGGATTTATCAAAATGATCTTCTATTGCTCTTTTGTTTCTACCGGTGATTATAAGTATTTCTTCTATTCCGGAGTTTACTGCTTCTTCAACTATGTATTGTATTGTTGGAGTATCAACGATTGGAAGCATCTCCTTTGGCTGAGCCTTTGTTGCAGGTAAAAATCTTGTTCCAAGGCCTGCGGCAGGAATAATAGCTTTTCTTACCTTCATTTTTAACCCCTCCCTAATTTAAATAAGCTAAATATGCCCCTTTTTTTGTTTATTTTTTGGGCACTTGATTTTATTTCTACATTTTCAATAATTTTCCTCTCGTTTTCTAAAATTTTTTTGGACAATTTTTCGTCAATTCCCTTTATTTTGTCAAAGGCATCTTTTATTTTTGGCAATCTGTTTTTTGAATTATGGGCATCTGAGCCTAATACATCTATTATGTTATTTTCAATTAGCATCTTTGCTGTTTTTTGAACTTCCTTTCCGAAATGGCCAAGGATGCTTCCTGAGTTTATCTGAAAAAGGCAGCCTTCGTCGATGAATTTGTTGATATTTTCTAGGGAGTTTATAATAAAGGCATATCTTTCGGGATGACAAAGAATTGGAATTAAATTTTTTATTCTTAGCTCATATATAATATCAAAGGTGTAATCAGGAAGTTCAAAAAAAGGAAGCTCTATTTGTATGTATCTTGTATCGTTTAAAGTGCCTATAAGGCCGTCGTTTAGATATTTTAATGTAGAGCGGGTGATATAAACTTCCTGGGATGGGTAGATTGTTATGTTTATGTTTTCGTTTTTTATATACTCATTTAAAGTTTTTATATGGTTTAAAACGTCTTTGTATTCATTTTCAAATCTTCCAGGGACAAAATGAGGTGTTGCAACTATAGCGTCAACACCATCATTTTTTGCTATTTTAAGCATTTCTAATGTTTCTTCAAGGGATGATGAACCATCATCGATTTTAGGAATAATGTGACTGTGAAAATCTATCATTATTTTTTCCCCTCAGCTTCGCCGTAATAATAGTAATAGCCGTATTTGTTTCTTGAGTTTATTTCTACTTTATTTAAAACGACGCCTATTATATTAGCCCTTACGGATTCTAAAAGTTCCTTTGCCCTCTTTGCAGCTTCCTTATCTGCTTGTCCACTTGAAACCACAAGAATAACACCATCTGAAATTGTTGATAAAACTTGTGCATCAGTTACTGCAATAACCGGTGGTGTATCAAGAATTATTACATCAAAGGATTGACGTAAGTTTTCGATAAAGCTTTTAAATGTGCTTGATGATAGCATTTCTGCAGGGTTGGGAGGCAAAATACCAGATGTTAAAACATATAAATTATCATTTATCCTTTGAACTGTTTCTTCAAAGGTTATGTCCTCAACAAATAGGTTAGTAAGGCCTTTTTGGTTTGATAGGTTAAATCTTTTGTGGACGGTAGGTTTTCTAAGGTCGCTGTCTATAACTAAAACTTTTTTGTTTAGCTCTGCAAAGGATAGGGCAAGATTTACAGCTGTTGTTGTTTTGCCTTCTGATGGACCTGAGCTTGTAACAAGGATAACTTTTAAGTTTTTATCGACGGATGAAAATTGAACGTTTGTTCTTAAGGTTCTATATGCCTCTGAAATTGGCGATTTTGGGTTTTTAAGTAGTATCGGTTTCATAGCATCCTCCTACTCATCTATTTCCTTTGGTATTATTCCTATAACGGGAAGTTCAAGATATTTTTCAACATCGGTTTCGGTTTTTAATGTGTTATCCATGTATTCAAGCATAAATGTAGCTCCAAGGGATATCATTATTCCAAGGAAAAATGCTATTGCAATGTTTAAAAGTTTTTTAGGTTTTACAGGCTTGTCTGGAAATACAGCATTGTCTATTATTTGAATGCTTCCTGTTGGATATATGCGCATCGATTCTTCGAGGAAAATTTGAGATAAAGTGTTTGCCGTTATCATGGCATCCTTTGGATCCTTACTTTGAACCTTTATGTCCATTATTTGTGTGTCGGGTTGTGGTGTAACTGTAATTGAGGATATAAATTCGTCGTAGGATATTTGCTTGTTTAGCTTTTGGATTGTTTTCTCAACAACTGTTCTTGATTTTGCTATGCTTGCGTAGGTTTTTACAAGCTTTTGATACATCATAATATCGTTATAGTCTATTCTTTTTTCCTGGCTTGTATCCTCTTTCCCAATGATTATGCTAACCTTTGCTTCATATATGGGAGGTAAAACAAAAAAACTAAGAAGGGCACTTATAAGGATGCATATTGTGGTTACCGAAAATATCATTTTCCATCTTTTTTTGATTATTTCTAAAAGATCCCTAAGATCAAGTGTCATTTCTTGTTCCATTATGTAGCCTCCTTTAATTTTTAGAGGGGTTGGGTAGAATTTTGCACTTTTAATGAATACATTAATATGATAAAACTTTTTTATAAAAATTTCAATTAAATTTTAATTTAAATTATTAAGCCATTGTCTTGCGATTTCGTCATTTGGGTTCTTTTGTAGGGCAAGTTGGAAATATTTTTGGGCGTTTGTAGAATCGTTAAGATTAAGATAGCAAACGCCTATGTTGGTAATAATGCTTGAATCTTGAGGCCTATGTTTTAGTGCCCTTTGAAAATACTCTATTGCTTCGTTAAAGTAGCCTAAAAAGGCAAGGTTTAGGCCTATTTCGTTTAAGACTTCTTCAGTTTCAAGGGTTTGTAAAAGGTCTTGTAGGTAATATAGGGCTTTGTGGTAGTTTTGAAGCTCCCTGTAGGCAACTGCTGCGTAGTATTTTGCGTCAAGGTTGTTTGGATTTTGTTCTATGTGGGGAATGAGAAGTTTAAGGGCTTCCATAGGGTAGCCATCTTTTAGAAGGTCTACGGCTTTGTCGTAGCTTTCTATGGCTTCGATTTTTGTTAGGTATTCTTGGGCTTTTTTAGCAAATCTTTGGTCATTTAGAGAGCGTCTTAGATAATGCTTTGCCATGTCGTAGTCTTTGTCAAGATAGTATTCGCCAAGGTAAAAGTTAGGCGCAGCAAAGTCTATGTATTGGTCGGCAAGATCTTTTAAGCTATCGAGTATTTCATCTTGAAGAAGGTTTAGGTTAGTTTTTTGGTAGTAGTCCATTAGAAGATATATACGGTTCATTTGGAATTCTTTTTTGGGGTTGAGTTTTATAAGGGCGTTTATGTAGATTATGGCTCTTTTAAGGTTATTGTTTTTGTTTTCTTCTATTTGATGTATTATGTAGCTTTCGATGTTTGGGATTTTTTTGAGGGTTGCAAGGTAAAATTCGGCATGGGGAAAGTCAGGGTCACAGCCAAGGATCATTATCATGCCGTCGATTATGTTTTGGGCGGTAAGGTTGTTTTTATTTTGAGCAATGTTTATGAGGGATTTTGAGTCTATGGGGTAGTCGCCTTGGGGTAATGTTATGGTTGTATTGTCTAGGGATATTGTTAGTGGTCTTTCAAGCTCTATGAATATTAGGTTTTGTGCTTCTTTTTTGAAGTATTCTTTGTAGTTCATACTGCACCTCCTAGGGGACGGTTCATTAGTTTTAAAAGTTTTTATTTATAAAAGTGATAATTTTAATGAACCGTCCCTATAAATTCGTGGATTTTATTTTTGTTTACATCAAGGTCAGGCACTAAAACAGCCATTCCGTTAATTCTCTCGCTTTTAAAGGATTTATCAACAGGTATTCTTAGCTCTTCAATTTTGTATTCATTAAGGTTAGTAATTAAATATGCTAAGTTTATTATTTCATTTTTTGACAAGTTTGTTTCAATATATGGCAAAATGCTGTTTATAAGTGATATTTTTTTTGTTGTCCCCTGTGATTTAACTTTATTGAAAATTTGAGTTAATACTCTTCTTTGTCTTTCTGTTCTTTCATAATCAGCATTTCCAACGTATCTTATTCTTGAGTAGGCAAGAGCTTGTCTACCATTTAATAGTTGTCGCCCTTCATTTGTTATTTCTTTATACTCGCCGCCAAATAAATTTTGGGTTTCCTTCATATAGGAGTTTATATATTTTATTTCATCTTTTTTAACATCGATTTCTACTCCACCTATATTATCTATAACCTTTTCAAACCCATAAAAGTTTATCGTTACATATTTTGAAATGCCTAAGTCAAAATTGTGGTTAATTGTTTTAATGGCAAGTTCTGGCCCTCCAAAGGCATAGGCTGCATTTATTCTGTTTTTATTTTTTCCTGGTATCTCAACAAACATATCCCTCATTAAAGAGATTAATTTGATTTTTTTTGTTTCTGAATTTATGGATAGAATTATAATTGAATCTGACCTTGAAGGGGACTTTAAATTTCTTGCATCTATACCAAATAGGACAATGTTTATAAGGTTATTTTCCTTTTTAACTACGTTTTGTTCATTATTATTTGTCTTATCTTCAATCTTAATATTTGTGTTATTATTCTGTATTTTATTTAAAATATTGTTAATATAAAATGCTGTGATGCCTAAAATTATTGCAATAAAAATTGATGCAAATATTATTACTTTTTTCATTATTTTGACCTCCTTGGGGACGGTTCATTAGTTTTCACGAACCGTCCCTATATCATTGAGATACTTTTCGATTAAAAGTTCTTGGTAGGCGGCAAGGCCTGTTTTTTGAATTTCTTCTGCAAGGGCTATGAGCTCTTTTGCTTTTAAATTAGAAAGCTTTTTTAGTCTTTGGGGGCTAATCTTTTTAGTTGATATTATCGTTTTATAATCATCAATTCCATATCGCCAAAGGGTTATTTTGTCGCCATATCTTTGGATTAATTTGTCGGCTATGAGTAGTCCCTCTGGGTCAAAATCGCCAGAATAATATATTTTATAAACGTTATCCATTAACTTGTCAAGAAGAATTAGACTTGCAAGCTTTATTTGTCCATAGGTGCATATCAAAGCTATCTTTTTTCCCTTTGTTCTTTCTAGGATTTCACTAAACACAGTTGGGTTTTCAAATATATAAACTACTCTTTCAGGTGCAATGATCTTGTCGATTTTGGATAGATTATATAATGATAGCTGCATAGGCTCAGAGTTTTTATAAAATCCTTCCCATCCTTCGTGGAGCTTCCCATCCTTATAGGCTAAAAGCCCGCTCACTATCGTATAGTTTGACACCTCATCGTCTATTATTCCTGCTCTATACAAAAATTCTGCTCTTTTTTGAGCATTTTCAGGATATTCTTCCTTTAAAAAATAAGATATCCCATAAAGCAAAAGCTTTCCCTCATCCCTATCAAAATCAAATGTATGGGGGTTTTTGCTGATATTCGATGAAAAAATCGCAAGCCTTTCGGTGTTATTTATATCAAAACTCAACCTATTTACCGCCTCACCTGTTAACAATAAAGAATTTTTTAAACCTAATTTATCCCTTTCGTATTTTTGAATAATTAGTTTGTAGGCGTTTTCCTTTTTATCTAGAACATATTCAAGCCACTCCTTAGCTTTAGTTCCACTAAAACAACTTAAAATCTCTGAAAAGAATTTTTCCTTTTCCTTCTCAAGCCTATTTTGTTCCTCTTTTTTGGAAATTATTTTTTCATCGAAATACTCCATTAAAACCCCTTCAAAATCAACGCCGCTAAATCTTGTGTTTTCTAATGCTTTTAAAAAGTTTTCTATTTTTATCGTCGCGCTTTTTTTATTGTAAAAATCCCTTTTAAAAAACCCCGAAAGAGCATCCTGCTCTTCAGGGGTTAGATTATCAAGTTTTATAGAACCGCCTAAGTAGCCTAGCATTCTATATTTTTCCCTTATTTTTTCAAACAGCCTTTTATAGCCTTTATTTGACTTAAAATATTTTAAGCATTCCTGCTTTATCCTTTCCATAAAATCCCCCTAACAAACAAATTCCTTAACTTTACCGTTCCAATGGTATCTTATAACGGTAACAAAGTCTGCATTATCTTGTCTTATAAGTTCGCATATAGAAAGGGAAGGAACTGTATCATAATCTCCCCAAAGTATCTGTGAGTTTACAATAAAGTCAAGTTCAAGTTCCGTTAAGAGCCTAAACATATCCCTAATATTTCTTTCATCGACGCCAGCAAAGGCCTCATCAAGGGATATTATCCTTGGGCAGTCCATCCTTGCTCCCTCATATCTTGCATAGACGGCTGAAAATAATGGGACATACATCGCCATAGCCTTTTCTCCACCGCTAAATTGGTAAAAGGCATTGTTTGTTAGCTCCTTTGGATTTTGTCCTGAGCGTTTATAATAAAGTTTAAACTCAAACCATTTCCTATAATCTAAAATTTCCTTTATTATGCTGTGGAAGGATTTTGCTTTACCGAGTTCTTCTTGGATCCTTCTTGCTTCGTTTATTTTTGCTCTAAAATGCTGGGAAAGTTTATTTAAATCTTCAATTTTCATTATGCTGCCTTCCTGCCTTAATAACTCAACAAGCTCGTTGGTGTCAAGCTGGTTTTCTCCCTCGGCTTTTTTGCTACTCCATCTTAAGCTAAAGGAAAGGCCGCTGGAGGTATCCATCGACTCCATCAGTTTATTCATCTTTTTAACCCATTCCTGTGCATGATATATCTTAGACCTTATTTTTTTGCTTATGTTGTTTACCAATATATCCTCAAAGAGCTGTCTGTCGCTTTCCCTTAAAAGGTTTTCGTTTTCATTTATCCCTTCTTCTATAAATTCTAAAAGGTCATAAAGGTCAACTTCCCTTCCCCTTACCTTTCCTCTAATTGCAAGACGCTTTGTTTTAGACAGGGCTTCCTTTATATCTTCATCTTCTGTATCGATATTTTTTTCAAAAATAGTATCCATCTTCAAAATATACTCCCTAAGGTAGGGGCTGTTCTCGTTAAATTTGGAGTAAAGGCTGTTTATATAGTCCTCCCTTTGTTTATCCTCTTGCTTTATTTCTTTTATGATCCTTTGGGCAAGTTTTATTGTATCTTCATCCTTTGGAGTTTCTATAAAGCCTAATGCATATTCTTCTTTAAAGGCATCTTGATGAAGGTTAAACAATATCTCTTTTCTTTTTATTTTATTATCAATCTCTTCTAATTCCTTTATAGCCTTAGTGTATCTTTCCTCTTCCTTTGCTCTTTTTTCAACTTCTTTTTCTATAAGGGAAGGGATTTCCCTAAGGTTTTTAATGCAGTCCTCTATTTCGTTCTTTATTTCTTCATAATTTGAGATTTTTAGCTGTTCCTTTAAGGAGTCTAATAGGAGCTCCTGCTCCTTTAGTTTTAGCTTTATGCTGTTAAGATCGTAAATTATTATTTCAATGTCCTCTTGGATGAGTTTTAGATTTTCTTCTGCTGCCTTTAAGTTTTCTTTGTTTTGGAGAAATTTTCTATGGGAATTTTCAAGTTCATATAAAAGTTCTCTATATTCCCTTGAAGCTTCTAAGGCGCTCTTGAATGTATCAAGATCAGCCTTTAGGTTTATTTTATTGGTAAGTTCATAAACCCTTTGCTTGATTTCCTTGAGCCTTTCAAATATTTTGATTTCTTCCTTTTCTTTTATTGAAATATCCTCTATTGCCTTTTCAAGTTCAAATTCTGCGGCTGTAACAGTGTTTATGGCTATTTTTAAGTCATCTGGCCTTGGGAAGGAATTTAGCTCTTTTTTTAATATTTCTAATTTTTGATATATCATTTCTAATTCTTCTTTTATTGTTTGGATTTCCCTTTCAAGTTGGCTTTTTTGCTCTTCAAGATCCTTGATTATTATCTCTCTATATCTTTTTCTTGCTGAAGAGCCGATGAATTTAACACCTTCAGTTATGTTAGTTTTCCCCTTTAAAATTCCTATAGAATATTCTCCCTTTTCGTTAAGGTAAGTTGCACTTCCTTCATCTATCATTATGCTCTTAAGGCTGTTTACAATGTCCTCCTCTTTAATACCATCAACATCGATCTTGTCAACCTTTAAAAATTGAGTTAAATCATGCATAAGATATGCCGGTGAAGGAAAAATATATTTATCTGCCATGTCTTTGTCCATTTCAAAAATCTTTTCTTTATATTGCTTAGGAACTATAAGGGCATCAAGAACTCCCATGTCACAAAGGGCAGATTCTATGTAGGATTTTATCTCCTCCGAAAGGCCGTCGACAAAATCCACTGCTTTATAAAATGGAATAAAGGGGATATTTTCCTTCTTTAACCTTTCTCTGTTTTTTATAACCGCCTCTTTTCTTTCGGGTTCAGGATCTTTTTTATTTTTCCACTCAGCAATTTTTTCATTAAGCTCTTTAATTTTTTCTTCAAGACTTTCTTTTTGAAATTTTAATTTTAAAATTTGGCTGTTTAAAAGGGACTCGACTTTGTTGAACTCATCCCTTAAAAGGACAATAACTTCATCAAAGCTGCTGTCTTTGTTAAAATTATTTATAACCTGTGAAATTTTTACTAATGTTTCATCGGATAATATTAGTTCGTTGTTTTCTTTATGCCATTTGTAGATTTTTTCTATAAGTTCCTCTTTAATTTCCTCCAATAAAAGCTTTGCTTCATTTAGCTTTTTTTCCTTATAATCTTTTTCCTGCTTTGCCCTTTCTAATACCTTTAGAGCTTCATCATAAAGTTTATTTATCCTTTCAAGTTCCTCTATTCCTTCTTTTGCCTCCTCTAAGTTTTTTATGTGTTTCGATAATTTTTCCTTAACAAAGCTAAAGTTGTATTCTACTTCTATGTTGTTTTTTAGCTCATCCTTTAAAAATACCTGCTCATCAAAGTCAAATTCAAGGTATAAATCGTCCATTTGAAGGATTATATCCTCTACCTTTTTTAATAGAATTTCCTTATTATCCTTCAATTTGTTTAACTCAAATTGTAGCTGTCTTTCTCTTTGTCTTTTGGTTTCTTCTTGGGAAATCTTTTCATGCTTTTGTTTTTTAAGGCTTTCTATAAAGTCCTCAACTTCTTTTATTTTTTCTTTAATTTTGAGGCTGTCATGGACCTCAAGCTGCCTTTTTTTGTTTTCATAGAAGGCTTGTTTTATTTTAAGTTCCTCAATATTTTTAGAAGCCGTTTCAAATTCTTTTTTTGAGTTTTCCTTTGACCCTTCAAGCTCTTGTTTATTTTTTAGAAGTTTTTGATATTCATTGTATATGTTGATTAGATTTTTAGCCTTATCAAGAAGCATAAAGCGGTTGTATTTATCATAAACATCCTTTATCTTCTCTGCGGCTTTTTTGCTTTCCTTAAGCTCATCCAGCCTTATTTTTATGTTATCCATATTTTCAATGGCCTCCGACATAGGCCTTAAATCGTCGTCTGATAGGGGCTGAAGAGAATTTTCAAGTATTTCGTATATAACTGTAGGTCTAAACTCCTTTGAAAGCTTAGGTGAACGAAGCTGAACTAAGAGTTTTATAAGTTCGTCGTAGTCGTCGATGTCTTCGTAGCCGAATAATAGATCGTTGACCATTTTCATGTAATCCTTTTGCGCTTCTACTACCCTTCCACCACTTCCTATTCTATTTTCCAGTTCTTTTTTGCTAAGTGGGACCTTATCTCCGATGTCTTTATAAAGGAAAAAATTATGGCCTATCCTTCTTCCGTCGGTTATGGCAAAGCCCCATGATTGGATGGGTTTTCCCCTTTGGGCTTTAAAACCCATTCCTATTGTAATATAATTTCCGCTCTCCTTCTTTTTAAATTCCATATAAAGATACGAAGTCCTTTCTTCGAGTTCTGACTCCTCATCGCCTAAAAGATAGTTTTCAATCCTTCTTGCCTTTGAGCCAAAGGGATCAAGCCTTTCGGGGCTCTTGTTCCCGTCAAGCAAAAGGGGGATAAAGCTTTGCATAGTTACGGATTTTCCAGAGCCGTTTGCCCCTCTTAAAAGTAGCCTTCCGTCAGAAAAATTAAATTCCTCTTCATCGTAATACCAGAAGTTTATAAGGCCTGCCCTTTCTATTATCCATCTATTTTGCTTCATCTAATGCCACCTCCCTTTCCATTTCCTTTGAATAAAAATCATCGGGATAACGTCCTACAACCTTACCGCATAGAGGTAAAATTTTTACTTCCTTTTCGCTTACTTTTATCATGTTAATCATTTCCATAAAGTGTATTATTTCGTTATACAATTTTTCAAAATCCATTTCCCTATACTCTTTGCTCCAGCCTGCTGAGTTTAATGCCTTTAGTTCTTTGACCATCGTTTCAAAAAAAGGCTTTGAAATGGTTATTATATCATCGTTGTCCGGCTTTAGCTTTCCTGTTTTAACCATATTGGTTATCATATAATTCATTTGAAGTATTATATCCTTAAGGGTTGTCCCATCTGGAAATATGTTTTTATATGTTTTGTTTTGGGGTAGCACAACCATTGCACAATTTTTGTGAACATGAAGCTCTAGGCCTAAATATTTTTCAAGGTCGTTCTCTATTGAGCTTCTTTGCTTTTTGATGTAGTCAAAATCAGGATCAAAATCCCCTTCTTTATAGACGACAGGCGACATTAAAAGTTTTCTATAGACTCTTTGGCGCCTTATGACGCCTTTGTCTTTATCTATATCTAATTCCTCTTCCTTTTCAAAGTCCTTATATGAAGTGTAGTTTAGTATATTCATTGAAAAGCTCCTTGTAAAATATCTTGAAAGGCCTGTATTTTCGTATAGAACTTCGGTTGAGGCATCGTTTGTAAATTTTGATTCATCACCATCGTCCACCTTAAGCATCCCCATTTTTGTTGCAAAACGCAACACTTTAACAAGGCTTTTTCTATGTCTAAATAGGGTCCAATCTATCTTTTCACCTGGATAATTTGCCTCGATAAACTCTGTTATACTTGATAAAACAAACTGCTCCTCTTTACCCTTGTCCTCTAAAAACATTAAAATAAGGCATAAAAAGGCATATTCCATAGGGTTATCAAACTCCTGTATTCCCATCCAGGCTTCTGCCTTCCCTGGAATTTTTTCAAGTTTAATAAGCTGTGTATTTTGGATGATATGGTATCCAAGTTTTTCAGCTAAAAAGTTTTTAAATTCAGGAATGGCATCTTTAATTTGATAAAAAAGCTCCTTATCTTCATCTTTTATTATCCAAAAATTATCGAGAAGTAACTCAAGTTCCTTCATCCTTAACTCTCCTTTGGGGACGTTTCTTATGAACCGTCCCTAAAAATTATTTTAAAGGCTGGCATTGTAAATTCACCATCATCGCAAACTATTGTGCATTTTTGGTTTGGTAGGTCTGGTGGAACTATTTTGTATTTTATTCCAGTTTCAGTTTTTGATGTAAAATCGGGAGAATTCAGCCCCTTTGATAGCCACCTTAAAAGGGATATTCTAATACTTTGTGGAATTTTAGGAAGGTTTGAAAAGTCAATAATTCCGTTTTTTATGTAGTTTTGTATTAATTCCTGTTCCTGCTGTCTTGATTTTAGTATATTTTGTAGAGTAATTTCCTTTTTTTCAAGGTTGCTTTTTATTGGGCTTCTTTCGGATTTTTCTTTGTAGTTTCTAATCTTAGGCTTTATAATGTAAAGGCTTGGTATTTCATCATAGGGGCTTGAGTTTATACTTTCGGTGCTTCTTGGGGCATTTGTTTTTATATGGTAAGGGTTAAATATGCCAAAACAAAGGGCCGAAAGTTTGTGGGCTTCGTTAATATCCTTGCAGGTTGTAAATAGCTGGGCAAGTTTTTTGTATTCCTCTTTGCGGTTTGCTGCACTGTTTCGGCTCTCTGAAATTTGTGCCGCATATCGGGTTATTTTTCGTATTATTTCATTGGTGATGTCAAGAAGCCTTGTGGCTTCACTTTCTTTTGCATTTGAAGGCAAAAACCAATTTTTAATGTTTCTCCATTTTGATTCGATGTTTTCCTTTATTTCCTCTTCTGTGGCCTCGTTGTTTATTTTGGGTATTGACTTTTCATGTAAAAAAATCTTTAAAAGTAAAGCATTTTCCGTATGTTCATTTATTTGTTTTAGTATGCCTTCAATTGAAATTATGTGCTGTTGAAGCTCCTTTATGAAGTTTCTAAGGTATTCTATGAATTTATCCTTGTAGAGTAGAAAGGCGCTTGTCTTCATCATCTCCTCTGCCTTTAGACTATAAAAGGAGCCAAGATAATCTTTGTAGTTTTTATTTAGCCTCTCAAAGTCGCTGTTTAAGTCCTTCCACCACTGGTTAGCCACTTTTTCATCGGAATTTATTATTTGCGGGATTTTTATAAAGGCTTCTTTTATTCTTTCAAGTAATGACGGTTCAAGGGAGGCTGTCTCAACATGCAAGTTTTCAAGCTTTATAATCATTCTTTCGATTTCAATGGAATAATCAGAAATTTGGTATCTAAATTGTTTGTTTTTAAACTCTTCAACCGATGAAACTTTTGAGGTATCTTGAACAGGAATTAAATTTTTCCATTGAACAAGGTTGTCAAGGTCCTGCTTTAGCTGCTCCATCGTGTAATCCTCAAATTGGCTATGTTTTTTGAGCTCTTCAAATACATCCTCCTTGTATAGCCAATACTTCATTCTTTCATATTGAAGGTAGAAAAAACGCATAATAACCCTATATCTCGAGGCATTTTCTGCCGTTAAATATCTTACTTCATCTATCTGTTTTTGAAGTTTAGCATTGATTTCCAAAGTATCACCGCCTATTTGAAGGTTTCCCTTTAAATTTTATCACAAGTTTAGGGACGGTTCATTAGTTTTATAAATTTTGCTAGTTAAAAAGTGATAATTTTAATGAACCGTCCCTTTTAAAGCAGGCAGCTATTCGATGCTGCCATCGGCGTGAACTACTATTTCCTTTTCAACTTCTTCAGCTTCCCTTACAGTCTCACCTGCTTTTACAAGGGTTGCAAGGAGCATATTAGGCGGTGCAATTATGGAAATCTCCTCAGAAACCTCAAGGTCAGCAACTGTGATTTTATCCTTGTTAAGATTGGTTATATCTACAGAAAGATATTTTGGAACTTTATCTACGCTGCACTCCACTTCAACTTCGTCTTGAACCTTTTGAATTACAGCGTTCATGTTTCTTAAATACTCTTCTCCCTTTATAACTATCGGAACCCTTGCATGAATTTTTTCCTTTTCGTTGACTTTGTAAAGGTCTATATGTAGAATTTTTTGGCTCACTGGATCCTTTTGGACTTCCTTTATCATGGCTTTATAGTTTTTACCATCAACATCTACATCTACAATGCCGTGTTCACCTACTTTTCTAAGGACGCTGCTAACCTCAAGCTCACCAAACTCAACCAGCATATTGTTTATATCCCTTCCGTAAAGGTTAGCAGGAACATGGCCTGTTCTTCTTAATTTATGGGTATCACCCTTTGTATTATGTTTTCTAAGATGAGCGTGTAAAATCATCCTATCCCTCCTTAAAGTTTTATCCTTTAAGGAGTATTTCCATTTTTTGATGTTTTATTCTTGGGGACGGTTCATTAGTTTTATAAATTTTGTTAGTTAAAAAGTGATAATTTTAATGAACCGTCCCTATCATAAATTTTATAAAATTTAACGCAAACTTAATATAAAACAATTGCATTCTATAAAACATTGAACTATAATATAATTCGTTTAAATTTTTTATGAAAGAGGGTGCATATCACATTGTATAAGATGGATCAAACACAGACTCCTATTTTTGATGCTTTAATGGAATACCATAATAGAGATACTGTTCCCTTCCACGTTCCCGGGCACAAAAGGGGAGACGGAATGGACAACAAGTTCAAGGACTTTGTTGGTTCAAACATACTTTCAATCGACGTTACTGTTTTTAAGCTTGTTGACAGCCTGCACCATCCAACAGGTCCTATAAAAAAGGCTATGCAGCTTGCAGCGGATGCATACGGCTCTGACATGGCGTTTATTTCAATCCATGGAACATCCGGCGCTATTCAAGCAATGATAATGAGCGTTGTTAAAGAAGGCGATAAGATTATAATCCCAAGAAATGTTCACAAGTCAGTTACAGCTGGTATAATCCTTAGCGGTGCTGTTCCTGTTTATATGCAGCCAGAGATCGATAAAAACATAGGAATCGCCCATGGCGTTACTCCTGAAACGGTTGAAAGGACAATAAAGGAAAATCCTGATGCCAAAGCTGTTTTGATAATCAATCCTACTTACTATGGAGTTGCTACTGATATTAAGAGAATTGCTGAAATTGTCCATTCTTATGACAAAATTTTGATTGTCGATGAAGCCCATGGACCCCATTTAGGATTTAATGATAAATTACCTATTTCAAGTATGCAAGCTGGTGCAGATATATGTGCCCAAAGCACCCATAAAATAATCGGTTCAATGACTCAAAGTTCATTTTTGCAGGTTAGAGCTGGAAGGGTTGATATAAATAGAGTTCAACAGGTTATGAATCTTTTGCAAACAACTAGTCCATCTTATCCTCTTATGGCATCCTTAGACGTTGCTAGAATGCAGATTGCAACAAAGGGTAAGGAGCTTTTAGATAGAGCCATTGAACTTGCTGAGTATACAAGGGAAAAGATAAACCAAATTCCTGGCCTTTATTGCTTTGGAAAGGAAATATTAGGTCAGCCAGGTGTATATGCCCTTGATCCTACTAAAATAACTGTTACTGTAAGGGGCCTTGGACTTACTGGATATGAAGTTGACCAGATTTTAGCAGATGAATATCATATTCAAATGGAACTTAGCGACCTTTACAATATCCTTGCTGTCGGATCCTTTGGAGATACAAAGGAAAAGATGGATAAGTTTATTGATGCTCTTAAGGATATCAGCGATAGATACTATGGAACAAGGGAAGTTAAGGGTGAGGTTTTAGATATTCCTGCAATTCCAAAGCAGGTTTTAACCCCAAGGCAAGCCTTTAATGCAAAGAAATGGTCGCTACCACTTCATGACAGCATTGGAAAGGTTTCAGGGGAGTTCTTGCTTGCTTATCCTCCTGGAATTCCAATTGTTTGTCCAGGTGAAATAATAACTCAAGAGATTGTTGACTATGTTCAGGCTCTTAAAGATGCGAATCTTTATGTTCAAGGAACTGAGGATCCAGATGTTAACTTTATAAAGGTTGTAGATATGGAATAAGGCTGCATGAGCAGCCTTATTCTCTTATAAGCTTTAATTTATTGTTTATATTTACGTTATCTTGAGTCTTTAAAAATTCAATGTATCTTTCTTCGTTCATATCAAGTATTCTGTCGTAAATTATTAGGATATTTTTAAGCTTGTCCAAAATCATTTCAAGCCTTGTATATCTTTGTGACATTCCATTAAACTTATTTGAAATTTTCTTTTTGTTTTTACTGGATAAATCCTTTAGTGAATCGTAATATGCCCTTCCTTTGTTTATTTCCTTAACTCTTCTAAAGTTCACAAGGAGCATGTCCCTATAGCATTTTAAAAGCTCCTCTATCATCTCTGAATTAACAGCAAAATCTACATCCTCATATTTTTTTGTAACCTTTAAATATTCCTCAAGGGCCCTGTTGTTTTCTATTTTGCTTTCAGGAAGTTTTTTTAGGACATTAATAACAGTATCGATTCCCTTTATGTTTTCAGAATTTAGCAAAGTTAACACATCAATAGCATCGTTATAATTTATCGTTTCTTTTTTGAGTTCTTTTTCAGGCGTTATAGCCTTTTTGAGCCTTTCGATGCTGTCATCATCTAAAAGGATATCCAAATAATAGGAAAGTTTTACAACTTCCCTTTGGACCCTTTTATCGCTAACCTTAAAACCATCATTTGTAAGGACCAATATGCCTGTTGGATTTTTTTCAAAAAATGAAGATTTAAAGAATTCTAAAACCCTATACAATTCTCCTTCAAATTCAATGGGAAGTGATAATTTTACATCCTCTTTGGACTTTTTATACTTTTCTGCTATAGCTTTGTATCTTCCAAGTTCATTAGTATATACTCTCATAAGCACCTCCGGGACGGTTCATTAGTTATATTAATTTTATTTCTTTTACGCTTTTTATTTTTGTTAGCATCTCTATTATTTGATTAGCGTTAATGTAATTAGGGGTTTTAAGGTTTAAAAAGATTATCGCTTCTTCATCTTCTCCTCCTGATATTTCAATTTCAATTATGTTAACGCTTAATTTTTCAAGCTCCTTCCCAATATTCCCTATAACTCCTGGGATATTTTCTGTTACAAGCTGTAGGTTAAAATATTTTGCCTCCTTTGAAATCTTTTGTTCTACTATCTTTAGTCCCCTGAGGGATAAAAATACAAAAAGGGTTGCAAGAAGCGATTCAAAGTAAAGCCCTGCACCTATAGCAAGTCCAATGCAAGCAACAGTCCAAAGGCTTGCTGCAGTGGTTAGCCCTTTAACGTTTACCCCCTCTTTAAGTATGGTTCCTGCACCTAAAAAGCCTATGCCGCTTATTACCTGGGCACCAAGACGAAAAGGATCAATCGAAGCTAAGCCCTTTTGACGAATATAGTTAAAAGAAATTATCTGAACAAGGGCAGCCCCAATGCAAACCAAAATATGAGTTCTAAGTCCAGCTGGCCTGTTTTTGTGCTCCCTTTCATAGCCAACTATTCCACCAAGTATAAGGGCCAGTAAAAGCCTTAAAAAAGTTTCTAAATACATTTAATCACCTCAGGTCACCTCAGGGACGGTTCATTAATAATATTTACTTTTAATTTATGCAGTTATATAGTAATTATACAACTTGTCCTAAATAAAATGAAGCAAAATTATGATAAAAATTTAAATTTTTAAAAATCTTATGCAGCAATACTAAAGCTACTTAAGAAATCCATTATTAATGAGCTATATTCATTCTTTATAAGTAATAAGCCTAAATCTATAAGTTCAGATATTCTAGATTGTGTAATATTACCAACATATTTGCATATTTCTTTTTGCGATAAATTGCAAAAGGAACTTAAAAGTAGAACACAAATAGCTTTAATTTTGGTTGAATTCCTATTATATTTCATATTTAATATTGAATTATCAATATTAAAATATCCTGTCACAAAGTTAATAATATCCTCAGGTTTTTTATCCCTTATTATTATGTGTCTTTCACTTCTGTATTCTGTTTTTTCAGTTTCAAAATTTACTTCAGCTTTAATATTAGGATTTTTGCAAGTTCTAACAAATTCAAAATATTTTTCACGAGCTATATAAGGATTGTTACTAAAAAAAGACATAATAAAATCTTCATCTAAAATTTCAAATTCATCATTACTTAAGCCAATGTAAACCTTTAAACTTGAAAATCTATATTTTGCAATGTTGTCCTTTACTTCTTTAATAGCCGATGGATTGTTATGGATATATCCGCTTAACGTTATTAGGTATCTCTCGTCAGTTACTATTTTGCTTTTAAACCTGTCGTGAAATAGATGTCCTATTCTATTATAAGTTTTATTGTAGTAGTATGTATAGGACTGGTTTATCCCATGCATAATCTTTGAAATATCTGCTCCATTAGCATCTATGATAAAATGTGCATGATTGTCCATAAGGCAGTATGCGTAAACTTTAAAATGATACCTATCTTGATACTTCTTAACCCTAAATAGATACTCTATTTTGTCCTTGTCATCTTTAAAAAGCTGTGCTTCAATGATACTTTTTACCATAATATGAAAAATAGAGTCGAATGATTTTACTCTTGCCACTCTTGGCATATTCAAATTCATCCTCCTTATTTTTCAACTTTATAGTTATTTTTGCCAAGAGCTGCAAAGATTATTCAGGGACGGTTCACAAATTTTATGAAATTTAGAGTGTCACTCTAATAGTTAATAAATTTATGAACCGTCCCCGTATATTTTAATAGTTAATAAATTTATGAACCGTCCCCGTATATTTATGAAGTAGATGATGGGATTTTTCGCTAAGGGGTTTTCCTAAAAATTCTTCATAAAGCGTTAGTATTGCTGGATTTTTGTGGGATTGTCTTATTGGCATGTTTTTGTCGACTTCATAAATAGCCTTAATTCTTTCTTGTCTTACTCTATTTACTGTTCCTATAGGCTGTCCGCCTCCTCCAATGCATCCTCCTGGGCAACACATAACTTCAACGAAATGATAATTTGCTTCTCCTTTTTTAATCTTTTCAAGAAGCTCCCTTGCTTTTCCTAAACTATTTGCAACTGCAACTTTAATGCTTAAGCCGTTTATATTAACTGTTGCTTCTTTAATTCCCTCAAGCCCCCTAACATCATCAAAGTCAAGCTTTTGAAGCTCTTTTTTAGTTACTATTTCATAAACAGTTCTTAAGGCTGCCTCCATAACTCCTCCGGATGCACCGAATATAACTCCTGCACCGCTTGTTATACCAAATGGCGCATCATAGTCGCTTTCAGGAAGTTTTTTAAGATCGATTCCTGATTCTTTCAACATCTTTGCAAGTTCTCTTGTTGTTAAAACCACATCCACATCCCTAACTCCGCTTGATTTCATTTCCTCCCTTGCAGCTTCATATTTTTTTGCTGTGCAGGGCATAACCGATACCACAAATATTTTTTCCTTTGGTGTCCCCATCTTCTCTGCATAATATGTCTTTGCAAGGGCTCCAAACATCTGCTGAGGTGATTTACATGTTGATAGGTTATTTATAAATTCCGGGTAGAATCTTTCCACAAAGTTAATCCATCCTGGGCTGCAGGATGTAAACATCGGGAAGGGTCCGCCGTTTTCTAATCTTTTTAAAAATTCATTTCCTTCCTCTATAATCGTCAAATCAGCCGTAAAATCAGTATCAAAAACCCTATTAAAGCCTAGCATCTTAAGGGCAGTTACCATTTTACCTGTTACTATGCTTCCTGGTTCTAGGCCAAATTCCTCTCCAATCGATACTCTAACTGCTGGTGCCGTTTGAACTATAACGTGCATTTCAGGATCCCCAAGTGCCCTCCAAACCTTTTCTATCTCTGACTTTTCATATATCGCCCCAACAGGGCAGGCAAGTGAACATTGTCCGCAATGAACGCAAACAGTTTCATTAAGTGGCAGTTCAAATAAAGTCGCAATTCTATACTCATCGGATCTATGGGAATAGGCAAGTGCTCCAACGGTCTGGATGCTCTGGCATACTTCAACGCATCTTCCGCATTTTATACATTTGCTTAAATCCTTTACTATAGCTGGGCTTGATTCGTCCTTTTCTATCATTTGATAAGTTCTTTCAAAGGGCAATTCTTCTATGAAAAATTCTGCTGCATATTTTTGAAGTTCACATTTTTGGTTCCTTATACATTTTAAACAGTCCATTGGATGGCTTGCTAATATTAACTCTAGGACTGTTTTTCTAGCATCCCTTGCCCTCTTTGTGTTTGTATAAATTTCCATTCCTTCTGTAACTTTAGTAGAACATGCAGTAACAAGCCCCTTTGCACCCTTAACTTCAACAAGGCATATTCTACAGTTTGCCTTAACTGACTGATCTTCGTGGTAGCAGAGGGTTGGGACCTCAACTCCAACCTTTTTTGCAGCTTCTAATATAGTTGACCCTTCCTCAACCGATACTGGGATATTATTTATTTTAACGTTTACCATCCTTATCACCTCCAAAATTGCATACATTGACTCTGCATTTTCTATTAATGTGCTCTATAAATTCTTCCTCAAAATATTTTATAAGGCTAAGATGCGCTGTTGCAGCTGTTTCTCCAAGGCCGCAGAAGGCCGCTTCCTTCATTATTTGTCCTACTTTTTTTATCGTATCTAAATCATTATAAGTTGCATTTCCATTTATAAATTTATTTACAAGGGCAAGAAGCTGCTTGTTGCCTTCTCTACAGGGAGTGCACTTCCCACAGGATTCATGATAGAAAAACTCTGTTATGCACTTTAAAAAGTCTATTATGCAATTTGAATCATCAACAACTAATATTGCCCCTGAACCTAAAGTTAAGCCCTTTGATTTAAGATCCTTATAGCATATCTTAGTATCCAGCATACTCTCAGGAATGCATGGTCCGGATGATCCGCCAAGCTGAACAAATTTTAATTTTCTTCCTTCAGGCAATCCACCGCCAATTTCATAAATTAATTCCCTTAATGTTATTCCAAAAGGAACTTCATAAACTCCTCTGTTTTTAACGTTTCCTGAAAGACAAACAAGTTTTGTTCCACCGCTAAATTCTGTTCCATAGCCTGCAAATTTTTCTCCACCTTCTTTTACTATATAAGGAACGCAGGCAAATGTTTCAACGTTGTTAACAAGAGTTGGCATTCCAAGATATCCTGAATTTTTTATAAAAGGCGGTTTAATTCTTGGTCGTCCTGATTTACCTTCTGATGACTCTACTAGAGCTGAATTTTCACCGCAAACATAAGCCCCAGCTCCTGATAAAACTTCTATATGAAAGCTAAAGCCTGTCCCTAAAATGTTGTCACCAAGGTATCCCATTTTTTCTGCTTGTTTAATTGCACTTGAAACTATCTTTTGTGATTCGGGATATTCTCCCCTTATATATATAAATCCCTTAGGTGAATTCAATATATAGGCTGCTATGGTCATTCCTTCAATCAATCTTAATGGTAAATAATCAAGTATAACTTTATCCTTAAAAGTTCCCGGTTCCCCCTCGTCTGCATTACAGATAATATATTTTGGGTTTTTATCAACATAGTAGGCCTGTTCCCATTTTATGCCTGTAGGATACGCTGCACCGCCTCTACCTTGAAGCTTTGACTTTTTAATCTCTTCTATAACTTCAAGGGGATGCATTGCCATAGCCTTTTTTAAAGCCTCAAATCCTCCAATTTTTATATACTCTTCTACCGAGTCTGGTCTAATTTTGCCTACATTTTCGGTTATAATATTTAATGTTTTCTGCATATTAAACCCTCCTGATACTCTGCAAGTATTTCTATTATTTTTTCTTTAGTTAAATTGCCGTAAACTTTTTCACCTATCTTAACAGCTGGCGATATATCACAGGCTCCTATGCAGCTTGTGTATTGTAAAGTAAATAACTTGTCTTCTGTCGTTTCTCCCATTTTAATACCTAAAACTTCTTCAAAGATTGCAACAACCTCCTTTGATTTATTTACATGACAAGGTGCACTTTTGCAAATTTCAATGATGTATTTCCCCCTTGGTTTTGTTGAAAACATCGAATAAAAGGTTAAAACGTCGTATACCTTTGTGTAAGGAATATCAAGTTCCTCTGCAATAACACTTACCCATTCCCTGTCAATATAATTAAACTCTGTTAACTTTTGAACATCTAAAAGGATCATAACAAGCTTTTCCTTTTCTCTTTTATATTTTTCAATGATCTCAATGATTTTTTGTTTTATCTCTTGATTTAACATATTTGCACCTCCTAGGGACGGTTCATTAATTTTATTAATTTTATGCTTTTTAACCACAGGGTATTGCAACTTTGTTAAAAATTTATCTCAATTTTTAAATTATTTTAAATATTCTGTAAATTTTTATTAAGAAATTGGGGACGATTTGAAAAAATTAAGAACCGTCCCCAAGATGTTAACTTAACTTCATGCCTTCTCTTATTGCTTTGATATTTATATCATGCATTTTTTCGGGAAGGTTTTCTTTTATTACGCTTTCCCAATCAAGATTTTCAATTCCTAATGCCTTTATTAGGGCACCGAGTAGAACGATGTTTTGTGCCTTTATATTTCCAAGTCTTTCAGCAACTTCAGCTGCGTTAAATACAACTACGTTTTCTACATTTTCCTTTAACTTTTGAATAACATCGTCTGGATAAACCTCTTGTCCAACCAATACAGATTGAGGATATATTTCATAATCGTTAACAACTAAAGTTCCGCCCTTTTTGAGGTATTTTATCCATCTTGCAGCTTCAACCTTTTCAAAGGCAACTATAACATCTGCTTCGCCTTCTCCAATTAAAGGAGAATATACCTTTTCTCCAAATCTAACTTGAGTTGTTACGCTTCCTCCTCTTTGGGCCATACCGTGAACTTCGCTCATTTTAACGTCAAATCCAAACTTTACAAGCCCCTCTGTTAAAATCTTTGATGCAAGTATAATCCCTTGTCCACCAACTCCAACAAATAACAAGCTCTTAGTCATTCCATTCACCAACCTTTTCTATCGCATTAAATGGACAAACTTGTAGACATACTGTGCAGCCGTTGCACATATCCTTATCTATTACTATATTTCCATTCTTGAATGCAACTGCTGGGCAGCCAACCTTTAAGCATAACTTACACTTTCTACATTTATCTTGATTTACTTTAACATATCTTCCTGCCCTCTTTTTCAATACATCCTTTAATAGAGCACATGGCTGTTTTGTTATTATTACAAATGGCTCAGTTGCATTATATGCATCCTTTACAGCCTTTTCTGTTTCATCAAGTTTATATGGATCAACAACCCTTATATTTTCTTCCTTAACTCCGCATGCCTTAACTATTCCCTTTATATCTATAACCGGCGATATATCTCCCTTAAGTGTCTTTCCTGTTCCTGGATTTTCTTGATGTCCTGTCATGGCTGTTATGCTATTGTCAAGAATCACTGCAACTATCGGGCTGTTGTTGTAAACTGCATCAATAAGCCCTGTAATTCCTGAATGGAAGAAGGTTGAATCTCCAACTATACCGAATATTTTATTTTTCCTCTTTGCCATCATGGCAGCCTTTTCAAAACCAATTGCTGCTGAAATTCCTGCCCCCATATCTATAACCGTATCAGTAACGTTTAATGGTGGCATCATTCCCAATGTATAGCAGCCTATATCACCTGTCGCTATAATATCTTTATATTTACTCATAACATAGAATATTCCTCTATGTGGACAGCCTGGACAAAGAACCGGAGGTCTATTTGGCACTTTTACATCAACTGAATAAGTTTCCCTTTCCTTTTCGCCTAAAAGTGCCCTTCTTATTATATCTGGATTTAGCTCGCCACAAATTGGAATCAATTCTTTTCCTATGCAATTTATTCCTAAAGCCTTAACAAAGGTTTCAATGTATGGCTCGTTTTCTTCAATAATATAGAGCTTGTCTACTTTGCTTGCAAATTCTTTTATGAGTTTATCTGGAAGTGGGAATGTAAATCCAAGTTTTAAATATGATGCGTTATCTCCAAACACTTCCTTTGCATATTGGTATGATATACCGCTTGTTATGATTCCAATCTTAGTGTCTCCCCACTCAATCCTATTTAATGGAGTAGTATTTGAATATTCTTGAAGCCTTTTTAATCTTTCTACAACCTCAACATGCTTTACCCTTGCATGAGCTGGAATCATAACGTATTTTTTAACATCCTTTTTATATTCTTTAACTCCAACTTCCTGTCTTTCGGATAGCTCTACTATGGATTTAGAATGGGCAATTCTAGTTGTGATTCTAAATAAAACAAGCGTATCAAACTGTTCGCTAATTTCAAAGGCTGTCTTAATAAAGTCTTTACATTCTTGGCTGTCGGAGGGTTCGATCATGGCAACCTTAGCGTGCTGTGCATAGAGTCTGTTGTCCTGTTCGTTTTGTGAGCTGTGCATTCCTGGATCGTCTGCTGTAACTATTACAAAGCCGCCATTAACCCCTTCATAAGCCATTGTAAAAAGAGGGTCTGCTGCAACGTTAAGTCCAACATGTTTCATTGCAGATAATGATCTTGCACCAGCAATTGATGCACCTGCTGCAACTTCAACAGCTACCTTTTCGTTTGGTGCCCATTCTGCGTAGATTTCTTCATACTGTGCAATGTTTTCTAAAATTTCTGTGCTGGGCGTTCCTGGATATGCCGCAGCAACGGTGCAGCCTGCTTCATAGGCGCCCCTTGCAATGGCTTCGTTGCCCGTCATTATTTTTTTCATCTTAACTCCCCCTTGATTATGAATTGGCGATTAAGCTTCCAAGTGCTATTGAGTATAGCTTTGATTCATGGGTATCAGCTCTTGATACTAAAACAATTGGGCACTTTGCACCAACTATTATTCCTGCTGACTTTGCCCTTGCAAAATATGTCAAGCTCTTTCCAAGCATATTTCCTGCCTCGATGTTTGGAACTAAAAGTATATCTGCCTCTCCTGCAACCGGGCTCTTTATTCCCTTATGCTGTGCTGCTTCCTTTGATATTGCGTTATCTAAGGCAAGTGGTCCATCGATTATACAGTCTTTAATTTGCCCCCTTTGATTCATCTTTGAAAGGATAGCAGCATCGATTGTAGCCTGCATATCTGGATTTACAACTTCAACAGCACAAAGCGGTGCAACATGGATAGGATTAATTCCAAGAGCCTTTGCAACCTTAACTGCGTTTTGAACTATTTGAACCTTTTGTGTTAGATCGGGATATGTTACCATGCCACCATCGGTAAGAAGAATTAGTTTGTGATAAGTCCCTACGCTGTATACCATAACATGGCTCAATAAATTATTTGTCCTAAGGCCTATTTCCTTATCAAGAACTGCCTTTAAAAGATCTGCAGTTCCAATAAGGCCCTTCATTAAAAAGTCTGCCTTTCCTTGGGATACTAAGGATACGGCAACCCTTGCACTTTCAACTAAGTTTTTAACATCAACGATTTCGTAATTCGACAAATCTATATTATTTTCATCGGCAATTTTTTTAATATCGTCAGCGTCTCCTACTAAAACTGCGTCAATTAAACCTAAACCTCTTGCATTTTCCACTGCAAGTAAAACTTCAACATCGTTTGCAGCTGCAACAGAAAGCTTCATTTTCTTACGGCCTCTAACTGCATCTAAAAGTTCATCAAAATTTCTTATCATACATTGCCCTCCTTTCATTACACCTAATATTTTATCAAATAATTATAATTTTCGCAAAATTTTTTATTTAAAAATTATTTTGTTGATATACATTTTTTAAAAATAGTTATAAAATATATGTGAGGTGATCAAAATGGCTGAGGCAATTTTGAAATTTTTTATGCATAATGGAAATATTTATGAAATAAATGATTTTGAAAAAATTTATCATGAATTAAATCCTGCAATTTATGAAGTCATAAGGCTTATAGATGGAAAACCCCTTTTTTTAGAGGAGCACTTTGAGAGATTGAAAAATTCAGCAAAACTTTTAAACAAAGAATTAAATATAAGCATGGGAACTTTAAGGCAGCAGATATTGAAGTTAGCTAATCTTAATCAAGTTAAGGATATAAATATAAAGATAGTTATTAACGAGTTTGATAATCCTAATATTTATTTATATTTTATCAAATCCGAATACCCAAATATAGATATGTATAAAAATGGGGTAAAAACTATAATTTATAGAGCTGTTAGGGAAAATCCAAATGCAAAGGTGATATATAAAAATCTTAGGGAGGATATAAATAGAAGATTAAAAGAAGCGGGATGCTATGAGGCCCTTTTAGTAAACGAAAAGGGTGAGGTAACAGAAGGAAGCAGGTCAAATTTGTTTTTTATTAAGGAAAATAAGGTTTACACTGCCCCAGCAAAGGACGTTCTTTTAGGGATAACAAGGCAGAAAATAATTAAAATATGTAGATTAAATGATATTGAAATAATTGAAAAGCCAATTAAAATTGAAAACCTTCAAAACTTTGATGCAGCTTTTATAACAGGAACTTCGCCTAAGGTTTTGCCTATTTCAAAAATAGACGATATTATCTATGACGTTAATAATGTATTGATGAGAAAAATTATGGCACTTTATGATGAGGAGATAAAAAGCTATTTAGGGACGGTTCATTAATTTTATTAATTTTTAAGGGACTGTTTCTCAGTGATACAGTCCCTCATTTTTTGTTAATTCTCTATTTTATTTTTTTATTGTAAAAAACTGATAAAACTAATGAACCGTCCCTGGAATATTTTTTGGTGCTTAGCTTAAACTAAAAATGGAGGTGTTAAGATGATTTGTGCTGAAGTAACCATTTATCCTTTAAAGCACAATAATCCTGAAAGCGTTATTAACAATTCAATTCGAGTCTTACAAAATGAAAATGTAGATTACAAGGTTGGTTCTATCTCTACACATCTTCATGGCCGGGAGGAAGATGTTTGGAGAAGTTTAAAGGAAATGTTTGACACTGCGCAGGAAGCTGGCGAAGTTAACATGGTTGTTACAATTTCAAATGCTGCGGATTAATTACATTAGCTTTCTTCTGCTTAGATAAGCTAATATTAAATTCATAAGAGCTAGAACAGCATATAATATTCCAAGCTTTACATTCTTATTAGAAAAAGTGATAAATGCTGCAGCTATCCAACATAAAGCTGCAAACAAATATAAAATTACATTTGCATTCTTTTTCATAAACCCACCCCTTGAAACTAGATAAAATTTCCATGAATAATACTATTATATCAGGTTACAATATATAGTGTAAAGGGTGCGTAGCAGTTGAGCTAAGACCTATATATGATCCGAAAGGGTCGTATATGGGTCGACCAAAGGTTGCATGCAGGCCCTGGCAGGCCTGCATGCAGCCGGAGGGAAGATCCTGCATGGTGGGGAAAAGCTTTATTGCAGTCGAGCTTCATTTGATTGTAATAAGGTTCCAACCTATCATGCAGGGTCGAGCTAAGATCATCTATGGTATCGTAAGCTTTTAACTTAGCTTAGGATCTAGCAAGCTACTAGTTCTAGTGCTTGTATGCAGCCGAGAGGTTGCATACAGGTGCGTAGATATCCTAGATGGTCGAACGAACCATCAGTATAGGTGGTGAACTGCTCTATCATGGTCGGAAGATCATGGTTGGGTAATAAGCTACCTATATTGGTGCAAGGTAGATTGCTACGTGCCCTTTATATTTTTTGTTTTTTGGGGACGGTTCTTAATTATTTTATTTTTAAGAAAATTAACAACACCCTTTTTATAATTCACTTTCTTTAAAAATTACAATGTGTTTTATAAACAAAATATCGTGCATTCTTAGTTTAAAACATCGTTATTATTTTTTAAATAATCATCCCAATTTTGTATTAGAACATTTAATTTTGTTTTGTCTTAAAAGTAAAAAAATTAAGAACCGTCCCTAGAGGAATATAAATTTTTTTGTAGAATATTTTATAATAGAGAAAAAATGGAGGTGGGGAAATGAAAAGAAAAAATTTATCTGTTTTATCATTAGTTTTAATATTCTTATTTACCAATCTAATTTTTTTATTCCCATTTAAGCAAACGTTTGCTCAAACAAAAACCAAATTAATAATCCACTATGCTAAGGATCCTAATACCGATAAGGACTGGAATTTGTGGATTTGGCCCTACGGTTTGGAGGGAAAAAAATATGAATTTACCCACAAGGATGATTTTGGTCCTTATGCAATAATAGAATTTGAAGAAGTCTATGATAAAGTTGGTTTTATCGTTAGAACTGACAATTGGGAAAAGGATGTTGCAGAAGATAGGTTCGTCGATAAATTCAAAAATGGAGTTGCGGAAATTTGGCTCTTGCCTGGTGATCCTGAAATTTATTATTCTAAGCCTGACAAGAAATCCATAAAGAAAACATCTTTAGGTGAAAAAACAAAGGTTACAGTTCACTATTTTAGATATGACGGAAATTATGAAGGTTGGAATCTTTGGGTGTGGCCATTTGGCAAGGAAGGCTCTGCTTATTATTTTACCTCCGAAGACAAATATGGTAAGGTAGCTGAATTTTATGTTGAGGGGGCAGAAGGAGTTGATAAGCTTGGGATAATAACAAGAAGGAGCACCAAGGATAACCCCTGGGCCGAAAAGGAATTCGGCGATAGGTTTATAACTAAATTTAAAGAGGATGGCTCAGCTGAAATTTGGCTTGCTCAGGGAGATGAGAAGGTCCACTACTCTCCTTCCGAATTGGATTTGTCACCTAAATTTGTTACTGCAACATTGGATGACATGAATATCATTTCTGCTGAAACAAACATACCATTTGTTTTAAAAAATGACCTTAAAGAGGATATTGTAGTAAAGGTTGAAGGAAAACAGATAAAACTTTCAAAGGTAGAGCCAGATAAAAACTATTTAGTTTCAAATAATAAAGGGAGAAAATTAATAATCACAACTTATGATAAACTTCCCCTTGATAAAACCATTACCGTTGAGAAAATTGGTTATGGTTCAATCATAGTTTCCTACGGCAAAGTGTTTAGCTCTGAAGAATTTGATAAATTGTATTATTACGATGGCAACGACCTTGGTGCTAATTATTCAAAGGAACAAACCCTATTTAAAGTTTGGGCACCAACTGCATCTGAAGCAAAGCTTGTTATTTATTCAAAATGGGAGGATAAATCTGGGCAAGAACTTCCTATGCAAAAAGGAGAAAAGGGAGTTTGGAGCTATACCTTAAAGGGAGATCAGCACGGAACAATTTATACCTACAAAGTTAAAATTGGCAGCAAATGGAACGAGGCTGTCGACCCTTATGCCCGCTCTGTGACTGTCAATGGTGATAAAGGCGTTGTTTTAGATCTTTCTAGGACAAACCCCGAAAAATGGGATCCAAATTTCAAACCTCCCTTTAAAAATTCAGTTGATGCAATAATTTATGAACTTCATGTTAGGGATTTATCCATCCACCCAGATAGCGGTATAAAAAACAAAGGCAAATTTTTAGGACTTGCTGAAACAGGCACTAAAGGCCCTAATGGAACATCAACCGGCCTTGACCATATAAAGGATTTAGGTGTAACGCATGTTCAGCTTTTACCTATTTTCGATTTTGCAAGCATAGATGAGACATCAACAAAACCTCAATTTAACTGGGGATACGATCCTAAAAACTACAATGCACCAGAGGGAAGCTACTCAACTAATCCATACGACCCTATTTCAAGGGTGAAGGAACTAAAAACAGCTATCCGAGCTTTACATGATAACGGCCTTAGGGTGATTATGGATGTTGTATATAACCATATGTTCAGTGCTGATGCATCAAACTTTAATAAACTTGTACCAGGATACTTCTTTAGAACTGGGCATGATGGGAAGCTTACAAATGGCTCAGGCTGTGGTAACGATACTGCATCAGAGAGAAAAATGATGAGAAAATTTATTATAGACTCTGTAACCTACTGGGCAAAGGAATATAACATCGATGGGTTTAGATTTGACCTTATGGGGCTTCACGATGTTGAAACAATGAATGAGGTAAGGAAGGCCCTAGATAAAATAGATCCCACGATAATTATCATTGGTGAAGGCTGGGATCTAAACACTGCCCTCTCACCAGATGTAAAGGCAAACCAAAAGAATGCGTCCAAAATGCCAAGAATTGCTCATTTTAATGATACAATAAGAGATGCGATCAAAGGAAGCGTATTCGATAAAACAGATGCTGGTTTTGTAAATGGAAAGGATTATGTTGAATTTAAAGTAAAATCAGGTATTGTTGGTGGAATTGAATATTCAGGGCAGATATATACCTGGGGACGAATAGAACCCGATCAGTCTGTTGTATACTGCGAAGCCCATGACAACAATACTTTATATGATAAACTAAAGTTCACAAATCCCGATGCTACGGAAGAAGAAATTAAAGCGATGCAAAAACTCTCTGGGGCCATAGTGTTAACATCTCAAGGAATACCATTTATACATGCTGGACAAGAATTTATGAGGACAAAACAAGGCAATGAAAACAGCTATAACGCCAGCGATGAGATAAACAGATTAGACTGGGAAAGGAAAGCAAAATATTTGGATGTTGTTGAATATTATAAAGGACTTATTAAGCTAAGAAAGGAACATCCTGCCTTTAGAATGACAACTTCTGATATGATAAAAAGGCATTTAGAATTTTTAAATACTCCTAAAAACGTCATCGCTTATGTTTTAAAGGATAAAGCAAACGGGGATGAATGGGAAAACATCGTAGTTGCCTTTAACGGCAACACATCTGAACAAACAATCAAACTTCCTAAAAAAGGCAAATGGGCTATTGTTGTAGATGAAAATAAGGCTGGAACTGAAGTTATCAGAACTATAACTGGCGATACTTTAAAACTTCCAGCAAAATCTGCTTATGTTTTATACTATAAAGGATCTTCATTTAATTTTGTTTACATTGCAGTGTTAATTGGACTTATTATGGGAATCCTTGCATCAAGAAAAGTAGCTATCAATTAATTTTTAAGGGACGGTTCATAAAAATAAGAACCGTCCCTTAAAAAGGTAATTAAACCTTTCCTTATTTTATTCAAAAACAATAGATGATTCAGTTTCCTTGCACCACTTTGTCGCAATACAAAGTCCTAAGTTCCTTGGACAAAATCTGCAAATGCAGTTTGCATCCTTTCCGTCACATTTTTTTGAAATATAATAAGGGCATCTTTTGCAATTACTATTTATTGCCATAACATAGCCTCCTTTAGGGACGGCAGACTGTTGAAAAAGTTGTTTTTTGATAAGCGCCGTGAAGGATTTCCCTGGCATTCGCTCATTTCGCTAAGCAATTCTAATTGCTAGAGCTCATGAGAGATGCCTTTTCTAATCCTTCCGGGGCTCTTGCAAAGTCTAAAAACCAATGAGAGTTTGTCTACAATCTGTCGTCCCTTTGTTAACTTTTTTTAATATTTTTGACACAAAATTGCCATAATACAGGGGTAATATAATAATACAATAAAAAAGAAAATTTAAAAAGGAGGTGTGGAATTTTGAAGAAAAAATTAGCGCTATCATTAGCAATTGCAATTGCTTTAACAAGCATGACATCTTTGGCCTTTGCAAAAGGATTTACTTTGAAAGAAAAATTTACAAACAAATTTAATGAACCTAAGCTATATGCTGATTGTTTCAAATTAAGACCAAAGGGTGAAATTGGCAAACAGTTTAACGGAAAGTTTAAAGATTTAACTTTAGAGGAAAAGAAGAATCTAATTCAAAAAAGAATTGAAAATAAAATCAAAGCTGCTGTTGAAGATGGGGTAATTACTCAGGATGAAGCTGATAAAATGTTAAACAACTTAAAAGAAAGTTTATCAAAATGGGATGGAAGTTGCCCCTTTAAGTTTGAATTAAATTTAAGGGAAAAATATAATAATCTAAGTCTAGATAAGAAAAAGGAAATAGCTAAGAAACGCTTTCAAGAGAAACTAAATAATCTTGTTAATAATGGAAAAATAACCAAGGATGAGGCAAACACACTTCTTCAAAATTTTGAAGAAAAACTAAAAAATTGGGACGGTAAGGCTCCTTTAAAGGATGGACTTTTGAAAAAATTTAAGCCTCAATTTAGAAATAAACAATTTAATAATTCAACACAAACTCAATCCTTCTAATATAAGTTAAGGCTGCTCGGGTTAAAAACTAGCCCGGCAGCCTTTTAAAATTGTAGAACTTATAAAACAATTAAGAACCGTCCCCTTTTAAAAATTATCAAATATTTAAAACAATTAAGAACCGTCCCTAGTTAAACATAATATCGCCGTAGGTGGGCATCGGCCAATAGTTTCTGTCAAGTATCTTTTCTAGATCATCGATTAGTTCTCTTAATGTTTCCATTTGGGTAAAAATATTATCCTTTATAAAGCATGCTTTGTTGTAGGAATCCTCCTCGAAGGATTCTGCCTGAGAAATTAATTTTTTTAAGGCATCGCATTGGCTATTTGCTCTTTTAAAAAGTTCATCTATTGTCCTTAATAAATCAAGTTGAACCTCAGCATTAAATCCCATGTTTTTAAGTTCAAATGAAGCCTTTGCAAGATCCTTCATATATCTTGAAACGGAAGGAACTATATCCTTTACAAATATCTCCACCATAGTCCTTGCTTCAATCAGAAGCTGCTTTATATATCCTTCAAGCATAACCTCATATCTTGAAAAAATCTCATTTTTATTTAACACTTTATGCCTTTCAAATAAATCGGTATTTTTCTTGCTAATCAAATACTTTATAGCATCAACTGAACTTTTTAAATTTAAAAGACCTCTTCTTTCAGCCTCTTTAATCCATTCCTTTGAATACCCGTCACCATTGAAAATTATCCTTTTATGCTCTTTTACTGTTTCCCTTATTATATTCTTTGCTTCCTTTATTACATCCTTTGAATTTTGCAATCTATCTGCAAATTCTCCTAATTTGTCAGCTAAAATTGTATTTAATACTGTCACTGCATCTGATATGGACGCAGATGACGGCACCATTCTAAATTCAAACTTATTCCCTGTAAAGGCAAAGGGTGAAGTTCTGTTTCTATCTGTTGTGTCCTTTTTAAGCACCGGCAAAGTTATAACTCCAGTTTCTAATTTTTCCCTTCCCCTTGAACTTATTATTTCTCCCTTTTCAATTTGTTCTAATATCTCCGTCAATTGTTCACCTAAAAATATAGAAACAATCGCAGGAGGTGCTTCATTTGCCCCTAATCTATGGTCATTTCCTGGATTTGAAGCTGAAATTCTTATAAGATCCTGATACTCATCAACTCCCTTTATAACCGCTGCAAGGAAAAGTAAAAATTGAAGATTATCGTGGGGTGTTTTCCCTGGATCAAACAGGTTAATTCCATCGTTTGTCATTAAAGAAAAGTTTACATGCTTTCCGGAACCGTTAACTCCCTTAAAGGGCTTTTCATGTAAAAGGCAAACAAGACCATGCCTATTGGCAACCTTTATTAGAGTTTCCATTATAATCTGATTATGATCCGCTGCAACATTGGCATTAGTAAATATCGGTGCAATTTCATATTGATTTGGTGCAACCTCCTTATGCTTTGTCCTTGCTGAAACTCCAACCTTCCAAAGTTCCTCATCTATTTCCTTCATAAATGCTGCAACTTTTTCATTGATACTTCCAAAATAATGATCCTCAAGCTCCTGTCCCTTAGGCGGCTTTGCACCAATTAACGTTCTTCCGGCATAAATTAAATCCTTTCTCCTTTTAAAAATCTCCTTATCAATTAGAAAATACTCCTGCTCTGCTCCAACCATTGGAATTACTCTTGAAGATACGGCATTGCCTAAAAGCCTTAATACTCTTATAGCTTCTTTCGATACGGCCTCCATAGATCTTAAAAGAGGTGTCTTTTTATCAAGTGCATCTCCAGTATATGAACAAAAGGCTGTTGGAATATATAAAACTGCTCCACCTTCATCCTCTACTAAAAAGGCATAAGAGGTGCAGTCCCAAACAGTATAACCCCTTGCTTCAAAGGTGGTTCTAAGCCCTCCATTTGGAAAACTCGATGCGTCAGGTTCTCCCTTTATTAGCTCTTTTCCAGAAAACTCAGTTATTGCAGTGCCTTCCTTTTTAGGCGATATAAAGGACTCCAATTTGCCCGCTGTTCTTCCGTTCATAGGCTGAAACCAGTGGGTAAAGTGGGTTGCTCCCTTTTCAATTGCCCAATCCTTCATAGCATTTGCCACAACTTCTGCAACTTCAGCATCTAAAGGAACACCCTCATCAATGGTTTTTCTAAGTTTAACATAGATGCTTTTAGGAAGTCTCTCCCTCATAACAACGTCATTAAAGACGTTTACTCCAAAGGATTGTGTAATTTTTGACATTGCCTTATCCCCCTATCAGCGAAGTATTTATAAAAATTTAATTTTATATTTCGATAATATCCTAATTTAATTTAAAAATTATCATTTATCTTTAAATTATTTTATAAAAATATGATAATACTATAATATGCAAATTTCAATACAACAAATATTAATTTTTTGAAAATTAATATTTCATAAAAAATGAGCTGCAAATTTGCAGCTCATTAGGATAATTTTATCTTTTTACCAGAGCTTTTTGCCTCAAATCTTTTTGGAATTGTTATAGTTAATACTCCATCCTTATAATCTGCCCTTGCTTCATCGGATTTTACCTCCGATGGAAGAGGGACGGTTCTTGTAAACTTTCCGTAGAACCTTTCGCTTCTTCTAATGTTTTCTTCTTTTAATTCACTTGATCTTTTAACTTCACCAGTAATCCTTACAGAATCATCATATACCGTAATGTCTATATCATCCTTTGATATTCCAGGAATTTCAGCAACAACTTTGACCTCTTTTTCATCTTCAAAAACATCAACCCTCGGCCTTTCATAAAGGTCAAAGCTTTTAAATACATCATCGACATCCCTTCTTAATCTTTCAAGTTCATTGAAGGGACTGAATGGAATAAGATGCATATCATCACCCCCTTGTTTTTCTCAATATTATTTTTTTGAAAAACAAGGGAGTTTAAACTAGAATTATACGGCAACTTTGCCACTATGTCTTCCACATCGGTCACCAAAATACCCGATTACCTTATCTTCACATTTTATAACCGCAACTTCACAAAGGTTAGAACACCCGTTGCATTCAAAACTTGCCGTTTCATAATTAACATCGGCAATTTCAAATCCTTTAAAATTGGTCCACTTGATCTGCTTTTCAGCAGAAAGGATTGCAGCACCTATTGCACCCATCATGTTATAATGCTTTGGAACAAAAACCTCGCATCCTAAAGCCTCTTCAAAGGCCCTTTTCATTCCCTTATTTGCTGCAACTCCGCCCTGGAAAAATATTTTGCTTTTAATATCCTTTCCCTTTGCTACGTTGTTAAGATAATTTCTAACAAGGGCCTCACAAAGTCCCCTTATAATATCCTCAACAGCAAACCCTAGCTGCTGCTTGTGAATCATATCAGACTCCGCAAAAACAGCACATCTTCCTGCAATTCTTACAGGGTTTTTAGATCTTAATGCGTAATCGCCAAACTCCTCTATAGGAATTTCAAGCCTTTCCGCCTGCCTATCCAAAAAAGATCCCGTTCCAGCTGCGCAAACGGTGTTCATTGCAAAATCCGTTATCATTCCATTCTCTAATGTAATTATCTTTGAATCCTGTCCACCTATTTCAATTATAGTCCTTACATGCTTATCCAAACTCAATGCAGCAACTGCATGGGATGTTATTTCATTTTTAACAACATCAGCACCAACTAAAAAGGCTGCTATGTGTCTTCCGCTTCCTGTAGTTCCAACTCCTGCAATATCAGTGCTTTTAACTTTGTCCTTTATAATTTTAAAGCCCTCCTGAACTGCCTTAATAGGCCTTCCCTTTGTCCTTAAATAAACGCTTTCAACAACATTAAAATCTTCATCTATCACAACTATATCTGTGCTGACTGATCCAACATCAATTCCCAGATAATACATATCCCCTTCTCCTTTCCAAAAGGTCTATAAAGGCCTCAAGTCTTGTTTGATATCCTGCCTCCCCGGTCATTTCATCCACAACAAGGCTTAAGATAGGGAAATTTTTATCCCTTGATATAGAGGGCAAAATGGATTTTGATACGATCTCCGGCATACATCCTAATGGGAAAATTTGAATAGCACCGTCAAAACCCTCCTCATAGGACAAAATGGCCTCTCCAACGCATTCCTGTCCATGTCCTCCAACTCCTAAAGGTAGATACTCCTTTGCCGCATCCCTGATCCTCTTTGCAGTAAGTCCAAAGGGACTTAAAAGAACAGTATTGTAAACCCACCAACTTGGGCTTAAGGTCCTTTTAGTTGAAACTCCCATTTCCATCAGCTTATCCTCTATATATAGATTAGAAAAGGGCTCGATTATAGTATAAATTTCTCCTATTATAGCAACCCTAATGGGATTTTTTTCTCTGCTTATTTCAACTTCATCCATTTTTTTATGGTATTCCTTTAAAATCGATATCGCCTCTTTAGGATTATTTGTGTCTAATAGTTTTCTTTTGCATTCATTTAATAGTCCCTTGCATTCTCCCTTGTTTACTTCATATCCTGCCCTTTCGTGGGCCTTTGCCTCAAGAGCATCTATAAGCCCTATTATCCTATAGGCATTTACAAGGGCCATGTATTTTCCCTTTTTTGATTTTAGGCTTTGAGAGGAAATCTTATTTATTCTTCTTTTTAATTCATCAAATCCTATATCAGATGGCAAATCCAATACAATAAAATCTAAGTTTTTGCCTAATTTTTTTAATATTTTCATTTGAAGTTCTGCATATTCACCAAATCTACAAGGGCCGCAGCTGCCTGTCAAAATTATCGTATCCGCTCCCCTTTCAATGCTTTCTATATAATTCCCCATCATTATTTTAAAGGGAAGACATATCTCCTCCGGAGAATACAAACTTCCAATCTCGAGTGCCCTTTTACTGTTAAAGGGCGGAATCACATAGTCAATTCCAAGCCCATCCATTAAAAATTTTGCACCTATATATACGTTGCCCATGTGAGGAAATGTAACCTTCAAGCAAGATTCCCCCTTTTTCTTCTCGTCAGCATATCTACAAAGGCCTCAACCCTTGTATCAAATCCTGCCTCCCCTGTGTGTTCGTCAATTTTAAGAAGCAAAAAGGGAACATCCTCAAACTCAAGCTTTAAAAGCTCCACTATTACAGAGTCAATTCCACAGGCAAAGGAGGATAAATAAATAATTCCATCAATCAATTTATTTTTTACAGCATATGAAGCAAATCCGTAGTATTCCCTTGCAAAGGTCCAAAAGGGCCTTTTAAAAAGCTTTTTAATTTCCATATGTTTAACACTATCATCCACTACTTCATGGGTGATAACCCCAATCCCAAATCCGTTTAATTTTTTTACTAGATTCATATTTATAAAATTATCGTAGATATTATAGGTATGGCCAATGAGGGCAATTTTATATTGAAACCCTTCATGATCTATTCCTTCTTTAAAATTATTCTGCTCCTTTAATGCATCCTCAAAGGCTTTTTGTATTTTTACATAGCTTTTTGTAAATAATTTGCCCGTTTCATAGGCCCAATTTATAAATTTATCTGCTGAATAGGAGTATATAGGAGCCTTTGTTATTAGAGGTAAATCCTTTATATTGTTTTCGATCATCTCAGGGATTCCGCAAAACTTAGGACAGATAAACTCCCTTTTTTCAACCTGCATAATCCTTGGAACCAAAATTAAATCACACTTATCCTTTATCTTTTCCACATGCCCGTGGAAAACCTTAATAGGAAGGCACGCCTCATCGGTGCAGAGCTTAACCCCAAGATCAAGTATTTCCTTATTGGTATCTGGAGATTCGATTATCTCTGCACCAAGTTCCTCAAAAAAAGTCGTAAAAAAAGGCTTGTATTTGTAATATAAAAGTCCCTTTGGAATCCCAACCTTCATAGTAACCACTCCTTTTGACCTACACTAATATATTTTTAACTTTAAAATGTAAAAATATACAAAAAAAGCTCGGAAAATCCGAGCCTTAAATAGTTAGTTTAACAGGACAGTGGTCTGAGCCTTGAATATGGGTTAAAATTTCAACGTCTTTTATCTTTGATATAAAATTATTTGAAACAAAGAAGTAATCTATTCTCCAGCCTACATTTTTCTCCCTTGCCTTAAACATATAGCTCCACCAGGTATATTCGATTTTATCAGGATAAAAATGTCTATAAGCATCAATAAAGCCTATCTCTAAAAATCTATCTATATATTCCCTTTCTATCGGTAAAAAACCTGAGGACTTTTCATTCTGCTTTGGATTTTTAAGGTCTATTTCCCTATGGGCTGTGTTGTAATCACCACATATAATTAGATTTTTACCTTCTTCTAAAAGCTTTTTCGAGTAATCCATAATGGCATCGTAAAACCTTAGTTTATAATCCAATCTTTCATCGCTCATTTTGCCATTAGGAAAATATATATTAAAAAGGATAAAATCCTCATATTCAGCAATCAAAATCCTTCCTTCTGTGTCAAATTCTTCTATTCCAATCCCATGATAGATATTCTTTGGTTCCACCTTAGTGAAAATTGCAACGCCGCTATATCCCTTTTTATTTGCAAAGCTAAAATATTTATAATACCCTTTAAGGTTTTTAATCTCATCATCTATTTGTTCCTCCTGAAGCTTTGTCTCCTGAAGACATAGAATATCCGGATCCTCATCATTTATAAACTCCATTAACCCCTTTTTTAAAATGGACCTTAGCCCATTTACATTCCATGTATATATTCTCATAATAGTTTTTCTCCCTTCATATAATTTATTAGACAAATAAATTATATATTTTAAAAAAAATTTATTCAATAAAGTAACTTTAAACTAATTTTAAGAATATATTATTATTAAAGCTTTTTGTTTTGGTGATTGTATGTCCTTTTCAGCAAGAGAACTTCTTGCAAGGCTTGTTCGATGTGAAGCTGAGGGTGAAGGCGAAATAGGCATGAAGGCCGTTGCAAGTGTTGTTATGAATAGGGTTAATGTAACCTATGGGGAATATAGAAGGGTATGCCAGGGAGATCTTAGAAAGGTTATCCTTCAGCCCCGTCAATTTACCTGCGCTATGGTAAAGGTATACGGCCAGCCTAATTATCAAAATATATGGGCAAAACCACCCGATAAATATCACTACTGGATAGCCGATTGGGCCCTTTCCGGCAACAAGTATTCAGGTATAGGCTTTGCCCTTTGGTATTATAATCCATATAAACCTTCCTGTGCCTACTATTTTCCTCCTAACAGAACAGGGCAATATATAACAAGGATTGCCCAGCATTGCTTTTATGTTCCAACTCCTTTGTATGCCCAAACTTGATATTAATATATAAGGAGGTTCTTTATGTCTAAAAAAGAAAATCAAGTTAATGAAACAAAAGAAATGAATTATTTTGTTCCTCAATATTTTAACCCTGCTATGATGTGTCCCTATGAATACTTTAGGCAGCAACCCTTTGAACCTATTGATGTAGCAGAGGCACAGATGGAACCAACTCTAAAGGACATAGGCTATACACAGGCTTATTTAAGGACACAAATTGGGAAAAAGGTAAAGATAGACTTTTTGATTGGAACAGATATGTTTATAGACAAGGAAGGAATCCTTTTAGAAGTTGGTATAAGCTATGTAGTAATTAGGGAACTTTCTACAAACTTTAAGGTTATGTGCGACCTTTATTCAATTAAATTCGTTTCAATCTATGAATAAAGGCCCTAAAAGGTTTAACCCTTTAGGGCCTTATATTATGCATTTACTGTTGCAGTTTCCTCAGGTTTTACCTTTTCCATTGTAATACCTGTAAATCCATAGAATATGGATACAAATGGGTTAACGTAATTTAAAACCGCATAAGGTAGATATGCAAATGGATGAACTCCTAATGCCCCCATCATGAAGGCACCACAGGTATTCCATGGAACAAGAGGCGATGTTAAAGTTCCTGCATCCTCAAGGCACCTTGAAAGATTCTTTGGTGCAAGCCCTTTCTTATCAAATGCCTTTTTGAACATTCTTCCTGGAATAACTATTGAAAGGTATTGGTCACCTGCAACTATATTTGTAAATATACTTGAAAAGATGGTTGCAGTAACAAGGGCTCCAACGCTATCTGAGAAGCTAAGTAGCTTTTCAGCAAGAACTTCCAAAAAGCCTGCCTTTTCCATTATTCCTCCAAAGGTCATAGCACAAAGGATCAATGATACTGTATACATCATGCTTTGAAGTCCACCTCTTGTCAAAAGGTCATCAACTATTTTAAATCCTGTTTCTGAAACATAACCATCGTTAAGAACTGATAATATATCTCCAAATCCTTTATTTTGGAATATAGCTGCAAAAATTGCACCTAAGATAGTTCCTGATAAAAGACCAGGAATTGCAGGTACCTTTTTAACAACCATTACTATAACCACGATAGGTGGGATTAAAAGCCATAGGCTTATATTAAACTGCTTTGAAAGTGCATCAAGTATTTGATTTATTTGAGCAACATCAAGCTGTCTTCCCGCAAATTTAGCACCTAATATTGCATAAACTACTAAAGCTATTAAATAGCTTGGTCCTGTTGTAAATATCATGTGTCTTACATGGTCGAAAAGTGTTGCACCAGCCATAGCAGGTGCAAGGTTTGTTGTATCTGATAACGGTGACATCTTATCTCCAAAGTATGCACCTGATACAACTGCCCCTGCAACCATTGGTAGTGGGATTCCAAGACCTTGTCCAACTCCAATGAGGGCAATACCTACTGTTCCTGCAGTAGTCCATGAACTTCCTGTTGCAAGGGATACTATACTACAAATTATAAGTGTTGCAACCAAAAAGATTCCTGGGGATAATACTTTTAAACCATAGTAAATCATAGCAGGAACTGTTCCTGAAAGAATCCATGCACCTATAACTGTTCCTATAATCATAAGGATTATGATTGCCTGCATTGACATTCCAATAGTGTCAATAATACCCTTTTCTATTTCCTCCCATTTAAGTCCAACCCTCATTGCCATTAATGCAGCAATAACAGCTGATATAACAAGTGGAATATGTGGGCTGGCTTCATACTTTAAAATTGAGAAGGAAAGAATTGCAACGAGTGCAACGACTGGGATTAGAGCCTCCCAAACACTAGGTTTTCTCTTTTGTCCGTTTTCCATTAAGATACCCCCCAAAAAATAAGCTTTTTTATATTTTAACATTAATCATCATTAAATTTCAATAATATTTAAAAAATTTTTAATTTTAAAATTTGTCGATTCTAATAGCCTTTTTGCAAATCGACTATATTCAATAGCTTCTCCCCTTCAACATATTTTTTCATGTTTTCATATATAAGTTTAAACCTTCTTTCATTCCTCATCTCCGACACCCAAGAGTTATGGGGGGTTATATATACATTTTCCATATTCCAAAGAGGGTTGTCCTCCTTTAAAGGTTCCTCTTCAAAAACATCAAGGGCTGCACCCTTTATCTTCCCGCTTTTTAAATTTTTAATTAGCTCCACTTCATCAACAACGCTTCCCCTTGCAACGTTTATAAAATATACTCCATCCTTCATGGCATCGAATCTTTCTTTATTTATTAAATGATGCGTCTCCTTTGTATAAGGAATTGTTACAACAACAAAATCGCAAAGTCTTAGCATATCATCCATCTCGTCCTTTGAATAACATTTATTAAATCCCTCGACATTTCTTCCATTTGAGTTGAGCCCTAAAATATTAACTCCAAAACCCTTTAATCGCTTTGTAGCTTCAATGGCTAAAGTTCCAGTTCCTATAAATCCGATTGTTTTACCATATATTTCTATTATAGATGTGTCTATCTTCCACATCTTATTTTTCTGCTTTTCAAAAAACTTTATGCTATTTTTTGCAAGCTGAAGGATATTCATAACAATCCATTCTCCGATTGGAATGCTGTATCCTCCCTTGTTGTTTGTAAGGATTATTCCCTTTTCTTTAATATAATCAATTGGCGCCTGATCGATACCAATACTTGATAATTGAATCCACTTTAGTTTTTCCATTTTAGTGATATCAAGTGTTGAAAAGGGATCATAGCAGACTAAAACCTCAACATCCTTTAATTCCTCCGAATAAACTAAACCCTTTTCCTCTTTAATTATCACATCATAGCCTAATTCTTTAATTAAATTCATCTTTTCCTTTCCGTAATCATATGTAAACAAAGCTTTTTTCATCCATATCCCCCCAATTTTTACTTGTATTTATTCGACTTTATTTGACAAAAATATTAATGAAAAATAAAGAAAGGAGTGTTCATATGGCACAGCTTAATCAACTGGAACTTCAAAATTTAAGGCACTTGATAGGGCAACACGACACAGCTGCCCAAAAGTTTGACTCATATGCCCAAATGGCAACCGATCCTCAGATAAAGCAGATGTTTACTCAAGCGGCACAAAGTGCAAGAAACACAAAGCAAAAGCTTCTTTCATTCTTACAATAGGGAGGGTTTATAATGCTAAATGAAAAGGCTCTTGTAAATGATGCACTTTCTATGATAAACAGTAGCCTAACAAACTACGCCAATGCCATAGCCCAATGCACTAATGCACAGCTAAGAAGCACTCTACAGCAGATAAGAAATTCAGACGAACAGTTCCAATATGACCTTTATAAAATAGCAGAACAAAAAGGATACTACAAGGCTGCAAAACCTGCTTCACCTCAGGATATACAACAGGTTAAAGCAGACCTTGGCGCCTTCTAAAGGAGTGGTAACCACTCCTTTATTTTTTCGGCGGAAGCGGTCCAAAATATTGATAATAGTAGCATAAAAGCTTTCCGTTATATAACTTTCTATTTTTGTCTGCCTTCTTGCCAAAGTGCCTTTGAAACTCTGGATGGGCTGTTAATATGAAAAAGGACCAAGAATCAAGCCTTGAAAAAACTTCCCCCATCCTCTTATAAAGTCCCTCAACCTCCCTTTTTTCCATAAGCCTTTCACCATAGGGAGGATTTGTGATTATAACTCCATATTTTTTCTTGGACCTAAAATCCTCCATAGGAAGCTTTTGAAAGGCAACAAACTTTTCTACTCCAGCCTTTTTGGCATTCTCCCTTGCAACCTTTAAAACCTTTCCATCTATATCTGAACCTAAAAGCAAAAATTCTTTGTCGTTAATCTCCTCCCTTGCCCTTTTTCTTGCATCGTCCCAAATCCTTTTATTGAAGTTAGGCCACTTTTCTGCTGCAAAATCCCTATTAAGTCCCGGTGCTATATTTTTACCAATCATGGCAGCTTCTATAAGGATAGTTCCTGAACCACAAAAGGGATCCGCTAAAATTCTATCAGGAGTCCACCTGCTTAAATAAACAAGGGCTGATGCCAAGGTTTCCTTAAGGGGTGCCTCTCCAGCAATTTCTCTATATCCCCTTTTATGAAGTCCTATCCCTGATGTATCTAAAGTGAGTGTTGCAATATCCTTTAAAAGCGAAATTTCTATTTTATATGTAGGTCCGCTCTCCTCAAACCACTCTATTTTATATTTATTCTTCATAGATTCTATTATTGCCTTTTTAACTATAGCTTGACAATCGGATACGCTAAAGAGCTTTGACTTAACAGACTTTCCAACAACATGAATCCTTGCATCCTTAGGAAGTATTTCTCCCCAATTTACCGCCTTTGTTCCTTGAAATAAATCTTCAAAGGTTTCAGCTTTAAACTCCTTTATTTTTATTAAAATTCTATCAGCAGTTCTCAGCCAAATATTACATCTTACAATATCTTCTTCATCCCCTTTAAAAGTTACCTTACCGTTATCAACAAAAATATCTTTTATTCCAAGCTTTAAAAGCTCCTCTTTAAGTATTCCTTCTATTCCAAAGGCACATGTTGCAACTATATCGTATCTCATCCTACCTCTCCTTTTACTATTTTCCTAAAACTTTTTTATGATTATATCATATTTTCCGACATTTTAACATAATGACCACCTCAAAGATGAGGTGGTCATATAACATTCCAAATCTCCCTTGCATATTTAATTATCGTATTGTCGCTTGAAAACCTTCCCGATGCTGCAACATTAATTATTGCCATCTCATTCCATTTGTCTTTGTCCCTATAAAGCTTATCAATCCTCTCCTGTGCATTAGCATAGGATTCAAAATCCTTTAAAACAAAGAATTCATCATTGTGGGTTATAAGATGGTTATAAATATTCAAAAATTCCGTCGGCGGAACATTTAAAAATCCATTAGTTAATTGGTCAACCAGCCTTTTTATCCTTGCATTTGAGCTGTATAGTTCTTTAGAGTAGTATCCACCATTTTTGTAATAATTTATCACCTCATCGGAGGTTAAACCAAAGATTATTATATTTTCTTCACCAACTGCATCCTTTATTTCTATGTTAGCCCCATCCAGTGTTCCTAAAGTTATAGCTCCATTCATCATAAACTTCATATTGCCGGTTCCCGAAGCCTCCTTTGAGGCTGTTGAAATCTGTTGACTTACATTAGCACAAGGGATAATTCTTTCTGCAAGAGTTACTCCATAGTTTTCAAGGAATATAACTTTAATTTTATCCTTAACATCTTCATCATAATTTATCTTTTGGGCTAAAGTATTTATAAACTTAATAATCTCCTTTGCAAGGGTATATCCAGGAAAGGCCTTTGCACTAAATATAAATGTTCTTGGAGAAATATCTAAATTTTTATCTTCCTTTAGCCTATTGTATAAATCAAGTATATATAAAGCATTTAGAAGCTGCCTTTTATACCCATGTAATCTTTTTGCTTGAATGTCAAAAATAGATTCCGGATCAACATCTATATCATATTTGTTTTTTATATATTTTGCTAAATCAATTTTGTTTTGCTGCTTTATTTTATAAAATTTTTCCCTGACCGCCCCATCCTTTGCAAATTTTTTAAATTCTATAAGTTCCTCTGGTTTTTTAATCCATCTATCCCCAATCGTTTCAATCAAAAGATTTGTAAGCCTTGGATTAGCCTCAATTAGCCACCTTCTATGGGTTATACCGTTAGTTTTATTGTTGAACCTTCCTTGAAAGTGTTCATTAAAAAGCTTTAGCTCCTGTTCCTTTAAAATCTTTGTATGAAGCTCTGCAACACCGTTTACCGAATGGCTCCCTACAATTGCAAGGTGGGCCATTTTTACATATCCATCGCCTATTATGGACATTTTACTTATTCTATTCCAGTCCTGTCCATACTTTTCTAAAAGCTCCATGCAAAATCTTCTGTTTATCTCCTCAACTATAGTCCAAATCCTTGGAAGGAGACCTTTAAACATATCAATCGGCCATTTTTCAAGGGCTTCTGCCATTATCGTATGATTTGTATAGGCTATGGTTTTAACAGTAATATCCCAAGCAGTTTCCCAAGGAAGGTTTTCTTCATCTATTAATATCCTCATAAGTTCAGGAACTGCAAGGGCAGGATGGGTATCATTTATTTGGATAGCTACATATTTATAAAGCTCAGTTATAGGCTTTCCCTTCTTTTTAAAGGTTCTTATTATACTTTGAATCCCTGCACTGACGAAGAAATACTCCTGTTTTAACCTTAAAAGCCTCCCCTTTTCCGTCCTGTCATCTGGATACAAAACTGATGTTATAGATTCAACATTATATTTATACTCCATTGCCCTTTGGTAATCCCCCATCGAAAAGCTTGAAAAGTCAAACTCTGCCCCAAATATCTCAGCACTCCAAAGTCTTAAAGTGTTTACAACTTCATTTCTATATCCAATAACAGGAATGTCATAAGGCACAGCCAGAACGGATTCATAGTTTTCGTGGATTGCCTTTAATTTACCATCTTCCTCAGTAAATCTTACATTACCCCCAAATTTTACAATACAAGCTTTATCCCTTCTTCTAACCTCCCAAACATAACCATCCTTTAGCCAGTTATCAGGAACTTCCACCTGATAGCCGTTCACAATCTTCTGCTCGAAAAGTCCATACTTGTATCTTATGCCATTGCCATGTCCAGCAATTCCTAATGTAGCCATAGAATCTAAAAAGCAGGCAGCAAGACGTCCAAGACCACCGTTTCCAAGCCCTGCATCCTTTTCTTCCATTTCCAATTCCTCTAGGGATATTCCAAGGTCTTCTAAGCCATCCTTTACTATATCCCTAATTCCTAAGTTTATTAAATTGTTTTCAAGGAGTCTACCTATTAAAAATTCCATTGAAAAATAGTAAACTTGTTTTTTATCGCTATTTATATAGTTTTTGTTAGTCCTTAGCCAGTTTTCAAAGGAATATTCCTTTATAAGTTCACCAAGGGCTATAAATTTATGAAGCTTTGACGCCTCCTTTATATCTTCTGCAAAAAGACTTACTAACTTTCTTTGATAGTCCTCCTTGAAACGTTCCTTGTTTAAATTCATTCCTCTTCCTCCTAGTTTATTAAGCTGTTGTAAAGCATAATATACAGCTTTGCAGATTCACGCCAGCTATTATCAGATGTCATAGCACTGTGTATTAATTTATTAAAGGCTTCCCTTTCATTATGGTAAACATAAAGGGCATACTTTATAATATCAAGCATCTCCCTTGCATTGTAATTTGCAAAGGAAAATCCATTGCCTTCTCCCGTAAACCTATTATATGGCCTTACAGTATCCTTAAGGCCCCCTGTTTCTCTAACAATAGGTAGACTTCCGTATCTTAGTGCGATAAGCTGTCCTATTCCGCAGGGTTCAAATAGCGATGGCATCAAGAACAAATCCGATGATGCATAGATTTTTCTTGCAAGCTCCTCGCTATACCTTATGTTGGCTGAAATTTTCGATGGATAAACTGATGCATAATATTTAAACATGTCTTCATAGTTTGAATCTCCTGCGCCTAATAGGACAAATTGAATATCCATCTCGAGAATCTCTTGAATAACCTGTGCTATAAGGTCTAACCCCTTTTGATTTGTAAGCCTTGTTACCATTCCTATCATTGGAATATCGGGATTTTGAGGAAGGTGAAGCTCCCTTTGTAGTGCTTCTTTATTTTCCCTCTTTAAGCCAAAGGAATTCTCATCATAGTTTTTATAGATGAACTTATCGGTTTTAGGATTATACTCATCATAATCTATGCCGTTTACAATGCCAACAAGCTTATCAGAATTCGCACTTAATAGGCCATGGAGGCCCTCACCATAAAAGGGTGTTTTAATTTCCTTAGCATAGGTTCTGCTGACAGTTGTTATTTTATCCGAATAGATTATCCCCGCCTTCATGAGGTTAACTGCATCGTAATATTTTAACCTTTCCTCTGTAAAATAATAATCATCAAGATTTAAAAGATCCCAAAGTATTTCCCTTCTAAACACCCCTTGATATCTCAAATTATGAATGGTAAATATCGTTTTTATGTTTCTATGTCTTTCACTATTTGAATAATGTGCCTTTAAAATCAAAGGAACCGATGCCGTATGCCAATCGTTGCAATGGATTATATTAGGAATAAAGTCTATATGGTTTATCATCTCGACTATTGCCCTGCTGAAAAAAACAAATCTTTCATCGTCATCCCCATACCCGTAGGCTCCATTGCGTTTAAAATAAAATTCGTTGTCTATAAAATAAAAGGGAACACCATCATATTCTAAATATTCTATCCCACAATATTGATTTCTCCATCCTACCTGAACATTAAAATGGCAACAATGCTTCATCATCATTTTAAATTCATATCTTATATCCTGATATTTTGGCATTATAACCCTAGCATCAATTCCAAGCCTTCTTAGTGCCTTAGGAAGGGCAAGGGAAACATCCGCAAGTCCCCCGGTTTTTAAAAAGGGATAGGCCTCCGCCGTTGCAAATAAAATCTTCATAAAATTCCCCCTTAAAGATGGATTCTGCTTCCTTTTTCTATAACAATAGGGTATTTGTTATCTCCTATTAAAACTTTATCATCCTCAATTATGACGTTTTTATCAATTATGACATTTTTTAGTTTAACATTTTTTCCTATGATGCACCTTGAAAATACTATAGAGTCAATTATTTCTGCTCCCTCTTCTATTATAACCCTTCTTCCTATTATGCTGTTTGAAACAAGCCCCTTTACAATGCTACCGCTTGCCATTATGGAATTTGTAATACTACATCCGTTTAAATACTTTGTAGGGGGCGAATCATAGGATTTTGTATATATGTTGCCATTTTTGCTACAAAGCTCCTGCATAACATCTCCATTTAAAAAGTCCATAGAAACTTTATAATAGGAAGATACGGAATTTATACATCCTAAATAACCTTTAAATTCATAGGCCCTTACGTCGTGATTTCTTACATGCTTGGATACATATTCCATAACGCTAGAACAAATTCCATCCTGCATGCACTTATAGATAGCCTGTATTAAAAATTCCTTGCTCATAAAGAATATTTCCATAGAAACGTTTATAGTATCTCCCATTCCAAGGTTTTTCCCAACGCCAACTACTTTGCCGTTATCTATGTTTAAAACCTCACAATTTAAAAACATCTCATCATTATTGACTTTCTTATATACAATTGTAACGTCTGCACCAGACCTTTCATGTTCCTTTGCTATTTCTTCTAAATTAATATTGCAAATCATCCTTGATCTTGAAAGAACAACCTTTTCCTTCTTGCTTCTAAAAAAGTATTCCATGTTATATTTAAAGGCATTGACATCCTCTTCCACTAGCCTTTTTAATGTATGGTTAAATATAAAAAGACCGTCGATTTTTCTGTTTAAATCCCAAGGTTTTCCTGTCCCTATATGGTCAACTAAGGACCTTGAGTTTCTTTCAACAAATATTCCTACATTGGTTATTCCACTATTTACCATGTTAGAAAGGACAAAGTCTATAACTCTATATCTACCGAAAATCGGAATAGAAGCCAGTGGTCTATTTAATGTTAAACTTCTTATATTGCTCTCATCCTCATTAAGGAGTATAACCCCCATATAATCCCTTAGCATTATATCACCTCGTTATTCTTCTAAAATATTTTCCTTAACATCCCTTTTTTCCGGAACAAGAACTATTTCCTTGCCATTTCCAACTGTGATTCCTTCCCTAATCCTTGCTCCATTACCTACAACGCTTTTTATAACAGTTGCCCCATCTTCGATCCTTACATCCTGCAGGATAACAGAATCCCTAACAACGGCATTTTTACCTATATAAACTCCCCTTGAAATTATGGAGTTTTTAACTTCACCATAAACTGTGCAGCCATCGACTATCATAGAATTTTCTACAACTGCTTCAGGTCCTATATACTGTGGTGGTAGGGAATAATCAACTGCATAAATTTTATTTACTCCCTCATAAAGATCTAGCTGGCAGTCTTCCTTTAAAAGGTCCATATTGGCTTCCCAATAGCTCTCTACTGTTCCAACATCCTTCCAGTAGCCTTCAAATCTATAGGCATAGAGCTTTGCGCCTTCCTTTAACATCCTTGGGATCACGTTTTTGCCAAAATCGTTTGAAGAGGTTGGATCCTTTTGATCCTCCTTTAAAAAGTGCTTTAATCTATTCCAGTTAAAAATATATATTCCCATAGAGGCTAAATTGCTCTTTGGCTTTTTAGGCTTTTCTTCAAACTCGTATATCCTTCCATCCTCATGGGTATTCATAATGCCAAAACGGCTAGCCTCCTCAATTGGAACTTCAATTACTGCAATGGTGCAGTCTGCATTTTTCTCCTTATGATAGTCAAGCATTAAGTTATAGTCCATTTTATAAATATGGTCCCCTGAAAGGACTAGAACATATTCAGGGTTATAATAATCTATATAATTCATATTTTGATAAATCGCATCTGCCGTCCCCTTATACCAATTACCACCCGCCTCATGCTGATAGGGTGGAAGAATTCTAACCCCTCCAAACTTTCTGTCAAGATCCCAAGTCATTCCAATACCAATATGGGCATTTAATATAAGGGGCTGATACTGTGTTAATACCCCAACAGTATCTATGGATGAATTGGCACAATTAGATAAAACGAAATCTATTATTCTATACTTCCCTCCAAAGGGAACTGCAGGCTTTGCATTGTTTTTAGTTAATGACTTTAATCTTGTTCCCTGGCCTCCCGCAAGGACCATAGCTATTATTTCCTTTTTACGCATTTTATTCACCCCTTCTTGGTTTTAAGACTATAAATGAATAGGGTGCTATTCTAATATTTATTGAATAGTCCCTTCCATGCCATGACTCCCTTAAAGATTTTATGATGCCTTCGTTAATAAAATTACTTCCAGAATAAATATTTTTATCGCTATTGAAAACCTCTATATATTCATTTTCTTCAGGAACTCCTATTTTATAATCCTCATATTTTCCCCTTCCAAAATTGCATATAATAACTAAATAATCTTCCTTAGACCTTCTTATGAAGGATAAAATGCTTTGATGATTATTATTTGCATCGATCCATTCAAAACCTTCCCCTTTATGGTCAAGCTCCCAAAGGGCTTTATTTTCTAAATAGAATCTATTAAGATCCCTTACATATCTTTTAAGGGAATCATGAATTGGGTATTTTAAGAGGAACCACTCTAATTCCTCATAAAATCTCCATTCTATAAACTGTGCGATTTCTCCCCCCATAAATAAAAGCTTTTTTCCGGGATGTGCCATCATGTAGCCATATAAAAGCCTAAGGTTTGCAAACTTTTCTTCATAGCTTCCTGACATTTTATCTATGAGGGATTTTTTCCCATGAACTACCTCATCGTGGGATAAGGGAAGAATGAAGTTTTCAGAATAAGCATACATCATTGAAAAAGTTAAAAGGTTATGGTTATATTTTCTTTCCTCATCATTCATCGTCATATATCTTAAGGTATCGTTCATCCATCCCATGTTCCATTTATAATTAAACCCAAGGCCTCCATCATAGGTGGGATATGTAACTAATGGCCATGCTGTTGACTCCTCCGCTATCATAAGTGGATTATCAACATTTAAGAAAATGGCTTTATTTAGTTTTTTCAAAAACTCAACCGCATCTAAATTTTCAATGCCTCCAAATTTATTTCTTATATTCAAATGCTCTTTACCAAAGTTTAAATAAAGCATTGCTGCAACCGCATCAACCCTAAGGCCATCCACGTGAAATTCCTTAAACCAATAAAGGGCATTGGAGATTAAAAAGCTCTGGACATGACCCTTTGAATAATCAAAATTAGCTGTTCCCCAGTCAAAATTATCTCCTATCATTGGGTCTTCATGTTCGTAAAGATGTGCCCCATCGAAATTATAAAGTCCGTGCTCGTCCCTGCAAAAATGTCCCGGTGCCCAGTCAAGAATTACTCCAATTCCCTCCCTGTGCATTTTATCTATAAAATATTTAAAATCCTCGGGAGTTCCGTATCTTGATGTTGGGGAGAAATATCCCGTAATTTGATAACCCCAGGAAGCATCTAAAGGATGTTCCATTATAGGTAAAAGCTCTACATGGGTATATCCCATTTCCTTGACATATTTAGAGAGCTCATCGGCAATTTCTCTGTAGTTTAAAAAGTCTTCTCCCTTCTTTTTCCACGAACCTAAGTGAACCTCATAAATATTTAAGGGACTTTTAAAATAGTTTATGCCTTTTCTTTTTTCCATCCATTCGCCATCCTGCCACTTATAGTCTTTATCTTCATATACTATAGATGCAGTATTTGGCCTTAACTCAGAAAACCTTGCATAGGGGTCAGCCTTTAAAACTTTAGTCCCATCGGCCTTTATTATTTCATACTTGTATAAATCTCCTTCTTTTATATTTTCATTAAAGAGCCACCAAAACCCAAAATCTAAAACCTTTATCATTTTATGATTATCCCCATTCCAACCGTTAAAATCTCCAACCACTCTAACTTCCCTTGCCTTTGGTGCATATGTTATAAAAACTGCACCTTTTTTGCCTTGATGCTCAACTATTCTACTTCCTAGAAACTCATATGCATTAAAATGTTCTCCCCTTAAATATTTATTTATATCAGAAGCATAAATCGTATGTCTTCTTTTCACCTTTATCCCCCCAAACCCTAAAGTTTTATTTATAATTATACAACATAATTCATAAATTACCAGAATTTTAACTAAATCTTAACTCAAATTCAATCTCGTCTTTAATTGGAATTCCATAGTTGCCTATAAGTGGTATCTGGGGCTTTATACATCTTGCCCTTTTGACGGCATCTTTATAAATAGCAACCATTTCAAACCCATTTTTTTGATAAAACTTCATGGCATCTATATTATCATTGGTGGTTATTAAAAAAATCCTTTGGCATTCTTTCTTTGCAATGCTAGTTAATTCCTTTAAAAGTTTGGAACCCACCCCAATATTTTTAACTAAGCTCTCTAATAGAACTATTTCACATTCAGCCTTTTCTATGCTGTATATTAAAAAACCCAATATTTCGCCTTCTGAAACTGCGATAAGCCATGGAAGTTCAATTATCCTGTGGACTTTTCCCTTTGAAAGGATTATATCAGAACCCCATTCCCTTTTAATGCCCTCCATTAATACTTTTTTTCTTCAATATCTGCATATTTTATTATTATATCCTTCTTATCATAGTTAAAAATTTGCTCAACCAAGTTTTTAAATTCATCATACATTTTAAGTCCTTTAAGTTCCTCCAGAGCCTTTACTAAGCTTTCATAATACCATTTTTGATCCTCATATCCTGCATTAAACTTTTCCCAAACCTTTTTCCCAAGCCTTTTATAATCCCTATAGGTGCTTCTTATGTTGCTCAGTTTATCGGCACAAATTAGCATTTTAATATCCCTTGAAGCCCCTTTTACAAATTCTATTGTATGCTCCTTTCTTTCCCTCCAGGTTTTTATCTCTTCTTCTTGTGTTAATTTTTCCTTTGTTTTAACCTTTAAAGGCTCAGAAGCTGCAAGGATAAGATCTATTGTCCTTCTGCTGAAATTATTTTTTAACTTATTTAAAAGTTCCTCCCTATTTCCTGTAGTATCTTCAAGCGTATCATGTAAAAGGGCAGCATTTAAAAGCTCCTCATCTGCACCGTTTTCGTAAAGTATTATCGCAACCTCGATCGGATGAATTATATATGGAATGGAAGAGCCCTTCCTTAGCTGTTTCTTATGGACATCCCATGCAATTTTTAAAGCTAAAAAATCCATCTTAACACCCCACCGCTGCCAATTTTTGTTTATTATTTATATTTTAATAAATAAAAAAATATTAGGCAACAAAAAATGCCGCCTAATATCCGAAGGTTTTTTTAACTTCTTTTAGCATTTTTCTTATTTGTAGATTATATGGACATCTTGTTTCGCATATTCCACATTCTCTACAATCAGAAGCATGGGCTTTTAAATTATTATATCTTTCCTTTGCCCAATCCTTAAGGTCATAATTAACAAAATATCCCCTTAATATGAAGCTAAATGGAATATCGATACCCTGTGGGCATGGTGCACAGTAACCACATCTTCTGCAAAATTCCTTATCCATTTCTTTATAAATATTATCGCAAAGTTCTATTTCCTCCTTAGTTATTTCCTCCTTGCTTGCAGATACATTCTCAATAACTTCATCTATGCTTGCCATTCCAGGGATTGCTGTTGAAATAAAATCATCCTTTAAAATAAATTTTAAAGCAAGTTTTCCATCGGATAAAACCCCACCAGCCATTGGTTTCATTGCAATGATGCCAATATTTCTTTCCTTTGCTAGTTTAAAAGTTTCAATAGCTTGTCTTTCAACAACGTTATATGGATACATAATGGTTTCAACTAATGGATTTTCTATCATATATTTTAATGTATCAAGGCTATGGGAAGTTACCCCGATATGCCTTATTATCCCCTTTTCCTTTGCCTCTAATAATGCCTTTAGTGCTCCATTTTCACCAAAAGCTTCTTTATATGAAGCAATATCCTTTACATTATGAAGCTGATATAAATCAATATAATCCGTATTCAAATTCTTAAGGCTTATTTCTATATCCCTTTTCATATCTTCATAGCTTCTTGCCATTGATTTAGTAGCAATTATCCAATTTTTTCTTCTTCCCTTTAGGGCCTTTCCAATATATTCTTCACTGCAGGAGTAAGCCCTTGCTGTATCTATAAAATTTATCCCCGTCTCCTCTGCCTTATGAATAACCTTTGCTGCCTCTTCTTGAGTTAACTTTTGAATTGGAATTCCTCCAAACCCTATTTCTGAAACCTTAAGATCGGTTTTCCCTAAAACTCTATATTTCATGAACACTTCCCCCCCAAATTGCTTCGTATTATATCCTTTCTTTGACTATCTTATTTTATTGCTCTACAATATTATTATAGCACTTTATAAACTTTATTGTAAGCAAAAACACCAAGGGATTGACTTAAATATAAAGCTCATTTTTTGTAGAATTTTGCGATATTTAATTTGCAGGAAAAATTGCAAATGTGTTGAATAATTATATGTGGTTGAATTTTAAAACAGTAGGTGGTAATATGAAAAACTCCGAATGCGAATGTAGATGTTTAAATGAGGTTATTTACGAGATGTTCAAAAAAAGCCCAAATGCTGTAATTTTGTCTGATAAAAACGGAGATATTTTACTTAAAAATAACACCTTTAATACTTTATTTAAAGGCAATCCTTCAAATATATTTAAGGCTTTGAATATTAATTCAAAGCAAGTTATTTCAGAACTTAAAATAAAAGGAGAATATGTAATAGAAAAGATTAGTCTTTTACTTAATGATTGCACATATTATTTTAAAGCAAATTTTTATTTTATTTGCCTTAATGAAAAAGAATATATCGCCCTTATATTAAACGATATAACAGAACCAATTCTAATGGCCAAAAAGATCGAAGATGATGAGGCAATGCTAAAAAAAATATTTAATGGAATAGAAGATATGATATTTATGACGGATTTAGAATGTAAAGTCACTTACTATTCCGCATCTGTTAGCAGAATACTCGGATATGATTCTAAAGAATTAATCGGGACAAATCTTCAATCTATAGTTCATCCAGAAGATTTAGATGAAGCAAAAAAGAAATTTTATTCTTATTTGAACGGGGAACCGATTATAGATAATGTAAATTACAGGCTTTTAAGTAAAAATGGAGAATATATTTGGGTTTCTTTTTCCCATATATCCTTCATAGAAGAAAACAGCAAAAAAATTAGGACGATTATAATCTTAAGAGAAATTGCTGAAAGACTAAGACTTCAAATGGAATGGGAAAGACTTTCAAAGGAGCTTGAATATGAAAAGTTAAAAAGCGAATTTATATCAAAGGTATCCCATGAACTAAGAACGCCATTGAATGTCATATATGGTATAGTTCAGCTTCTTGAAATATTTAGAAAAAACGATGCTACCTTCATTGAAAACTATGATAAATTTTATCCTGTGTTAAAACAAAATATGTATAGGCTTTTAAGGCTGACAAATAATATAATAGATCTTACTAGTATTGATGCTGGATGTATGGGGCTTAATCTTGAAAATGTAAATATCGTTAGCCTAATTGAGGATATATGCACATCCGCAAATAATTATTTTAATGACAAAAATATAAAAATAATATATAACCCACATTTTGAAGAAAAGTATATCGCCTGCGATGTTGAAAAGATTGAAAAGATAATTTTAAATATCCTATCAAATGCGGTTAAATTTTCAAAGGAAGATAAAAAAATATTTGTAGAGGTTTCAGAGGATGAGGAGAATATATTTATAATAATAAAGGATAACGGAATTGGAATTCCAGATGAGCTTCAAAAGGTCATCTTTGATAGGTTTAAGCAAGCGGATTTTAGCTTCACAAGGAAAAACGAAGGAAGTGGAATAGGTCTTTCTATAGCACAGGAATTTGTTAAAATGCATGGAGGAGAAATACTTTTAAACAGCAAAGAAGGCGAGGGTTCTGAGTTTATAATAAGACTTCCTAAAAATTACATTCAAGATGAGGTAGCTGCCACTAAAATAGTTAACAAAAATCATCTAGAAACAGTTAATATCGAGTTTTCAGATATCCAGTAGGGAAACCCTACTGGATATATTTATGCACATTTTTTATGTGTTCCTCATAGGTCTTACTAAACACATGGCCATTTCCTGAAAATACGTAATAAAGGTATTGATGTTTTTCTGGATTTAAGGCTGCTTCTATGGATTTTATTCCTGGTGATGCTATAGGCCCCGGTGGAAGACCTATGATCTTATAAGTATTATAAGGCGATTCAAATTTATAGTCTTTGTAGTATAGCCTGTTTATATGTTTTTCCCCTTTTGTTATCGCATATATAACCGTTGCATCAATCTGCAAAGGCATGTTCCTCTGCAATCTATTATAAATTACGCCGGATATCCTTCTTCTTTCTTCATCATTATAGCTTTCCTTTTCAATTAACGAAGCAATGGTTACAACTTCCCTTAAGGATAAGTTTAATTCCTTTTGTCTTTTTAGAAATGGTTTGTATTTATTAATAAATCTTTCAAACATAATGTTTATTTTTTCCTTTGAGGTTAAATTGTAAGGAATATAATAGGTATCCGGATACAAATAACCTTCAAGCTCATAATAGGCATTTTTATCTAATTGAATTAATCCTTCTTTATCAAAATCCGAAATCTTTGCATTTAACAAATCTTCCTTTTTTATTAATCCCTTTTCTTCTAATTTTTTTGCTATCTGATACAGATTATACCCTTCTGGAATAGTAACTATAGCAAAGTCTGACTTTCCCGATGTTAGTTTTTTAAATAAAAAGTATAAATCTTTATTGGTGGAAATTATATAGTTTCCAACCATTATGTTCCTATCAAATCCTTTTATTTTTGCATAATAAAGAAAAAAACTTTTTGATCTTATAACCTTTTTATTAAGTAAATATTCAGCTATTTTATTAATGCTATCACCCTGTTTAACTATAAAATAAACTTCTGATTTGTTGTAAAGCTTCATATTGACTTTATAATAATATATAAAACCCAAAAATAAAAATGCAAACAAAAAAAATGCACCAATAAATTTATAATGCCTTTTCATAACCTCACTCCTAAATAGTTCTCATATATATTATACAATAATATATGCATTATAAAATAAATTTTTTAAGCCCCGTGAAGGATTTCTTTGGATTCGCTTTATCGCTTGAGCTATCTGTCCATTTTTAGTCCTTCCGGGGCTTTTTATAAGATTATCCCTTTAAAATTATTTTTGGCACATATCTAAAAAATATTTATGAAATTCAAGATTATCTGTAAGCTCTGGATGGAAGGCTGTAGCAAGCATATTCCTTTGCCTTGCTGCAACTATTTTACCTCCAACACTGCCTAAAATTGTAACATCATCTGATAATATTCTTGAAATATAAGGTGCTCTAATAAAAACCAAAGGAATTGGATTATTTGAAACTCCATTTATTATAGCATTTTCAATAAAGCTATTTATTTGGCTGCCAAAGGCATTTCTTTCCACCTCAATGTCCATAACTTCAAGATGTCTCCTTGTATCGTTTTTTATTTCCTTTGCAAGCAAAATCATACCTGCACAGGTCCCCCAAACTGGTAGGCCTTCTTTAATGAGCTTTTTAAGTTTATCTTTAATACCATTTTCTGAAATTATTTTCCCTATGGTGGTGCTCTCTCCACCTGGTAAAATAATACCATCTATATCATCTAAATCCTCTTTCTTTTTAACCTCTATCGTTTGAACGCCTAAAGCTTTAAGATGGTTTATATGTTCTATAACCCCACCTTGGATTGACAAAACCCCAATTTTCATAATTACCAACCTCTTTCTGAAAGGGAAGTTTCTATTTCCTTAACATCAAGTCCAAACATAGGCTCCCCTAAGTCTTCTGAAATTTCAGCTAAAACCTTTGGATCATTGTAATAAGTAGTTGCAAGAACTATTGCCCTTGCTCTTTTTTCAGGATTTTGGGATTTAAAAATGCCAGAACCTACAAAAACGCCTTCAGCACCAAGCTGCATCATTAATGCAGCATCGGCTGGTGTTGCAATTCCACCTGCAGCAAAATTAACAACCGGAAGCTTTCCCTCCCTCCAAACATATTCAACAAGGTGATAAGGTGCCTCAAGTTCCTTTGCAATGGTCATAAGTTCTTCATAGGGTGCATTTTTTACTCTTCTTATATCATCCATGATTTGTCTTAAGTGCCTTACTGCCTCTACTACATTTCCCGTTCCTGCTTCTCCCTTTGTTCTTATCATTGCTGCACCTTCGCCAATTCTTCTTAGAGCCTCACCTAAATTTCTTGCACCGCATACAAAGGGAACCTTAAAGGCCCATTTGTTTATATGATATTTATCATCAGCAGGAGTTAAAACTTCGCTTTCATCTATATAATCTATCTCTAAGGCCTCCAGAATTTGTGCCTCAACAAAATGTCCAATTCTACACTTTGCCATTACCGGAATTGAAACAGCCGATTTTATTTCCTTAATCAATTTAGGATCTGACATCCTTGCAACCCCGCCCTGCCTTCTAATATCAGCTGGAACCCTCTCAAGGGCCATTACAGCACATGCACCTGCTTTTTCAGCAATTTCTGCCTCTTTAGCATTCGTAACGTCCATTATTACGCCACCCTTTAGCATCCTCGCAAGATCAGCATTTAATTTAAACCTTTCCATAAATTCCCCTCCTTATATGTATCGATACAATTAGTTTTTGAATATTTCATAATTATTCTAGCATTGTTTTTAAATTAGTCAATATTGTTTTCATACATTGTTATTTGTCAAAAAATAAATAAATATTGTATTTGGGTCAAAAATTTTATATACTATTTAGGCATATTCTTTTCAAGGGGAGATATTATGTTTTACAAAGGAGCCCTCAGCAAGATAAATAAAGGAGGATTTTGGAACATGCTTGTGATTGATGGTGTTGTTGGTGCCGGTAAAACCACATTGATGAAAATATTAAAGGAAGAAGGCTTTGTTCCCTTTGAGGAACCTGTATATAATAACCCTATCCTGGAAAAGTTTTATTACGATAGGCATAGATATAGTTTTCCTTTACAGATATTTTTTCTAAATAAAAGATTTAAACATATAAAGGATGCCTCAAAGGTAGAAAACGCTGTAATGGACAGAAGTATATATGGCGACGTTATATTCGCTAAGATGCTGATGGAAAGCGGCGAGATGTCCCCTGAGGAATTTGAACTTTACATAGAGCTATTCGAAAACATGATAGAACATTGCCACCCTCCAAAGCTCATGGTTTACCTTGAAATTTCTGTAGATGAGGCAATAAGAAGGATTAACCTAAGGGGAAGATCTTATGAAAAGATAGTTGAAAGGGAATATTGGGAAAGATAAATAGACATTACAAAGAATACTTCGATCAATATTCAATATCGCCAATTCTTAAAATAAACGTAGACAACCTTGATTTTGAAAATAATTTAGAACACCGCCAAATTGTTATTAATAAAATTAAAGAATATCTTAAAAAATAACTTGGGCAATCTTTTTAGGTTGCCCTTTTTATATTCTTCTAATTTTGAATAAAATGCCTTTTTATAGAAAAAATATTAATAAAAACAAACTAATGGAGTATGAATATGTGGAAAATATTTAAAAAGCCTAATCCCGACACTAAAATTTCTCCTAATATCCATGATAATTTAAAAACAATTAAGGAAATTTTTAAAAAAGATAAAACATTTGTTGCTAGATGCTTTGAGAAAAATAATAAAACTTTATGTTTGATTTATATCAATGGCATGGTAAAAGAAGATATTATTAACAGGGACATCATAGCACGAATTTTGGACAGCAAAATAGAAAGAAATAAACTTTCTTTATTAAATTATTTAGAAAGGCACATATTGTCAACAAGCCATCTTGAAAAAAGTCAAGACCTTGAATATGCAATTAGTTCAATCCTTATGGGTAAAGCAGTTTTATTCATAGATGGTGAATTAGAAGTTCTAATTTTTAATGTAAAAGAGAATAACTTACGTTCTATAGAAGAACCTTCCTCCGAAACAATAGTCAGAGGACCAAGGGAGGGTTTTAATGAATCTTTAATTACCAATCTTCATCTTATAAGGAATCGAATACCTCATCCAGATTTAAAGTTTGTTTTTAAGGAAATTGGCAGATACACAAAAACCCCCATTTGTATTGCATATATATCAAGCATTGCTTCAGATAAAATACTTCAAGAGGTCAAAAAAAGGCTAGATGAGATCAATATTGACGGAATATTGGATTCTGGATATATTGCAGATTTAATTTGTGACCATCCTCTATGCACCTTTCAAACAATTGGCTATACAGAAAGACCTGATGTTGTCTGCGGAAAACTATTAGAAGGAAGAATTGCTATTGTAGTTGACGGTTCTCCTTTTGTTTTAACATTACCATATTTATTTTTAGAGACCTTTCAATCTAATGAGGATTATTATACCCACTGGGCTTTAGCATCATTTAACCGAATTTTAAGGTTATTAGGATTTTTCCTATCTACAACCATTCCTTCTTTATATGTAGCACTAGCAAACTACCATCAAGAGCTTTTACCTACTCCTTTACTTCTTAGCATTGCTGCTGCAAGAGAAGGTGTTCCTTTTCCAACAATTGTTGAAGCCTTTAGTATGATCATTATCTTTGAAGTCCTTAGGGAAGCTGGGACAAGACTTCCAAAGCCTGTCGGGCAGGCAGTTAGTATAGTTGGCGTTCTTGTTATAGGTGAAGCAGCTGTAGGAGCAAGATTTGTAAGTGCTCCAATGGTTATTATTACTGCCCTTACTGGAATTACTGAATTTTTAATCCCACAGTTAACAGCATCTGTAATATTGTTTAGATTTATTATTCTTTTCTTTACAGCTTTTTTAGGTCTCTACGGAACTATGTTTGGACTAGTTATTATGTTTATTCAACTTTTTTCCATGAAAAGTTTTGGAGTGCCATATACACTTCACTCCTTTACAATAGATTTTCAAAACATAAAGGATACTGCTATTAGAGTGCCATGGTGGGCTATGAAGTTGAGGCCTATTATATTAGGAGCAAAAAACAAAGTTAGAAATAAATCTAAATTTATAGCAAGGGGAAAGTATAATGGTAAAAACAATTAAATTAACTCTTCTATCTTTTATAATTCTTTTATTAACCTCGTGCTGGAACTACAAAGAAATCGATAAAATTGCACCTGCTGCTGGTGTATCCTTCGACTATGATGAAAAGAAAAATTCTTATATTTTAACTGTTGAAATTGTAAATCTTAAAAATACAAGCACTGGAACTGAATTATTGCCGGAATACTTTACATCAGAAGGGAAAACAATACTTGATGCGATTAGAAATATGATTTCTGTAAGCGGTCGAAAGATATATTGGTCCCATGCAAAGGTGGTATTTATTAGCGAAAAAATTGCCAAAAGAGGAATAATCGATGTCCTTGATTTTATAGAAAGGGATACGGAAGTTAGAACTGACATGAAAATCGTTCTAGTAAAAGGTAAAAAGGCTAGTGAAATTTTTAATACCTCCAATAAACTTGAAAAAATCGTATCATATCATGTTGATGAGATGTTAGAAAACTCAATATATCTTTCTAAGTATCCAAAGATTGAACTTTGGGACCTTATAAATCAAATTCAATTTGATATTTCTACTGCTATACTTCCAGTTGCATATATAGTTGAAGATAACGATAGGAAAATAATCAACATTTCTGGTTCAGCAATTTTTAAAGAAGCTAAAATGATTGCATTCTTAAATGATGCAGATACTAAAAACCTTCTCTTTTTACGAAATAAAGTCTATGGAGGAATTCTCCCCTTAAATAATGTTCTAGGAACAGAAAGCAGTGTATCCTTTGAAATTTATAAATCCAAAACAAAAGTAAAACCTATTTTAATTGATAATAAAATTTTGTTCAAAATTAATTTATCTGTCGATGTTGCATTAAAAGAAGTTTCTGGGCAAATAGATTTCATCGAAGAAAAAAAACTTGAAAGCCTTAAAAATTATGCACAAGAAAAAATAAAAAATGATATACTAAATACTTTCTATTATGTAAGGGATACATACAATCTGGATGTATTCGGCTTTAGCAAATTAGTAAAAATTAATTATCCTCAGTTTTGGAAAAACAATATAGATAGATGGGAATCACTATTTAGTAATTCAGAGCTAGATATTGATATCAAACTAAACATTATAGGAACTTCAACAACAAATAAAATAATCAAGGTAGGGAAATGATAATGGCAAAGACAATTGTTACAATATTAGCATATTTGATTCTTTTTTTATTAGATTTTTTAAACGTTTTTAATACAAAGGATAAAAAAAAGATTTCAGTATACCTTCTTTTTTATTTTTCTGCCTTTATATTGAGCCTATTAATTTCACTTGACATAAGAATTCCCAGTTTAGATTTAACTATTAAAAAAATATTTTTTGATTGAGGTAGATATGATGAAAAGAGAAACTATTTCAACAAGACAAGGAATTTATATTATGTCGATGTTCATAATCGGAAGTTCGGTTATTATTGGTGTTGGCGGAAAAGCAAAAAATGATGTTTGGCTTGCTATTATAATAGCTATTTTGTCTTCATTAGTAGTTTCATATATTTATTCTCAAATATTAAATAGCTTTCCTGGAATAGATTTTATTGATATTCTAAAAAAATTATTTGGAAGATTCTTAGGCCGAATCATTGGAGTAGTTTTTGTTTGGTTTTCCTTTCACCTAGGTTCACTAGTAATAAGGGATTTTGGTGAATTCATTAAAACTGTTGGTCTGCCCAATACACCTAATTCAATTATTATGGCTTTTGCTGCAATTTTGGCTACAATTTCTGTTAGAAGCGGTATAGAAATGATTGGAAGAGCTTGCGAGGTATTTTTTTGGCTGCTTATAAGCATTTTATTTATTACCGTTCCTTTTTTGTTACCTAAAATGGAAATAAACAACCTCCGTCCTTTTCTTTATGATGGGATAAAACCTGTAATATCAGGTTCCTTTAGCTTATTTTCCTTTCCCTTTGCAGAAACTGTCGTATTTTTATTTGTTCTTCCATATATAAACAAAAAGGAATATTATAAAGTATATTCTTCAGCTATACTCATTTCAGGAAGTATTCTAATTATAACATCATTGAGAAACATAATGGTTATTGGTGCGGATACTTTATCAAGAAATTATTTTGCATCCTATACCGTTGTTAGCCGAATAAAAGTTGGGGATTTTTTTCAAAGAATTGAAAGTTTTGTTGCCATAGCCTTTTCCTTTTATGCCTTTGCAAAAATCAATGTCTGCCTTTATGCTACTTCAATTGGAATATCAAAAATATTCGGATTTGATGATTACCGTTTTCTAGTAACACCTGTTGGACTTCTTATGTTAAACTATTCAATTATTTCTTATGAAAATATTATGCAGTTATTTGATTGGGCTGCTAAAATATGGCCTTATTACGCCCTCCCCTTTGAAGTAATAATTCCGTTCATAATCTTTATTTATATTAAAGTTACTAAAAAGTAAATAGCACTAATAATTAATATTAAGTTGTTTTGTATAATTATATATTGCATCGTATAAATATTTATGTTAAAATTGCAACTAAATATTGTTATGGGGGTGAAAGGATGGCTATTGTCGTGCAAAAATACGGTGGAAGTTCCGTTGCTACTCCTGAAAAAATTAAAAATGTTGCAAAGTGGGTTATAAAAAAGAAACAGGAGGGAAATGATGTTGTTGTTGTAATTTCAGCAATGGGAGATACCACCGATGAACTTATAGACCTTGCAAAAAAGATAACTGAACATCCCGATAAAAGAGAACTCGACGCCCTATTGGCAACTGGTGAGATGGTTTCTAGCGCCCTACTTGCAATGGCTATAAAATCCTTAGGATATGACGCAATTTCAATGAACGCCTTTCAGATAGAACTTTTAACCGATGGAACATATGGAAAATCTCTAATTGAGGATATAAATGAAAGGGCTATTTTAGATAGATTAAAGGAAGGCAAAATAGTGGTTGTTGCTGGTTTTCAGGGAATTACTGAGGATGGTGATATCACAACCTTAGGTAGAGGTGGCTCCGATACAACAGCAGTTGCAATAGCTGCAAAATTAAAGGGAGAATGTCAAATTTTCACCGATGTTGACGGCATTTACAGCGTCGATCCAAGGATTTATAGGGAAGCTAAAAAGATAGATGAAATAAGTTATGAAGAAATGCTCGAGCTTTCTAGCCTTGGGGCTCAGGTTATGCATTCAAGATCTGTAGAGCTTGCTCAAAAGTTTAATATTCCTATTTATGTTGCTTTAAGCTGTAGCGATATAAAGGGAACTTATATAAGGGAGGTTGAAATAGTGGAACAAAAGCCTATAACTGGCATTGCAGTATCCGACAGTGATGTTGCTATTACTCTTCAAAACATAGAATACGATACAAATCTTTTATCAGATATATTCGAAGCTGTTGCCAGCAAAAAGATAAATGTGGATATGATAAGCCAAACAGCTCCAATAAATAATAAGGTAAATCTTTCCTTTACAATTCCAAAGGATGATCTAAGGGATTGCTTAGATGTCATTAAACCTTATTATAAAAAGGATGAAATTATAATCGATGAGGATATAACAAAATTTTCAGTTGTAGGGCTTGGGATGAAAACAACATCCGGCGTTGCATCAAGAATTTTTAAGCTATTCAAGCAAAATGATATAGAAGTTAAAATGATTACAACATCAGAAATAAGAATAACCTGTGCAATAAAACAGCAGGATAAAATGAAGGCAGTAGGTTTAGTTGCTAAAGAATTTAATTTATAAAAAGTCAAGTGGCAGCCACTTGACTTTTTGACTTTTTGACATTTCTATAAATTTCCATTATATATCGTTTCGTATTAAATCCTCATATGTTTCCCTTTTTACGATTAATCTATGGTTACCGTTGTTGACTAAAACAACGGCCGGTCTTGAAAGTCTATTGTAATTGCTAGCCATTGAATAGTTATAGGCTCCGGTGCTCAAAACTACCAATATATCTCCGCTTTCAACCTTAGGAAGACTAATATCCCTTATTAAAATATCACCAGATTCACAGCATTTGCCTGCAATTGTTACAACCTCTTCCTCAACCTCAGTTATTTTATTTGCCAAAAGAGCTAAATATTTTGCACCATAAAGGGGGGGCCTTGGATTATCTGCCATTCCTCCATCAACACTAACATATTTTCTAATTCCCTTAATTTCCTTAATTGCTCCAACAGTATAAATTGTAAACCCTGCTTCACCGATAATCCATCTCCCTGGTTCTATATAAGCAATAGGCCTTTTTAATCCTAATCTATTAAATTCCTTTATAACTGAAATATTTATTGCATCTGTAAAATAATTTATAAATTTTCTCGAGTCATCCTCCGTATAGAATATTCCAAAGCCACCACCTAAGTTTATTTCCTCAATCTCATAGTCTAATTCATCCTTTATTCTTTTAATGAATTCAGCTAAAACAGTAACTGCTCTTACATATACATCCTTTTGATGAAGTTGCGATCCTAAATGAAGGTGAAGGCCTTTTAGATTTAGTAAGGAGCTTTCTAAAACAGATTTTACTGCAAGAAAAGCTGAATCATCGAATAAAGGAAAGCCAAATTTTGAATCTACATGCCCTGTTTTTATAAATTCATGTGTATGACCATCTATACCAGGGTTTACCCTTATTTGAACATCTATTTTTTTGTTCTTATACTTTAAAATATCGTTTAAATTATCTATTTCATAAAAATTGTCAATAACTATCCTTCCAACTCCTAAGTCAACAGCCATTTCTAACTCCTTAAGGGATTTATTGTTTCCGTGAAATATAATCCTTTCCATAGGGAAGTTTGCTGTCCTTGCTGTATAAAGTTCACCCCCGGACACAACATCAAGCCCTAGACCTTGTCTTTCTATTATTCTACACATTTCTTTATTTAAAAAGGCCTTGCTGGCATACACAGCCCTTCCACCATATTTTTCTATGTGGCTTTCTCTTATTTCGTTGCATCTTCTTATTATTTCGGCTTCATCTATAACATAAAGGGGAGTTCCGTATATTTTTGCAAGCAAGACAGCATCTACCCCCGATATAGTTAATACCCCATTTTCATTTATTCCTAATGAATTGTAGCCAAACATATTATCCTCCTTTGTAATGTAATTTAGGTATAATTATACACTAAAATTGAAATTAATAAAGACTTTTTTTTAAAAAAATTAGGCTATCCTTTTAGATAAAGCCCCGTGAAGGATTTCCCTGGCATTCGCTCATTTCGCTAAGCAATTCTAGGCTTTTCTTTGTTTTCAAAAGTCCTACCCTCGTGAGCCGACATCCGTGTCGGCCACTCGGCTCTGCACGTCCGTGTCCAGAATTACGGACTTTTGAAAAGTCGAAAAGCAAGAATTGCTAAGGCTTATGAGAGATGCCTTCTTGAAATCCATTCACGGGGCTCTTGCAAAATTTCAACACCAAAAGAGGGTTTATCTACAATCTGAGGCTATCCTTTTAGATAGCCTAGTATTACAAATATTTCAATGTAAATACAGGTTTTATTACACCTACAATATCTCCAACACTGTTTTTATTGTCGATAATTTTAAAGCTTTTTAACTTTTCCTTTTCATCCTCATCAAGAACCTTTAGCCTTTCTAAAACCTCAACGACGACAGGATAAAGGGCTCTACTAAAGTTTCCATCTTCTATCTTTACGGCAATTCCAATATCTAAATCCTTGACACCAACAGCATAAACAGCTTCAGCGCCAAGTTTTCCAATGAGCTTTCCCTTAGTATTTTTCATAAGTTCTGTGCAAAATCCTCCTGTTCCTGCAACCATCTCTGGGAAAGTATTCATAGCTCTAAAGATATTCTCAGATGCAAATTTAATGTCATCCTCAAGATCCTTGGGATTAGAAAGCTTTGCAAAGGCTAAAGCAAGGTTGTATATTGGCATGCCAAATACAGGAACAGTGCAACCGTCAATCCCAAGGATTATCTTATCCTTGTCTATTTCGCACATTTTGGAAATAATTTCTAAAATGTCCCTTTGAACAGGATGATTGGGCTTATTATAATCTTTAATTTCATATCCCTTTGCTATGCAGCTTGCAATTATCCCTGCATGTTTTCCAGAACAGTCAGAATGGAGGGGAGTTATAGTTATATTTTCCCTTGCTTGCTTTAAGGCATATTCCCTATTTATTGAGTAACCTCCACCACATAGAAGATCCTTTTCACTTGCACCTATCTTGTTTAAAATATTTTTAACCGTTTTTATGTGAAAATCTTCCCCAAAGTGGGAGGCACACATAATTGAGATTTCATCATCCGAAAAATTAAATTTCCCATAGGCACCGCTTAAAAATACGTTAATTGCCTGAATAGGTTTTGCTGAAGACCTTATGTAAGTAACCTTAAATGGATCCCCAGCATAGGCTAAAATTTTCCCCTTTGAATTTACAACAACCACATCTCCTCTATGGATGCTCTCGATTAGCTCTCCTCGCCATACAAAAGTAAGCTCAACAGACATAATAAAACCCCCAAAATAATTTCTAATATAATTATACCATTTTAATGAATATATTTTAATCAATTAGCCACAATTATACTGAGGTGATTTTTATGGATAAAAACCCCGACCTTTTAAATCCTATTTCCATTTTGCCCGAGGATAAATATATAAATTCCATATATGATAAAGTCTCAAGAACAATAATCCCAAAGGAGATAAACAATTTAACTAGCCTTGGTCCTATTGGTTTTTCACTAAGTAACCTCGGAAAAAGGCCCTTTGATGAAGAAATCTATAAAAGATTTTAATCCCCTTTTTGGGGATTTTTTGTTAAATTTTAAGAAAATATTAATATTTATCTTTAAATAATTATTTTCTTTTGATATAATATGTAAAAGATTATTTTTTCGCATAATAAGTCAAATTATGCTAAAACTATTTTTTAGATATTAATAAAAGGAGGTAGAATTATGCCTAGGAGAACACAAACGATGGACGGTAATACCGCCGCCGCATACATATCCTATGCCTTTACCGAAGTTGCAGCCATTTACCCTATAACCCCATCCTCAACAATGGCAGAGCTTGTTGATGAATGGTCTGCAAACGGAAAGAAAAATATATTTGGTCAAACCGTAAAGGTTGTTGAAATGCAATCAGAAGCAGGTGCTGCAGGTGCTGTTCACGGTTCACTACAGGGTGGTGCCCTAACAACTACATATACAGCATCCCAGGGACTTTTACTTATGATTCCAAACATGTATAAAATCGCTGGAGAGCTCTTACCTGGTGTTTTCCATGTAAGCGCAAGAGCAGTTGCTGCTCATGCTCTATCTATTTTTGGTGATCATCAGGACGTTATGGCAACAAGACAAACTGGATTTGCCCTTTTAGCATCAGCAAATCCACAGGAGGTTATAGATCTTGGTGCAGTTGCACACCTATCTGCCATTAAATCAAGGGTTCCTTTCCTACACTTCTTCGATGGATTTAGAACATCCCATGAAGTTAAAAGGGTTGAACTCTTAGAATATGATGAACTTTCAAAGCTCATCGACTACAATGCCCTTAATCAATTTAGGAAAAGAGCTCTAAGCCCTGAGCATCCTGTAACAAGGGGAACTGCCCAAAATCCAGATATATACTTCCAAGGAAGGGAAGTTGCAAATAAGTTCTATGAAGCAGTTCCAGACATCGTAAATCATTACATGCAAGAGATAAACAAACTTACAGGAAGAAATTACAAGCCATTTAACTACTACGGCGATCCTAATGCTGAATATGTAATAGTTGCGATGGGTTCTGTTTGCGATACCGCAGAGGAAGTTGTGGACTACCTAATGGCAAAGGGACAAAGGGTTGGCCTTGTTAAGGTTCATCTTTATAGACCCTTCTCTTCTAAATACTTCTTTGAAGTTTTACCAAAAACAGTTAAGGGAATTGCTGTTCTTGATAGAACCAAAGAACCAGGATCAGCTGGAGAACCTTTATATCTTGATGTTGTTAAGATGTTCTATGATTATACAAATAAACCTTTAATAATCGGTGGAAGATATGGACTTGGTTCAAAGGATACAACTCCTGCACAAATCATTGCTGTATTTGAAAACCTTATGAGCCAAAATCCAAAAAACAACTTTACAATAGGTATTGTTGACGACGTTACACACACTTCCCTCCCTGTTGGAGAAGATATCGAAACAACTCCAAAGGGAACTATAAGCTGTAAATTCTTTGGACTTGGCTCAGACGGAACTGTTGGTGCCAACAAGCAGGCTATAAAGATTATAGGAGATCATACTAATCTTTATGTTCAAGGATACTTCTCCTACGACAGTAAAAAGTCAGGAGGAACAACTGTATCCCACTTAAGATTTGGTAAAGAACCAATAAAGGCTCCATACCTTGTTAATACTGCAGACTACATCGCATGCCACAACAAAGCCTTCATATACAATTATGACCTTTTAAAAGGCTTAAAGAAGGGCGGAACCTTCGTTCTAAACTGCCCATGGGATGTTAATGAGCTGGAAGAAAAGCTTCCTGCCAAGATGAAAAAATACATTGCACAAAACAATATAAACTTCTATATAATAGATGCTATCAAAATAGCCCAAGAAATAGGCCTTGGTGGAAGAATAAACATGATTATGCAATCTGTATTCTTTAAACTTTCTAACGTTATACCAGTAGAAGACGCCGTAAGATACTTAAAAGAATCCATTGAAAAGACCTATGGCAAAAAGGGTGCAAATATTGTTGAAATGAATAAAAAGGCAGTTGATATGGGCATTGAAAGCATAGTTAAAGTTGACGTTCCTGCGTCATGGGCTGATGCTAAAGATGAAGAAATTAAAGATACAAATGAGCCTGAATTTATTAAAAAGATTTTAAGGCCTATGGCAAAACTTGAAGGTGATAACCTTCCAGTTTCAACTTTTGTTGGTATGGAGGATGGAACTTATCCAAACGGTTCAACTGCTTATGAAAAGAGAGGAATTGCAGTTTTAATACCAGAATGGCAAATTGATAAATGTATTCAATGTAACCAATGCTCACTTGTATGTCCACATGCAGTAATAAGACCACTCCTACTTGATGAAGAGGAAGTTAAGAGGGCACCAGAGGCCTTCAAGACTAAGCAGGCTATGGGTAAAGGCTTTGAACATTTACAATATAGAATTCAAGTTAGCCCATACGACTGCACCGGCTGTGGAAACTGCGCTGATATATGTCCAGCACCAGGCAAAGCCCTAATTATGAAGCCAGCTGAAGAACAGATTGCAAAGGAAGCTGCAAACTGGGAATTCGCAACTACAATTAAAGTTAAAGATAATTTAATGGATAAATTTACTCTTAAAGGTAGTCAGTTTGCTCAGCCTTTATTCGAATTCCATGGGGCATGTCCAGGCTGCGGTGAAACACCTTACATTAAACTTATAACTCAGCTATTTGGAGATAGAATGATAATAGCAAATGCAACAGGATGTTCTTCTATATATGGAGGTAGTGCACCATCAACTCCATACACTAAGAACGCCTATGGCAAGGGACCGGCTTGGGCAAACTCTCTATTTGAAGACAACGCTGAATACGGCTTTGGTATTGCAATTGCCTATGCACAGATAAGAGATAAGATTGCAGAGCTTATGCAAACTGCCCTTAAGGAAAATATAGGTGAACCATTTAAGAAGGCCTTTGAGGAATGGTTAAAAGCAAAGGACAGCGGTGAAGCATCAAAGGTAGCTGCAAATATGGTTCTTCAAGCCTTTAATGAAGGATCCTTCAAGGGTAACGAAACTTTAGAGCAAATATATGAAAGAAAAGACTATCTTGTAAAACCATCTATTTGGATAATAGGTGGTGACGGATGGGCTTACGATATAGGTTTTGGCGGTCTTGATCACGTTATTGCACAGGGTGTAGATGTTAATATATTGGTTCTTGATACAGAGGTTTATTCAAATACAGGAGGTCAATCCTCAAAGTCTACTCCAACTGCCGCTGTTGCTAAGTTTGCAGCTGCAGGTAAGAACATAAGGAAGAAGGACCTTGGAATGATTGCGATGAGCTACGGATACGTTTACGTTGCACAGATTGCCCTTGGTGCCAACATGAATCAAGCATTAAAGGCTATAACTGAAGCAGAAAACTACAAAGGACCATCCTTAATAATCGCCTACTCACCATGTATCAACCATGGTATCAAGACAGGCATGGGAACTACAATAAATCAGGCAAAGAAGGCTGTAGAAACAGGATATTGGCATCTTTATAGATTCAATCCTGAACTTAAAGAACAGGGTAAGAATCCATTTGTCCTTGATTCTAAGGAACCAAAAGGTTCATTTAGAGACTTCTTGATGAGTGAAATAAGATATACATCCCTTATGAACACCTTCCCTGAAAGGGCAGAAGAGCTCTTTGCCATTGCAGAAAAGCATGCTAAAGAAAGGTTTGAAACCTATAAGCGTCTTGCTGAAATGCAATAAAAATAGCCCCCATATTGGGGGTTATTTTTTATTTTCCTCTACGTATTCCTTTGCATTTTCAACATCGATTATATCGGGAATAGGAACATTAGATTCTGCTTTGGTTTCCTTTATATTTGCCCAAGCAGCTGTGTCATGTTTTTCAACAGGCTGTCTTGTAAAAAGCGCCTTTAATTTATCCTTCCACATATCACACCCTCCTTCTTTTTTAGTATATCCTGATTTTAATTTATTTATTTCATTAGCTTACATATAGGTTAATCTTTTGTTATACTAAAAGATAAACAATAGTCTTTAAAAGGAGGGCTATCATGAACTTTGTTAAAACTATAAAAATCGATAATACTGCTGTTGAAATAAAATTTGGACAATATAAATATGAAGATTTGGTAATAGATATAGAAAGAGTTAGAAACTACTGCAGGGAAGGTTGTCCAAACTTTGGCGTAAATGGTGGCTGTCCTCCCTTTTCTCCAACAGCTAATCAGCTTTTAAGGGATAAAAATTTTATTTTAGTTATAGGAAAAATAAACACAATTGACTATACAAAGGAGGAGTTTAAAGAAGCAGATAAAACTTTGAATAAATTATTAAAATCGATTGGCTTGATGTTTAAAGATAAATATGGAATTGAATTTTTATCCCCTGAGCATTGCACAGAATGCGATGTTTGCACAATTCATGAAGGATGCAAAAAAAGCGATAAAAGAACTATTTCAATAACTGGAACAGGAATTATGCTTTCGGAAACAATAGAAAATTTATTTCATGAAAAATTAGAATGGGCAAATGCAAAGCTCCCAAGTAAGCTTATAAAAATTATGTGTATCATCTCCGATAACTTAACAGAAAAAATCCTGGAGGAAATTAAAAATTTAAGCATAAATAATAAATGATAAAAATATAATATACTGAAAATAATCCTTAGAGGGTAATTATGAAAAAGCTTTATCCTATTGCCTTTGCTCTTGTTTTGATTGGCGCATTAAACTGGGGACTTGTTGGTTTCTTTAAGTTCGACCTCGTTGCAGCACTCTTTGGCGGTGCAGAAGCTCTACTTTCAAGAATAATATACGCTTTAGTTGGACTTTCTGGACTTATTGTAATCTACAAAGAACTAGTTAAAAAGTAAATGCGGGGAATACCCGCATTTACTTTTTAAAATCTATTTTTTAAAAGGCTGTTTATCTTATCAACCGTTGTTTTTCCTACTATACCATCATCAGTTAGCTTATTTGCCCTTTGAAAAGCCTTTACAGCAGCTTCAGTTGTTGGTCCAAATGTTGTTGTAGGTGTGCTTATCTTTAAATATCCTAATCTTATTAGGGCCCTCTGTAGCTCCCTTACATCCTCTCCTGTCATCCCCTTCATTAATACCCTAGTTATATTTAATAGTTGGTTATTTGTTGCATTCTGATTTGTGTTCCCCCTAGAAACTTGGGTGTTATTAACAAGTCTTGCTAAACTTAGGTTTATTCTATCAATCGTTGTTTTTCCTACTATACCATCATCATTAAGCCTATTCGCCCTTTGAAAGGCCTTTACAGCAGTTTCAGTTGACGGCCCAAAAGTTATGGTAGGTGTGCTTATTTTTAAATATCCTAATTTAATTAGAGCCCTTTGTAGCTCTCTTACATCCTCTCCTGTCATTCCCTTTTTAAGAACTCGATTTATTTTTAATATTCCATTATTAACCTGAGCTGTCTGGTTTTGAGTATTTGTCCCTCTTGATGCAGCTTCTTCTGGCCTTACTATAAAGCTAACTTCCTTTATGTCATCATATTCATTTTTACTAAGCTTGTCCTTTAATTTTACAATTAATTTATACTCTCTATCTTCATTTGGAACGAAGTTTATTAAGCTATTATCTGATGTGCTAGCAAATACTAGTCTTTCACCCTTATATATTTCAAATGTATAATCACATCCTACTAAACTTCCATTTTCCTTTTCTATGCTTATAGATATATTCTTTTTTGAAGTAGGATTATCTGGAGATAAAATAATATTTTTTATTGTTGGATATTTATATACGTTAAACTTTTTTGATATTACCTCATCATATTCATTTACTGAATCAGGCGACTTTAGGTAAAGAATTGCTTCAAATTCTCCATCCTTATTTGGAGTAAACATAAATTGAGATTCTGAGGTTGCTACCACCTCATCACAATATTTTATTTCTACCTTTTTCAAAAGTGTATCTTCTATTCCCTTAAATGTAAAGTCTATCGAATCCCCTAGAAGTATTTTATCCCTCGATAAAACTAAATCTTTTTCAGGCATTCCAAAGGCTTTAATTTTATTATTTTCATATACTTCATAATAACTTAAAAGGGACTGTAATATTTTTTGTGCTATGCTCTCTTGGTAAATCGGATCAATTAGCTTTTGCCTATCATCTGGATTTGTAATAAATCCAAGTTCCAAAAGGACAGAGGGTGATGTAGTATTTCTTGTAACATAAAGATTACTATCCTTTGCACCTCTGTATTTAAACCCTAGTGAAGCTAAGTTATTAACAATTATCTCGGCAATTCTTTTACTCTCCAGCGCCTGCCATGGGTTTGGACTATATACGATTTTAACCTTATTTTTCTCAACTTTTACTTCTTTACCATCAACTAATATATATACATAATCAACATCGTTTTCCCTTGATTCCCTTAAACATTCATATTTATTACCTTCATATTCAAGGTATTTATATACTATTTTAACTTTTGTCTTTTCAACTTTTACTTCTTTGTCACCCATTAGAATATAGACATAATTAATATTATTTTCACTCGATTCCCTTAAAACTGGATATTTGTTTCCACCGTAATCTGCATATTTACTGTTTAATATATTAGGTCTTACTAAGCTATAATATGTTTCTACTCCATTGGCAGCTGATGATGTGCTGGAGTTATTGTGGATACTTATAAATAAATCTGGATTTACGCTGTTTGATATGTTAACTCGATCTGATAATGTAATGTCTATATCATTTTCAGGTTCCCTCGTAAAAATTACCTCTGCACCCTCAGCCTTTAAAAGGTCTGCAAGTTTTCTTGCCACAGAATTGTTTATGTCCTTTTCTCTAACTTGTCCAGATACAGCCCCCGGGTCGCTTCCTCCATGCCCAGGGTCAATAACTATCCTTTTTCCAGATAATACACCAGCAAAGACTGTATTTATATTAAAGCTAAGAAATATAAGCCCAGCAACAATTTTTTTCAAAATTTTCAACAGAATCCCCCCAAGATTCAGTTTTCAGCATTTCTCAATTCATTTAGACTATTTTTTTAGTTTAGTTAAATTATACACTATAAATAGGCAGACATCAATAAAAAAGGCAGCATTTTAAGCTGCCCTAAGCTTTACTCTTTACGCCCAAATTACCCTCATAAGTTCTGGATAATCCGATTCTACTAATCTCATCATACCGATTAATTGTGTCATAACTACATGGGGATTGAAATTATCGCTAAAAACTGCATGGGTTTCGATTCGTATCGTATCCTTATCAAGAATGTATTTATAGTAAGTATATTTTTTATTAAGCTCATTTAATAATTCATATATATAATTTTTCCTTGCTGGATTTATCGCTGAAACAAAATCAAGCCCATATATGCTTACTATACCATCATCTTCGCCAAAAATAATTACCATCCTAAGTTTTAATCCTGAATTAAGACTTTGAACAGTTTCTACTATTGTTTCACCGTTTTCCCCTTCGAAAAATTCAAGTTCGATATTCTGTGAACGCAAAAAGTTTTTAAATTCTTGAGCATTTTTAGTTAGCATATTAAAACCTCCCTTAAAAATAATATGCCCTTTGCCGAATATAACCAAGTTAGAACTGGCAAAGGGCAAACTAACTAATTATATTCGAAGATATTTTTATTAGCTTTATATAATATTCTACAAAAATTTAATAAATCCTGCTAAGTTATTCCTCCATTTTATATATAATTTTTGAATCTATACTTTTTACATCTTTGCATCCTGTTAAAATCATTGCTGATTTTAATTCATTTGCTAATTTATCTATATATAGTTTAACTCCTTCCCTTCCTCCTCCAAAGGATGCAGTAACAAACGGTCTTCCGATAAGAACTGCATCGGCACCAAGGGCAAGCATCTTAAGAACATCTACTCCAGTTCTTACTCCGCCATCAGCAAGTATCGTGATCTTTCCCTTAACTTCCTTTGCTATTTTAGGAAGAATCTCCGCTACACCAGGAGTGTGATCTAAAACTCTTCCGCCATGATTTGAAACAACAATCGCTGCTGCTCCAGCTTCAACCGCAAGTTGTGCATCTTCAACAGTCATAATTCCCTTTAATATAAAAGGTAGTTTTGTGCTATTTACAAGCTCCTTTATCTCTTCTAAAGTTTTTGGTCCAACTGGCTTTCCATGAAGGGCAAGGGTTATAAGGCCTGCTGCATCTATATCAACTCCAACAGCAAAAACACCTGCTTCTTCTGCCATTTTAATCTTTTGAATGACATTTTTATTCTCCCAAGGCTTTATGATTGCAATTCCTTCACCGCCAGCTTTTTTAAGCTCCTCAAGATTTGTAGGCAAAAAGGCATCAACTGCAGTATCTCCAACCATTGGGTAAATTCCTGCATCAAGACATCCACCTATTACCCAGGAAATATATTCCCTTTCGGTAAACTTTCCTCCCATATTAAGGGTTGTTCCTGAAACCGGTGCTGCAAGAACAGGAATTCTTAGCTTTTTGCCAAATAGTTCAACGGATGTATCAGGATCCTTTGCATCATGTATAAGCCTCATGTTTAACTTTACCTTTTTTAAGCTTTCATAGTTTTCTATAAATGCAGAACCCGTTAAACTTCCGCCCATACCTGGGACTTCCCCTGCACAGGCAATGCCGTTGCATTCTCTACACACTCTACAGCTTCCGTTTAAGTTTTCTCTTGCATTTTTTAGAAGTTCTTTATAATCCACAAAAATCCCCCTCACAAATTAATATATGATTGATAATTTCCATCTTTGCTTATCATATATTGTATTCTTCAAGTATATTTCCGTTTTCTAAATTGATAAACTTTATTTTACCATCTTCAATTTTTACACAGCTTGGTTTGCCATCTCCCTTTGGAACTCCTATGCTTCCTGGATTTATATATGTAACGCCATCTATTTTTTCATATTTTCTTACATGAGTATGGCCTGTTATTACTAAATTTGCTTTATAAAATTTTGCTATTGATTTTAATTTTGCCTCATCAAAATCATGACCGTGAAGCACAATTATCCTTAAACCATCCTTCTCGTAAAATACAATAGGAGAAAAAACTGGAACATCAAGAACCATTCCATCAACTTCAGCATCACAGTTTCCTTTGGCTATAATTACGGGAATTTCAGAGTTGTTTATCTTCTCTGCAAGCTCTATTGGATTATAACCTTCAAGGATAGGATTCCTTGGCCCATGATATAAAATATCGCCAGCACAAAGAATAACTTCACAATCCTTTAAAATTTCTAACGCCATATCAAATTTTTTTGGATATCCATGAAGATCACTTATAACCCCAATTTTCATTTTATCACTCTCCCTTTACCTTGCTCATAACAATTATATTATAATACCTTCCATTTTTATAATACCTGTCCCTTAAGATTCCTTCAACCTCAAACCCAAATTTTTTATATAAATTAACTGCTGCTTCATTTTCCTCAACAACATTTAAATAAACAAGGTGCATGTTTAAATCATCAAAGATAAATTTTAAGACAGTCTCAAGTGCGTCCTTCCCATAACCTCTACCTCTATAATTTTTATCATATATTACAATCCCAATCTCGCAGTTTCTGTATTCCCATTTAATCTTATCTATAACAACTAAACCAATAGGTTTTCTATCTTCGTTATCAATTATAAATATCCTTTTGTTATATTCCTCGCCCTCTAAAGTAAAGTTATCGCAATAGCGTTTTGATAAGGGATATATTATATCCAAAAAAGCATTAGTCTCCCTATCGTTAAGCCATGCAGAAAGTATCCTTGCATCCTCCATCTCTATAGCTCTTATAAAGGTCTTGATCCCTTTTAACATATTATCACCTCAAGAAGATTATAGCAGAACTTAAACTTTCGTGCCAGGTAATAAAAAAAGAGGATAGAAAAATCACTATCCTCTTTAATAATTTGTTTTTGGTTTTATGTCTTAACAACTTATTTGTAGTCAACACTCTACTTTATCTTAACAGTGTTATAATTTTATTCTGCTATCTTTACATTTGCAGCTATCTTGGTCTAATTTTTTTTCTAAAAAGACCTTCAAAAATGTTTCCATAATCTTTTCTTTATTTTTGTTCATACTGCCTTGAATATCATGCAATACTATATCTTTTGCATTTATTCCCGTGCACCAATTAGTTATAATACCTATTGCTGAATAACACATACCCAATTCCTTTGCTAATACCACTTCTGGAACGTTCGTCATTCCTACTACATCTCCACCTAGTTTTTTATACATTTTTATTTCTGCCTTTGTTTCAAATCTTGGTCCCTCTGTGCATATATATATAGCTTCTCCCTTAACATTTAAGCCAACTTCCCTTGATGCTTCATAAAACTTATTAATAAGATTTGGACAATAAGGATTGTCCATGTTAGTATGAACTACTCCCTCTTCCCCCCCTTCATAAAATGTTAAAGGTCTATTTTTAGTAAAATCAATAAAGTCAGTCAAAATAACTACATCACCAGGTTGATAATTTTCATTACAGGATCCTACTGCTGCAGTAGCATAAATATATTTAATACCAAGCATTTCAAGCGCCTTTAAATTTGCACGGTAATTTATAAGATGCGGTGGAACCGTATGGCCCTTACCATGTCTTGCTAAAAAGACAATTTCTTCTCCATTAATATTTACAATGTCTACGACTACTTCTCCGTATTTCGTATTTATAGTTTTTGAATAGCAATTTGGGTATAAATCATAGACACCTGTCCCACCTATTATAGCTTTTTTCATAGGTTCTCCTCCTAACTAACCCATACTTTTTAAAATACATCTATTAGTTTTCTAAAATTCTTACAATTATCTATTAAATTAAGTCCATTAATATTTTCCATTATTCTAAGTCTAATCCCTTGATCAGTGCTATAAATATAATTCTTCTAAATTCCCATTAATTACCTCCCTAAATTCTTATAATAAGTTTACCAGTCTCAGTTGTCAATTATATTATTTAAGTTTTTTATTTAAATTTAAATAAAAAAGGCAGGTTTTACCCTGCCTTAACATTATTTTCTCTTTAAATACATATAAATCGGAATACCAATAAGCGTTACTCCAATACCTAATAGTGCTCTATTTGTGCTTGTTGTTATTGTGCTAATTAGTATAAAGAGTCCACCTGCAATTCCGATAAGTGGAATTATTGGATAAAGTGGAACTGTATATGGCCTCTTTAGGTGCTTAAATTTACTTCTTAAAACAAATACACCAGCAACAGCCATAGTAAAGAATATCCAAAGAACAAATACAACAAGATCAGTTAGTGTATCAAAGGATCCTGTCATTATATATATAGTTCCTACTGCAAAAATGTAGATTATTGAATTTATTGGTGTTCCTGATTTTGGGCTTAATTTTGAGAAAAATCCTTTAAATGGGAGTAACCCTTCCTCTGCCATTGCATATGGAACTCTTGAAGCAGTTAAGATGTAGCCGTTTAAAGCCCCAAATATTGAAACTAAAATTCCAAGGGATATAAAGGATGCACCAAAGTTTCCAAACATAACAACTGCTGCATCTGATGCTGCCTTCTTTGATGCTATAACTTGGTCAAATGGTAATACATTTAATACTGCAAGATTAACTGAAAGGTATGCAACTAACACAAGTCCAAGCCCAATTATTATTGCCTTTGGAAGATCCTTTGCTGGATTTTTAAGCTCTCCTGCTATATTACCAACATTTATCCATCCATCATATGCCCATAAAGTTCCTAAAACTGCAAGTCCAAATCCTCCTGCTGTGCTCTCTTGAGCTACAATAGGAGTAAAGCCATGGGCTGTCCCCTTTATAAGCCCAAAAATAGCTATAACAAATATAGGAATGAGCTTTCCTATCGTTGCTACAGTTTGAATTTTTCCGCCAAATTTAGTTGAAATAATATTTGCTACAGATAGGAAAAATAAAACAAAAATTGCTAAGAGTTTTTGTTGCATTTCTGTCATTGGAATAAATGTGGTTGCCTGGATAGAAAAGATTATAGCAAGGGCAGCAACTGAACCTGGAAAATATACAGCAATTTGAACCCATCCTAATAGGAATGCTGCAAGGTCTCCATATAATTCTTTAAGGTAAGCATATAGCCCTCCTGTTTTTGGAATTGCTGCTGCAATTTCTGCAACAGTAAGTCCTGCAGCTATTGTAATAATTCCTCCAACAACCCAAGCCAATATTCCAAGGCCTGGTGCACCAGCATTTTTAGCAACTATTGCCGGCTTAAAAAATATACCTGATCCTATAACTACACCAATTACTATTGCTATTGCCTCTAAAAGGCCAAGCTCCTTTTTTAGGGTTTCCTTTTCTTCGTAGGTTTCTAGTTTTCTAGCCTCCATTATATCATCCTTTCCAGTAGTTTTTCTATTGCAGCAACGTCTTTTTCATCTACTACTTCAACCCCGTTTTTCAAAAGAAACTCTACTGTTATCCCATTACCCTCCTTCAATTTATTAGAAAAGGTTCCATCATAAACATAGCCTTTTCCACAGGATGGGCTTTTAGATTTTAAAATAGCTGCCTTGCAGTTAAAAGCCTTTGCTATATTTAAAGTTTCATAGGCTCCCTTAATAAAAAATTTAGTTACATCCTCACCCTTGATATTAACAACTTGTCCTTTACCTTTCAATACATCCTTTGCACTTCCTATGATTTCAGAAGGAAACCTTGGAGTAGTCATCCCTCCAAGCTGTTCAGGACATATAGGGATTAATTTGCCTTCTTTTAACTTTTGATACAAAAATTCATTGAAGTTATTTCCACCATCATACTTACAATTTACTCCACAAAGGCAAGCACTTACCAAAATCATTTATATCACCCTCAAAAGTCGCACAAGTATAAATTATATAGTAAAATCTGAATTTAGTAAACTATTGTTAAAAGTTTATTTAAGTTCAACAATTGTAACTCCGCTACCGCCTTCACTAAAATCACCCAGCCTAAAACTTTTTACATGGCTGTGACTTCTTAGGGCCCTTTGTATGCCTTCCCTTAAGGCACCTGTCCCTTTGCCGTGGATTATAGTAACCTTAGTAAGACCGGATAAAAAGGCATCATCAAGATATTTATCAAGATTATAAAGTGCTTCATCTATTGTCTGTCCCCTTAAATCGATGCTTGTTGAAATATTTTCTGCCTTTTCCTTTATAATCTTTGTTGTTCCTAATTTTTGAGCCTGTTTTTTACCCTTTTCTTCTATGAATAATTTATCCAGTGGAACACTCATCTTCATAACCCCAATTTGAACTAAAACTTCACCCTTGGCATCTGGAAGCGAAAGAACCGTCCCCTTTGCTGAAACTGTAGAAACATACACTTCATCTCCAACCTTTACATCTCTTGCCTCTATCATTCCATCCTTTACTACTACTTCTTCCTCTTTATTTGACATTGCATCAAGTTTATTTTTCAATTTCTTTCTTGCCTCTTCTGCTTCCCTTATGCTTTCCGCCTCAAGGGCTCTTTTTCTAAGTTCATTAAGCTCCTTTAAAATGGCATCCGCCTCTTCCTTTGCCTGCCTTATGATCCTTCTTGCCTCTTCCTGTGCCTTTTTTATTTCCTTATCCCTTTGGCTCTCAAGCTTATATTTTTTCTCTGAGTATTCCTTTTTAAGCTCAAGGTTTTCCCTCTTAATCTTTTGAACCTCATCGATTTCCCTTTCAAGAAGCAAAGTCTTATTTTGAAGGGATTGAATTACATCTTCAAACTTTGCAACATCCTTTGATATAAACTCCCTTGCCCTGTTTATTATGCCCTCGTCAAGCCCTAGCCTTTTTGAAATTTCAAAGGCGTTGGACTTGCCAGGAATTCCAATTAAAAGCCTATAGGTCGGCCTTAGGGTTTCCACATCAAATTCAACGCTGGCGTTTTCAAACCCTTCCTTTTCCATAGCAAATACTTTAATTTCGCTGTAGTGGGTAGTTGCAACCAATTTAGCACCCTTTTTATAAAAATATTCCAACAAAGACATCGCAAGGGCTGCCCCTTCGCTTGGATCCGTTCCTGCACCAAGCTCATCAACAAGAATTAGAGACTTTTCATCAGCTTCTTTGACTATGTTTATAATATTTTTCATATGGGATGAAAAGGTTGAAAGACTCTGTTCTATACTCTGTTCATCCCCAATATCCGCAAAGACCTTGTTGAAAACAGAAACCGTAGAACCATCAGAACATGGAATTGCAAGACCTGCCATTGCCATCAAAGTTAAAAGGCCTGTGGTCTTTAATGTAACCGTCTTACCTCCTGTGTTAGGCCCTGTTATAACAAGGGCGTTATAATTTTGCCCAAGCCTTATATCAATAGGAACAACCTTTTCCTTGTCTATAAGGGGATGCCTTGCCCTTTTCATGTTGATAATCCCCTTATCGTTTACCTCAGGAATTGAGGCATCAAGATCAAGTCCAAACTTGGCCTTTGCCATCAAAAAGTCTAAATAGGCTATGTTTTCATTGTCATGTAAAAGCTCCTCAGAATTTTTAGCTACCTTTTCTGAGAGCTCCTTTAAGATCCTTTCTATTTCTGCCTTTTCTTTAAGTTCTAATTCTCTAATTTCGTTATTTAACTCAACTATAGGCATGGGTTCTATAAATAAAGTTGAACCGCTGGCCGATTGGTCATGAACAAGCCCTGCGACGCTTCCCTTGAATTCAGATTTTACAGGAATTACATATCTTCCATTTCTCATTGTAATAATTGGCTCTTGAAGATATTTTGAAAGGGAGTGAAGCATCGATTGAAGTTTTTCCTTTACCCTTTGGTTTTTATCCTTTATTGCCCTTCTAATGCTATATAGCTTTTCACTTGCCCTATCATCTATTTCCTCTTCGCTTATAATTGCCCTTTCAATGTCCTCCTCAAGGCTTTTAATATAAAATAAGGATTCTATAATTTCATTTATTATTGGGTAATTTTCCTTTTTAGCACCATCGGCAAAAAATGATTTTAATCTTTTAGTCACTCTTAAGATATCAGAAACCCTTAAAAGCTCTGAAGGGGTTAAGGTAAATCCCATTTTTGCCCTTTTTACCGAATCCTCTATGTCCTTAACCCCTTCCAGTGGAAGACTTCCCCACTTTAAAACAACATCATAGGCTTCCTTTGTTTCCCTTAACCTATCTTCAACCTCTAAAAGATTTGATGTTGGTAAAAGCTCCTCGCACATTTTTCGCCCTTTGCTTGAAACTGCCCTCTTAGATAACATTTCAATTATTTTGTTATATTCTAAAACCCTAAACGTTTTTTCGTTCATCTAATCATCCCCTTTAAAGAATACCTCTATAAAAATGTCCCTTTGTTATTTTGTTTCTGTTTTCTTCTAATATTTTTTTTGCTTCATTGCTCAAGGAAAAATCGCCTTTAAGCCCCCTTATTAGAGCATCCTTATAGGCTTTTACAACTTCACCTGAAAATTTTGCATCCTCCTCTAAAAATTCCATGACCCAAAAGCTACTATTAAGACTTATAAGGTCCTTTATATGTTCAAGCATTATAGTTATCTTTGAATTAAATATATGGCTCCTACAATAAAGATCCGTTGCTATTAAAAATTTTTCCCCCATTCTGTCCTTAAGATAATGAATTTTATCTTCACAAACCTTTGGGCAATTTAACTTAGAATACCCCTTTTCACTTCCTATTGGGCAATACCTACTAACCATCATCCTTGTTCTTCCGTAGACAAAAACAATTGTATCCTTATTTGTCTTTGATATAAGGTCTTTGAGCTCTAAAAGATTCAATTCCTGTGAAAGATATACACCCTTATTTTCAAAGGTATCGGGACTGAATGAGTTTAAAATATTAAAACCCTTATCAAGATAAATGTCATAACCTAAACTTAAAAGCGTATTATAAAAGCCTATATTCCCACATAATGCCTTTGTAAATCCTAAATCTTTTAGCTTAATTGCCCTTTCTTTGTAGTAGTCAAATTCTTCTATTATTATCTCAGGAAAATGTGGATAAACTTTACCCTTATATTCTAAAAGATCCACAATATCCCCTTTATTTATCCTTAATCTATCTCCTCCAAAGAATACCATATCAGCGCCATTTTTTAGTGCCTCTTTTGCAATATCTATTCTTCCAGTTTTAACAATGATCTTTGGCTCTTTTACCTTTTCCCTTTTTTCAAAATTAATATTAACCTTTATATCTTCCCTTTTTTCCTGAAGCTCATCAAGAAGTTTCTCAATTGCCCTTCTTCTTATTTCATTTAATTTTGAAATAGGAATCATAAGGTTATCTTCAAGTTCAACCTCTATATTTTTAAAGAAAAATGGAGTATCCTTCGTCTTTGAAAGGGCTTCAATTATCCTTTCTTTAGTTGTTGGCTTTGTCTTTGCGATTTCAACCCCATCAAGGCTTATCTTTATCCTTTTGGGACCTATAACTTCAAGTTCCATTCCATCCTTTGTAGCGTTAAATCTTCCAATTAAAGGAACTTTCTTTGTTTCCTTCCCCTCAAAGCTTTCTCTTGCCCTTTTAATTAGCTCTGCATCCTGAGTTTTATATAAAATATCCCCAATCTTTGCATTCTCAAAGTAAATTTTTACAATGTCCCCCTTTTTAGCCTTTTGAATTTCTCTCCCATCCTTATCGTAAATAGTATTAACAGGAACTCCTATGCCCTTTCCAAATATCTCAAGTCCATCTCCCAAGTTAAGTTCATCCTCAAGTTTTATTTGAACGAATTTCCCCTTTTTTCCTATGACTTTCCCTAGTAAAACACCCCAATTTTTGGGATTTTCATAGGACATCATTTTAGGTCCATTTTCATCAAATAAATAGGCCGTTGTAAAGCCTCCTCTGTTGAAAATCTTTATAACATCCTCCTTATCCTCTTGAGTTAAAATCCCATCAATTGCCCTTCTATAGGCTCTAACTACCGTTGCAACATATTCCGGCCTTTTCATTCTTCCTTCTATCTTTAATGACTTTACTCCTGCTATTATTAATTTTTCAATATGTTCTAAAGTCCAAAGATCCTTAGGACTTAAGATATATTTTTTATCCCCATCATCTAAGGAATACTGCATTCTACAGGGCTGTGCACATCTTCCTCTATTTCCGCTTCTTCCTCCTATAATACTGCTAAAAAGGCACTGCCCTGAGAAGGATATGCAAAGTGCCCCATGGATAAATGTCTCAATCTCCGCTTTGGTATTTTTGCATATATATTCTATCTCATTAAGGCTAAGTTCCCTTGCAAGAACTACCCTTTTTATCCCTTGAGAATATAAAAAATTAACACCTTCAAGGTTGTGGACAGTCATTTGGGTGCTGGCATGAATTTCAAAATCCTTTATGTTTTCCCTTAAAAGCTTTAAAAGTCCAATGTCTTGAATTATAAGGGCATCTACCCCGTTTTGATATAAAAAGGTAGCATACTCAAGGGCCCTTTCAATTTCATGGTTTTTTAAAAGGGTATTTAAAGTAACATAAACCTTGGCTCCGTATGCATGACAAAATCTTACTGATTCTATTATCTCTTCTCTATCAAAATTCCCCGCATACTGCCTTGCTGAAAATTCCTTTCCGCCTATATAGACAGCATCGGCACCGTTAAGAATTGCCGCCTTTAAGGATTCAAAATCCCCTGCTGGAGCTAAAAGTTCTACCATGTTTTCCCTCCCACAAAAAATAGGGGTTTACCCCCTATTGTAAAAGTTTTTCTTATTAAAATCCCTTGCTTCCTTTAAATCTTTTTTGAGCCTTACAATTTCAATTTCACTCTCTAAAAGTTTATCCTTTAGCTCATTAATATCCTCGTCCCTTTGGCTAACCTCCGCCTGCAGCCTTTGATTTTCAACATATAGCCTTTCGTAATCTTCCTTCATTTTCTTGTATTCTTCGCTGTATTCTTCAAAAGTTAAAGACGCTTCCTCATATTGTTTTTGAACCTCTTGAAGATTTAACATTAATTCTTCATTTTCCTGCTTTAATTTATTATTCTCCTCAAGGACAAAATTATACTGGTTATAAAGATTTTCAAATTCAAACTGCAGCATTTCAAGCTTTTTAGCTGGCTCTTCTATAGACTTTTTAATTTCTTCAACTTCCCTTTTTAATTTAAAAAGCTCATCTGCAATCAAAAGGGCTGTTAAAACTGCAGCAGAAGTATCGTTATGATTTATATTATTCCTTCTTATTTCCCTAATCCTTTTATCCACAAAATTAGCCAGTGAAAATAAATACTCTTCTGATTCTGTCCCCGTCAATGTATATTCACAGCCATTTATCTTAACATTCACCTTATTTTTCATATCAAGCACCCTACCCTTTCAAAATGCTGTGTTAATTATATTTTATCATTATTTTAGAATTTTTCACTATAATTTTTTACTTTTTCTAGGACAAAATTCTTTATTCTTTCCGCACTTTCAAGAGCTAATTTAACATCATATTCCTGTAAATCAATAAAAAAAGGGTATCTAATATTGACACCATAGTCAACTAGTTCAACACAATCATCATCAATATTTTTAAACTCTTCATCATGCTTTTTGCAAATCTTATTCAAAAAGATTAAATCATGAGTTTTTGTTATTTTCTCGCCAATTAGCGCTAAGTAACCTTTTAAATATTTTTCTGCACTTTGTTGACAATGATAACAAATTATTTCTAAAGGTTTAGGGTGCATATTTAAAAGAAATTTTGCAGAATTTAAGTCCATTTCAGCAAACTCAAACCATTCATTAGCAATATCCTTACTGTTCATATAAACAATCCCCTTCATGAACAATTTTATATTCTATTGTAGATCCAATTTCTGCTCTTTCACTAAATTCCTCCTTCGAATACACCAAAATATCAATAGGGAAATCAGCAACATCCACTAATGATTTTCTTATAAGACGCAATATGTCCCTTTTACTTATTGTGTTTTCACTAACTACAATACACAAATCTATATCACTTTCTTGTGTTGGATTTCCATAAGCATAAGAGCCAAATAGATAGATTTTTTCTACCGGAATTATTTTTTTTATTTCGTTAGTAATCTTATCTATTTGATATTTTATATTTTCCTTCAACTTTATCACCTACCGAGTTTATAAATTACTTAATCGTTATAATTATTATATATTCTAAAAACAAAAAATGTAAACTACTTCACTACCAAAAACCCCCACCTATTTTTAAAGGTGGGGGTAAAAGATTATCTTAGCTGAGCTCCAAGTTTTTCTGAAAGGGATTTTATGATGCTCTCGTGAACCTTATTAACTTCTTCATCCGTTAGCGTTCTATCTTCTCTTCTGTAGATTATAGAGTATGCTACTGATTTCATTCCCTCTGGAACTTGTTTTCCTTTATAAACATCAAAGAGTTTAACTTGTTCTACTATTTCTTTTCCTATCTTCCATATAATATTTTCAATTTCAGCAACAGCAACTTCATCCTTAACCAAAATTGCAATATCCCTATCAACTGCAGGATATTTTGGAAGAGGCTTATATTTTCTTTCAGTTTTATATGCTTCAAATAACGGCATAAGCTCAATTTCAGCTACATAAATTCTATCTTCAATTTCGTAGTTTTCAGCAACTTCAGGATGAACTTCTCCAAAGTAGCCAACTGGCTTTTTTCTTACTAAAAGCTTTGCACATCTTCCAGGATGGAATATTGGATTCTCCTCATCCCTTTCATAATCTACTTTATCAATTCCTAAAACATAAAGTATATTTTCAATAACTCCCTTTAAATCATAAAAGTCAACTTTACCAATCATTCCAATTGAAAGCTTTACAGGTTCATAGGGCATGTTTTCAGCTGGATGATAAGTCTTTGCAACTTCAAATATTTTAACTTCCTTGTTATCCCTTGCATAATTTATCTTCAATGTTTCCATTATTGAAGGAATTAATGTTGTCCTCATTATGCTAAAGTCTTCCCCGAGAGGATTTAAAATCTTTACAGTATTTCTTAATGGGCTATCCTCTGGAAGCCTTACTTTATCAAAAACCTTAGGACTTATAAAGGAATATGTGTTTATCTCGAAAAAGCCCCTATTTACAAGAACATTTCTTATTATATTCGTAAGCTTTTGTTCCCTTGTAAGGGCAGCCTCAACCGCCTCACCCTTTATCTTTTCTGCTTTGATTTTGTCATATCCGTAGAGCCTTGCTATCTCTTCTGCAACATCCTCTTTAATCCTTATATCCTGCCTGAAGGTTGGAACTTCAATCTTTAGGTTATCTCCTACCTCAACCTTCATTCCAAGATAGCCCAGCATATTTGCCATTTCTTCCTTTGATATATTAATTCCTATGAAATCATTTATCCAATTCGGATCTACCTCTAATGTATATGGCTTTATAGGGTTTTTGTATATATCTATTTTTCCGCCTACAACCTCTCCAATTTCAAGAGCTTCAACAAGGTGGCAAGCTCTGTCAAGGGCTAAATCCACAAGGTTTGGATCTAAATCCTTTTCAAATCTTGAGGAGGATTCTGTTCTTAGTCCTAATTTTTTAGCTGTAAGCCTTACATTAGGTCCATTAAAGTTTGCACATTCAAATACTACAGTTGTTGTGTCGTCCTTTATCTCAGAGTCAAGTCCTCCCATAACTCCTGCAACCGCAACAGCCCCCTTTTCATCGGCAATGACTAGCATTGAGGAATCTAATGTTCTTTCAACTCCATCAAGGGTTGTAAATTTTTCACCATCCTCAGCCCTTCTTACTATTATCCTTTTGCCATTTATAAACCTATGGTCAAAGGCATGCATAGGTTGGCCAAGTTCAAGCATAACATAATTTGTAATGTCAACTATATTGTTTATCGGTCTTACTCCAGCATCCATAAGGCGCTGCTGCATCCACTCAGGTGATGGACCTATCTTTACATTTTTTACAACTCTTGCTGCGTATCTTCTACATAGATCATCCTTAACTTCAACATCTATATAATCCTTAATATTCTCATCCTTTTCCTTAAAACTCGTCTCTATTCCCTTTAATGGGACTCTAAATGTGGCAGAGGCTTCCCTTGCAATTCCGTAAACCCCAAAACAATCGGCTCTATTTGAAGTTATTTCAAAATCAAGTATTCCACCCTTAAGACCTAATATTTCTTTAATGTCAACTCCAATTGGAGTTCCCTTAGGTAAAATCATAATTCCGTGAACTGAATCGTCATCGGCAATTCCAAGCTCTGCCTCAGAACAGAGCATCCCGTTAGAATCTACTCCCCTTAGTTTTCCCTTTTTTATTTTAACTCCACCTGGCAATGTAGACCCATGGAGGGCAACAGGAACAGTATCTCCTTCTTGAACATTTTCTGCACCTGTTACAATTTGGATAACTTCTTCTCCAACGTTAACCTGACATACCCTTAACTTATCAGCATTAGGGTGCTTTTCTATTTTTTCTATCAATCCTGTAACTACTTTGTCTATTTCCTTGCCATATTCTATAACCTCTTCAACCTTTGATCCTGACATTGTAAGGGCATCGGCAACTTCCCTTATATCCTTTTCTATGTCAACATACTCCAGCAGCCAATTATATGGAACCTTCATCTTATCCCTCCTTAAAACTGCTTTAAAAATCTAATATCGTTTTCATAAAGAAGCCTTATATCATCTATACCATACTTTATCATAACTATTCTATCAAGTCCCATTCCAAAGGCAAATCCGCTGTATTCCTCAGGGTCTATTCCGCCCTTTCTTAAAACATCTGGATGCACCATTCCACATCCTAATATTTCAATCCATCCTGAGCCTTTACATACCCTGCAGCCTTCTCCGCCACAAACAAAGCAGGATACATCCATCTCAGCTGATGGCTCTGTAAATGGGAAATGATGAGGTCTAAATTTAGTCCTTGTCTTTTCTCCAAAGAACCTCTTTGCAAAGGTTTCAAGGGTTCCCTTAAGGTTTGCCATTGTAATTCCCTTGTCTACAACTAATCCTTCAATCTGGTAGAATATAGGTGAGTGGGTAGCGTCAACTGCATCAGATCTATAAACCCTTCCTGGTGCAATGATTCTTATTGGTGGTTTTGTCTTTTCCATTGTTCTTACCTGTATTGGGGATGTCTGAGTTCTTAAAACAAGATTTTCGCTTATATAGAAGGTATCCTGCTCATCCCTTGCAGGATGGTTCTTGGGAACATTAAGGGCCTCAAAATTATAATAGTCAAGCTCCACCTCAGGTCCTTCTGCGATTGAAAAGCCCATTCCAAAGAATATATCCTTGATCTCGTCTAAAACCTTATTTAAAGGATGAATTCCACCGATTTCAACCTTTTTCCCCGGCATCGTAATGTCTATGTATTCGCCCTTTATTTTAAGCTCCCTTTCCTTATTTTTAATATTTAAAAGGGCCTTTTTAATTTCCTCTTCAATAAACTCCCTAACTTCATTGGCAAACTTTCCAATTATTGGTCTTTCCTCAGGAGATAGACTCCCCATTCCCCTTAAAATCGTAGTTAAACTTCCCTTTTTGCCAAGATACTTAACTCTAATCTCGTCTATCCTTTGGCTGTTTGTAGCTTCCTTAATTTCCTCTAGAGCTTCTAATTTTATTTTTTCAAGCTGTTCTCTCATCCTCTAACCTCCCTTTGTATAAAAATAAATCCCCATCCCTAGTAGGGACGGGGAAACCGCGGTACCACCCTAGTTGAGCCAATGGCTCCTCTTATTTTTATAACGGCAATGCCGCCATCAGCCTACTTAATTTCAGCTGAGGAACTCTGGAGGGAAGGTTCAATCGGCTACATTGCAGGCTTGCTCTCAATCGCGGCAGGCCCTCCCTGTGCACATCACCGACCTACTGTGCTCCTTCACCGTTTCGGATATTAAATTCTTATTAAATTATAATTTTTAAGGCTTATCTTGTCAATCTTTGCCTTACAACTTCGTATATTACAATAGCCGATGCAACTGCAGCGTTTAAAGATTCTGCCTTTCCAATCATCGGAATTTTTATTTTATGTGTTGAAAGATCTATATGCTCCTTTGAAATTCCGTTTGCCTCGTTTCCTATAACAAGGGCTGTTTTTTCATTAAAGTTGTAATCGTAAATTAGCTTTTCTGCCTCAAGGCTTGTTGCATATATATTAAAGCCTTTATTTTTAAGATAATCTGAGGCTTTTTCAAAATCATCAAAATACACTATCGGGACTCTAAATATAGACCCCATTGTTGAACGTAATGTTTTTGAGTTATAGGGATCAACTGTCCCCTTTATGATGATTAAAGCATCAGCCCCCGCAGCATCAAGGGTTCTAATTATAGTTCCAAGGTTTCCAGGGTCCTGAACTCCATCGGCTATAACAACAAAATCCTTTAAGTCAGCCCTGTTTTCCCTTTTTTTGCAAACTGCAACCACACCTTGAGGATTTTCAGTATCTGAAAGTTCTTTAATTACATCCTCATTAACTTCATATTTTTTGACATCCCAGTCCAAAATATATGAATACTTTGAATCAAGGATTTTATTCGAATAAAAAATATACTCTACAAAATTTTCCTTAATAGCCTCTTCAACAAATCTAACACCTTCAATTAAAAATTTATTTAACTCATCCCTGTATTTTTTTTGCTTTAACTTTAAAGATTCCTTTATTAAAGGATTATTTTTTCCTATCATAAACATCCTACCTTAATTTTTCGTTTTCAAATTTTCTGATGTTTTCGTTTGTGGATATGACAACAAGCACATCTCCCGGTTTTATAACATCATCTGCACCAGGGGAGACATCAATCTCATTATCCCTCTTGATTGCCATAACGTTAAATCCATATTTATTTCTCATATCAAGCTCTCTTAAGGATTTATTGTGCCATTCTTCAATTGCCGTAAGTTCAATTATGTTGTAGTCCGGTGAAAGTTCTATAAAGTCAAGGATATTTGATGTGCAAAGATTGTGGGCTACTCTAACTCCCATATCCCTTTCAGGGAAAACAACCCTATCAGCACCTATCTTGTAAAGCACCTTTGCATGAAGATCATTGTGGGCCTTTGCTATAACGTATTTTATTCCAAGCTCCTTTAAAAGTAGAGTTACCATAACGCTCGATTGAATATCTGAACCTATAGTTACAACTGCAACGTCAAAGTTTCTAATACCTAAGGATCTTATTGTAGATTCATCTGTAGCATCTGCCTGAACGGCATGAGTTACAAAGTCGGATATATTTTGAACAGTCTCTTCATCCTTATCTATCGCCAAAACTTCGTTGCCAAGGGAATAAAGGGTTTTAGCAACGCTTGAGCCGAATCTTCCAAGTCCAATAACTACGAATTGCTTAGATTTCATAACAATCCTCCTAATCATCCTACCAGTATTTTATCCTCTGGGTATTTTATAGCTTTACTTGCCATCAGCTGCTTTCTTGCAAAGGCAAGGGCAAGAGTTAGTGGTCCTACTCTTCCTGAATACATAGTAAATATTATTATTAACTTTCCTATAGCATCAAGTCTTGGTGTAAGTCCAAGAGTAAGTCCTACCGTTCCAAAGGCTGATGTTGCCTCATACATAAACTCCATAAAGTCTCCCTGCTGTGTTATGGAAAGAACCATCGTAACAAAAATAACCAGCATAAAGCTTATAAATGTAATTCCAACTGCTCTATAAACAAGTTCCTTTGGAATCCTTCTTTCAAATATTTCGGTATCCTCTCTACCTTTTATAACGGCTAAAACTACCATTAATATTAACGTCGCTGTTGTGGTTTTTATACCGCCACCCGTTGAACCTGGGGATGCACCTATAAACATAAGAATTATAGTTAAAAACTTGCTTGCCGTTGTCATATCCGGAAGATTTATTGTATTAAATCCAGCCGTTCTTGGGGTTATCGATGCAAAGAAACTTGATAAAATTTTACCCTTTAATGATAATGCTCCTAATGTCTTAGGATTATTATATTCAAGTATAAAGAAGGCTATAGCACCAGTAATTATTAATATTGATGTTGCAAATATAACTACCTTTGAATGTAAAGAGAGTTTTTTGAAATTTCTATTGTTAATAATTTCAGTAACAACTCCAAAGCCTAAACCGCCAATTACAATAAGGGACATAATTGTAAGATTTATAACCACATTTTCAGCATAGGGCGTTAAACTTCTAAATCCACCTATAAGATCAAACCCAGCATTGCAGAAGGCGGATACTGCATGGAATATGCCGTAATAAATTCCCCTTTTCCAGCCGTATTGCGGGATAAATTGGGTGGATAATAGAATAGCGCCTAACCCCTCTATTGAAAAGGTTATACCCATAACATAAATTGCAAGCTTAACTATACCCTGAATATTAAAGGCGTTATAAGCCTCCTGCATTATAAGCCTTTCCTTTAGGCTTATCTTTCTTCCTAGAATTATTGCAAACATAGTTGCAAAGGTCATAAAGCCAAGTCCGCCAATCTGAATAAGTAAAAGTATTATAACTTGACCAAACAAACTCCAGTGGGTTCCAGTATCCACTGTAACAAGTCCGGTTACGCACACAGCAGATGTAGCTGTAAATAAACAATCTAAAAAAGGCGTTGAATTACCATCAGCAGATGAAATTGGAAGCTTTAATAAAAGCGCCCCAATTAAAATCACAGCAGCAAAACCTAAGGCTAAAATCTGAACCGGCTGAAGTCTATAAATTTTGACCCCGTCTTCTCCTTCCTTAAGTAGCATATCTAATCCTCCTAATATTGCGATTTTCAAATACATTATTATATTATACCACGTTTAAAGTTTTTTAAAAATTTAAAAGAGGCCGATTTAAGGCCTCTTTTTGTCAATTTTGCTTAAATTATGCATTTAGTTTTTCTTTAGCTAAGTTTACTAATTCAGCAAATGCCGCTGCATCGTTTACTGCAAGATCAGCAAGCATCTTTCTGTTTATTTCAACTCCAGCAAGTTTTAAGCCGTTGATGAACTTTGAGTATGAAAGACCATTTGCTCTTGCTGCAGCGTTTATTCTTGCAATCCAGAGCTTTCTAAAGTCTCTCTTCTTTAGCTTTCTACCAACGTATGCATATTGTAAACTCTTCATTACAGCTTGCTTTGCAATTCTGTAGAGCTTGCTCTTTGCACCATAGTAACCCTTTGCAAGCTTCATTATCTTTCTACGTTTTTTATGTGAATGCACTGCTCTTTTAACTCTAGCCATATTCCCTACCTCCTTCTAGCCTTATGCATAAGGCAATAATTTCTTTAGCTTCTTTACTTCTGCAACATGAACTAAAGTTGCCTTTCTAAGTCTTCTCTTTCTCTTTGCATCCTTCTTAGTTAATATATGACGATGATATGCATGGGATCTCTTAAATTTTCCTGATGCAGTCTTTTTAAATCTCTTTGCTGCACCCTTATGTGTCTTCATTTTTGGCATAGAACTTCCTCCTCTCGCTTACTGTTTCTTTGGGGTAAGTACCATAAACATGTTCTTTCCCTCAAGCTTTGGCTGTTTTTCTATAACACCCACTTCAGAGAGCTTATCTGCAAATCTTTTTAAAACTTCCTCTCCTAGATGGGAATGTTCTGCTTCTCTACCTCTAAATTTTACTGTAACCTTTACCTTGTCTCCATCCTTTAGGAACTTTTCAGCATTCTTTGCTTTAACGTTTAAATCATGCTCGTCGATGTTAGGAGTAATTCTAATCTCCTTAACATTAATAACCTTTTGCTTTTTCTTTGCTTCCTTTTCCTTCTTCTGCTGTTCATAGATGAACTTGCCGTAGTCCATTATTTTGCAAACAGGTGGTTTAGCCTGTGGTGCAATCAAAACTAGGTCAAGCTGCTTAGATTCAGCAATTTCAAGTGCCTTCTTTGTTGGCATAATTCCCAGCTGAGTTCCGTCGGAATCGATAAGTCTAATTTCCTTTTCACGAATTTCTTCGTTAACTAAATGTTGTTTGTTAATAACGTTCACCTCCTAATTTTTTACAAAACAAAAAGCGGATGGTAGTCCATCCGCATAAGTCCACTATAACCTGAAGAAACCTTACTACCTTTGGCGTAAGGTGAGAAGCGGATGGCTTCTACTTATACCTTTATTAGGATATCACTAAATATAGGATTTGTCAATATGTTTTAAATTATATGTTGCTTATCTTTTTATCTATTTCTTCCCTTATCCTTGCTGCAAAGGCTTCAAATTCCATTGCACCAAGATCTCCTTCTTTTCTTGATCTTAGTGATATATTTCTGTTTTCAACTTCCTTGTCACCTAATATTATCATATATGGAACCTTTTGAAGCTGAGCTTCTCTTATCTTGTAGCCTATCTTTTCATTTCTTAGGTCGCTCTCTGCCCTTACGTTCATTTCCTTGAGTTTTTCTTCTATTTCCTTTGCATATTCGTTTGCCCTGTCTGTTACAGGAAGTATCTTAACCTGAACCGGAGCAAGCCATGTTGGGAAGGCTCCTGCATAATGCTCAATAAGTATTCCTATGAATCTTTCTATGCTACCGAAGATAACCCTGTGAATCATAACAGGTCTATGTTTTTCTCCGTCTTCACCTATATAATATAGGTCAAACCTTTCTGGCATTTGGAAGTCAAGCTGAATAGTTCCGCACTGCCATGTTCTTCCAAGACAATCCTTTAAATGGAAGTCGATCTTTGGACCATAAAAGGCACCATCACCTTCGTTTACCTTGTATTCAAGTCCTGCTGCATTAAGTGCTTCGATTAATGAATTTGTTGCATGTTCCCAATCCTCATCGCTTCCCATTGAATTTTCAGGTCTTGTTGAAAGCTCAACATGGTATTCAAATCCAAATAGCTTATATACATAGTCGATAAAGTTAATAACACCTAAAACCTCATCCTTTATTTGGGATGGAAGCATGAAAATGTGGGCATCGTCCTGAGTAAAGCATCTAACCCTCATAAGGCCGTGTAGAGCACCTGAAATTTCGTGTCTGTGAACAAGTCCAAGTTCTCCAAGCCTTAAAGGAAGTTCTCTATAGCTGTGCATTTGACTTTTATAAACCAATATCCCTCCTGGGCAGTTCATTGGCTTTACTGCAAAATCCTGCTCATCTATTTTTGTAAAATACATGTTTTCCTTGTAGTGATCCCAGTGTCCTGATCTATGCCATAAAGATTCGTTAAGTATTATTGGAGTTTTTATTTCCTTATATCCCCTCTTTTGATGTTCCTGCCTCCAGAAGTTTTCAAGCTCGTTTCTTATAACCATTCCCTTTGGAAGGAAGAATGGGAAGCCTGGGCCTTCCTCCATTATTGCAAATATTTCAAGCTCTTTTCCTAGCTTTCTATGATCCCTCTTTTTAGCTTCTTCTAAAAGGTTTAAATATTCCTCAAGTTCGCTCTTTTTAGAAAAGGCAGTTCCATAAATTCTTTGAAGCATCTTATTTTTTTCGTTTCCTCTCCAGTATGCTCCTGCTACGTTTAATAACTTAAAGGCCTTTACCTTCCCTGTTGAAGGAACATGAGGTCCAGCACAAAGGTCAACAAATTCTCCCTGTTTATAGAAGGATATTGCCTCCCCCTCTGGGATGTCGCCGATGAGCTCTACCTTATAAGTTTCATTTCTATCCTGCATGTATTTTATAGCCTCATCCCTTGAAAGTTCAAATCTTTCAACCTTATAATCTTCCTTTACTATCTTTTCCATTTCCTTTTCTATGCTTTCAAGCATTTCAGGAGTTATTGGAAAATCCGCATCAAAGTCGTAGTAAAATCCATTTTCAATAGCAGGTCCTATTGCAAGCTTAACATCAGGATATAGCCTTTTTACTGCCTGAGCCATAATATGGGCTGCAGTATGTCTTAGTGCTTCCCTTCCTCCTTCATCCTCAAAAGTTAATATTTCCAAAGTGCAATCCTTATCGATGATTGTAAAAAGATCCTTAACCTCGCCGTTTATCTTTGCTGCAAGGGCGTTTTTATAAAGCCCCATGCTAATTTTTTTTGCCACTTCCTCTGCTGATATAGGGGCATCGAATTCTAATACCTTTCCATCCTTTAACGTTACCTTTATCATAAACTAACCTCCTTTTTAAGTGCCTGGCACTTAAGATTTAAGTTTTTATACCAAAAAAGGCCTTCCATCCCCATGGGACGAAAGGCCTGTGCTTCCGCGGTTCCACCCAAATTGGTAAAAACCCTCTCAAGGCTTTAACGCAGCCAACGCCTTTCCCTACTCTCAAAGATTTCAGGAAGGAGCTTCGGGGTGGTTTTCAATCTCTAATGTTAAGGAAACCTTCCAGCCGACGGATTTCCCTCTCTGGTAACATATCAAGATTTACTCGTCCCCATCATAGCCTTTATCTTTTTTAATATTCTACATCCTAAATATAAACTTGTCAATCCTAAATTATTTTTCCACTTTTAATTATATTGCACTCCTCACAGCTATCGCAAAAATAGGTCCTGTCTATGAATATATTTTTAATGGTTTCTATTATCTCTTTATTTTTGCAGTTTTCCACCGAGTGAATAACTATTCTTTTAGGTGCACATGTTACGATAACGCTTAAAAGTATGTCGTCTATCGTTGTATCCCCATTTGAATTAAAGGTTTCAAAGTCTGAAAATAGGTCCTTTGTTATGTTGTTAAGGCTGTCATCCTTAAGTATATATTCTCCATTTAAATCTACAAATATATTTAAAACTTCATATTTGCTCTCCTGGATGTCAACGAAATATCTTAAAAGCTTGATAAATTCATCGTATTCCTTTTCGATGATATATTCATCGATCATCCTTTCAAGAATCTCGTTAACTTCTTCCTTTATAAACCTTAATCTAAACTTTACAAAGCCGTCAATTATAATTTCATCGCTCTCCTGTAAAAACTCCTCAACCTTTTTGTATATCGTGTTTCTATGCCTCATGCTGTTTATAACATCGTCAACGGAAAGAATTCCTGTTCCTGAAATAAAGGCTATACATTTATCTTTTATTTTATTTATATCGTCCTCAGTAAAATAGGTGCAATTTTCTCTAATTAGCTTATTTAAAATCTCAAACTCATAATTTTTAATTATATAATCATAAATTATATCCGCTGCATAGCTTATAAACAAATCCCTATAATTTTCAAAATTTCTTATGTCCTTCTCGCTATCCTTAAGTATAAATTTTATATAATGGTATTCTCCAACATCGCTTTCAACAAGGGCTATATTCACATCATTTCCCTTTAAATACATGCAAAGTTCATTAAATCTATCGTAAAGTTCGTTACCTTCCTTATTAAAACCAACCGATAGGAGAAGCAACTTTATCACTCCCTTCTAGTTTAGTATATGTGCCTTATAGCAACATATACAGGGAATTTTTATCCCATTATACAATATTCCTTTAAAGGGACTATTGTGCCAAAGTCTAGAAGGGGACCTTCATACAAGTATTGCCACTTAATGTTGTATTTTGACAAAAAATTTTTTATACTATCGCCCTCTGGATGATAATCAAGGCTCCCATAAAAGGCTAAATTATCCTTTCCAATAAGTCCAGTTGCTCCTCCTATAAATCCAAAGTTTAATCCTTCTAATACTACGTATCCTGGTTTTATTAGTAGGCAGTTTATTCCTTCCTTTGTAACTTTTTTGTATATTCCTTTATCCGATGTAATTATGGTATTTTCATTTACTATGCTGATTGAACACTTTGAATATCCTTGTTTTACATCTATTATTTTAACCCCCTGTTTATAAAACTCCTCAAGTAAAATATCATCGGTATATTTTATATTACATATAGCTAAATTGCCAACTCTTGCAACATTATAATAAACATCTTCAGGATATTTTTCTTTAACTTCCTTTTTGCCGGGTATTATTTTAAAACCTTCATTTTCAAGATTATAAACAACCTTTTCGGAAATATTAGGTGCAACGATTATTTTTTCTTCTCCTAAATGATGCATCATTATATCAGGGTGATAAGATATGGCATCATAGGTTAAAATCCTTTCAGTTTTTATAATTCTAATATTCAATTCAAAAAAGGCTCTTTCAATTTCCTTAGGAATTCTCCCATCTACTACTACAAGAGAAACTTTGCCCTTTGGAAGATTGGGATCTATTAAAAAGCTTTCCACTACAAAATCTCCCTTCTTCTAAAGAGAATTGAAAAACCTAAAAGGCCGATTATTCCGCTTACTATAAAGGCATTCTGAGGTCCTATATATTTTGCAAGGGTTCCAGAGTATAAACTTCCTATTGGCGTTAAGCCCCCAAAAACCAAAGAATAAACGCTCATTATTCTTCCCCTCATCTCATCAGGAGCATTATACTGAAGTATGCTATTAGAGGTTGTATTAAAGGATATCATAAAAAATCCTAAAAACACAAGAACTATTATGGCTAAATTATAGCTTTTTACTATTCCTAAAAGAATTAAAAATATAGATAATCCAAAGGAACCTATAAGCTGATAATAAAGGGTTCTTTCCTTTTTACCTTTAACTGCAACAAACACAGCACCAACAAGGGCTCCAAGGCCCAACGATGATAAAAGTATTCCATAGGCCTTTTCCTTCATCATTAAATAATCCCTTGTATATATTGGAACTAATACATTGAAGTTCATACAAAATGTTGGGATTATTACGAGGGAAATTATTGTATATAAAAGCTTAGGATTGCTCCTTATAAATCTCAATCCTTCCTTTATATCCTTTAATGGATCCTTTATTTCTTTTCTTGCTGAAGCATCCTTCATCCTCATCATTAAAAGCCCAATTAAAACAGCAAGAAAGCTCAAGGCATTAAATAAAAAACACCATTTTGCACCAAAGTCTGCCATAACCTTTCCTGCAACGGCAGGACCTACAAGCCTTGCAGCATTAAAGGCGGCGGAATTAAGTCCAATTGCGTTTAAAAGGTGTTCTTTACCCTCAACAAGCTCAACAACAAAGGCCTGTCTTGTTGGATTGTCAAGGGCCTGAACAGAACCTATAAAAAACATTATTAAAAGTATTATAGGATAACTTAACTTATTAAAATATAGCAAAATATATAATATAAATGCAAATAATAAAAGCATGCTTTGGGTGAATATTAATATTTTTCTTTTTGGGAATCTTTCTATAACAAGCCCTGCAAATAAAGAAAAGGCAAATAAAGGCGTAAACTGAACTGCCGTCATAAGCCCCGATAAAAATCCATCCCTTGTTATAGAGTAAACAAGCCAATTTAGTGCTGCGTTTTGCATCCATGTTCCAATAAGGGAAATTGCCTGACCTGTCCAAAACAGCCTGTAATTCCTGTGAGTAAATGCAGGAAAATATTCCCTTAGCAAATTTACCAACCCACTCATCCCCTTAGAATTTATTCAATTTAATCATATATGTCAGAGAACTCAATATTTATTTTTTCTATTTTATTGCTAATACCATAAGAAAAATTCTCTTTACTATTTTCAACAATTCTTACTGGAAATTTTACAACAAATTCTGTCCCTTCGCCTAAGGTGCTGTTTACACTTATCTCTCCTCCATGAAGTTCAACAAGCTGCTTTACTAGATATAAACCTATACCGCTACCTTCATGTTCTCTTCTAAACAAAGTCTGGGCCTGCCTAAATTTATCGAAAATGACATTTAATTTGTCCTCAGGAATTCCAATACCAGTATCCTTTACCTTAACTTCAATATAATCTTCCTTATCCTCAAAATTAACATAAATCTTATCGCCTTCATCCGTAAATTTTATAGAATTTGACATAAGATTTAAAATAATCCTTTCAATCTTATCCGGATCAAGGGCCATGAATTTCTCCTCAACATTAGTATCAAAAATTACCTCTCTATTTTTTGAACTTGCATAATCGGCTACTGACATTACTATATCCTCAATAAGTTCGACAGCATTAACATTTACAAGATTTAACTCATAAAAACCCAAATCTAATTTAGTTATATCCAAAAGATTATTTATTAACCTCATAAGCCTATAGGAATTTTGTTTTATCATCTTTAAATATCTCATCATCTTTTCTTTGCCCATCTCATCATTTTTTATAGTATTTTCCATAAGCTGGCATGATGAAAAGATTATATTAACTGGCGTTTTAAACTCATGAGAAACATTTGCTAAAAATTCTGACTTATGTTTTTCTAACTCTAAGGTCTGTTTTAGTTTTTCTTGTTTATCCTTAATCTCATAATTTAGTGTTATAATTTTTTGGGATATATTAAATCCAACATAATAGGATACTATTGATATAAATATAATTAATATAAGTGCTATGAAAAATATGTAATGAGTTCTGTTTAAAATTTGCTTTGATATGTATTCCTTAGGCACCCTAGTAACCAATCTCCAGTTGTTTTTATTGTCTATCTTTGAAAAATAAGCATATGTATCTATTCCCATATATTTATATTCAATAACTCCGCTATCTTCACTTAAAACCTTATATCCATTATTAGGATTCTCTAAATTTATAGGATGGTTTTTGTTTAAAATATTTTCCCTTAAAATAAAATCCTTATTAGGATGGCTCAATGCAAGGCCGTTTTCGTCAATCAAATAGGAATATGAGTTTGCGTCGTTAATCTTCAAGTCTGAAATTAAATTTTGAAACACGTCCTTTTTTAAAACCACACCAAATGCACCTTTAAATATCCCTTTATCATCGTAAATTGGAATTGCCATTATGATTGAAAAAGTGTTGCCATCTAATTTTTCTGCCGTTATAACATTTTCCCTTTTGATTATTTTATTAAAAAAATTGAATTTACTTAAATCATTCAACTTCAATCTTGAAGATATTGTATGTCCATTTTCATCTGAAACAAATATATAGTCAAGACTTTCTACACTGCCTCCCATAGAATTTTCTATTTTATGTAGTAAAGCCAAATCCTTTGCTCTTTCAAAATCTAAATGATAATTATCAGCATACATTTTCATAATAGCAAAATTTTTATTCTGCCAATTGTTTATAAGCCGTGCATAAACCCTAATGTTATTTAAAGTAAAATCCTTAGTAGTATCATTAAGGATAATCTTAGTAATATTAACAACCATTAAAAGAAAAATCAAAATAGTAGTTAACGATATAAGTATAGAAATAATCAAGTTAAAATAATTCCTTCTAATTTGCCAAATTCTCTCCATATCCCCCACCATCTATTTTTAATATTTTTAACACAATCAAAATTGTTCTAGCCTTTGCTTTTCTTTCACCCCCATCAATTTAAATTAATTTTACAAAAATATAATAACACATTATTTTCCATTTATCAAAATTTTTCTACAATTTGTGATAAAATTAGTAATAAAGGGCTATCCTAATATAGGACAGCCCTCTATTTATTTTGTATTTTTCCAATCCGCAGGATAAGTTATATAAATAAACCTTACATAATCTGGGCAGGAAAAAGTTATTTGACTTCCCATAGGAATAAAAACTATATCGCCCTTATGTCCAACTACCCTTCTACCATCAATAACTATTTCTAAAGTTCCATCAACTATTACATCAATTTCATCATAGCAAAGGGTCCATTCGAAATCGGTTTTATACATTTCCATAACTCCACAACCAATTCGTGGACTCTCTTCAATAGTAAAAACATCCTTCAAAAATACTTTGTCTCCCTTTTTCCCAGTATCAAAAGGATCGCATTTTACTGTTTCTGATTTTACTACCATTATACCGCTCTGGTCAACCTTTTTCTCAAAATTGTTCTTATTTAAATTTATCTGTTCTATTATTATCTCCTTTATCAAATTCTTTAAATATTTTTCATCTATCATATTATCCCCCTCTAACTTTGAGACTTTTTAGGTGCAATATACATAGCTAAAATCACTGCAGTTATGCCTGCAACAAGCTTTCCAACTATCATTGGGAAAATCATTTCCCTATTAACCCCTGCAGTAAAGCCTAAATGATCACCAAATACAAAGGCTGCACTTACTGCAAAGGCAACATTTATTATCTTTCCTCTTTCATCCATATCCTTCATTAAACCAAACATAGGAATATTATTGGCAAGAGTTGCAACCATTCCTGCTGCTGCAATATCATTCATTCCTAAAAGTCCACCAAGTTTCATTAATGGCTTTTTAAATACCTTTGTTATAAAATATACCATAGGGAAAGCTCCACATAACATAATGGCTATTGAACCAACTATTTGTATTCCTTCACTTATTGGTGCCATACCTGGAATTAAAACTATGCCTGTTAATGTTTCAAAAATTATTGCAGCAGTTCCAATAGTAATAACTATAACAACTCCTTTTCCAAATTTATTAAATCCACTAATCATTTTATTTGGAATTTTCCACAAGCCAAATGCAATAAGTGCTGAAACTATAATAATCGGTATAAGATTAAATATTATCATTTTTAAACTGTATCCAGCAACCAATCCTCCTGCTAGGCATCCAAGTGGGATTGTTATCATACCTGCAAGAATGCCTGTAGCTAAATATTTGTGATCTTCTTTTTCTATTATTCCTAATGCAACAGGTATCGTAAAAACTATTGTAGGTCCCATCATTGAACCTAAAATCAATCCAGCAAAAAGGCCCGCCTCCTTAGTTAGTGCAAGTTCCATAGCTAAAGGATATCCACCCATATCACATGCAAGCAAAGTAGTTGCAAACATCGCTGGATCCGCACCTAGAGCAGTATAAATTGGAACTATGATAGGTTTTAATATTTTGGCTAAAACTGGTGCTAAAGAAACTACTCCAACCATAGCTATAGCCAAAGACCCCATAGCCATAAAACCTTCATCAAACTTTTCACCTAAACCAAATTTATTACCTATTATTTTGTCAAGTGCGCCGAGTAGCATAAATCCTACCATTATATAAACGATTATTTCATTAATACTCATTTTAATCCCCCTTTATATTAAAAATTCAAATATCTCTGGACTCGGAGATGGAATAATCGACTTGCAGACAAGCATACCATTTTCCTCTCCAATTTTGGCCCCGATTTCAATTCCTTCCCTAATCGAACTAACATCTCCAGTAAAGGTTAAAAAAGATTTTCCTCCTATGCCTACTCCTAATCTAAGCTCCATAAGCTGAACTTGAGAGGTTTTTGCAACAGCATCAGCTGCTGTTATTGCTGTAGCTATACTGTAAAATTCAAGTATACCTAAAGCATTATACTTTTCAATTTTAGTAGAATAATTTATTGATTCTAAAACCTGAGGATGAACTTTGGGTAAAATCAAACTGTCAATGAAATAATTTTTTGCATTTTCAATTCCTTTTTCTACCGATGATTTAACAGCACCTACATCACCAGTTATAAGGATCATAAATTTACCTGGACAAATAGGTTTTGAAATTAATATTTCTACATCACCAGATTTAAACATTATATCTGCAGTCTCAATGCCCTTTGCTATGCTATTCAGTTCCACCATTCCTATTGCTTTTGTCATTAAATCACCTCTTTGTTGTCACTTTTAATAACTATATTCTCTCCTATGTGTGCTACTGTTCCAGTAATGCTTGCATGTATCTTTGCTCCAAGGGTATTTTTATCTATGTCCCCAATTAGCTGCCCTTCTCTTACTTTGTCACCTATATTTACGATAGGTTTAGCAGGAACTCCTATATGCTGTTTTAAAGGTATTGATACAATATCAGCATTTATCTCCTTATAAGTTTGAAGCTTTTGAGTTGTATATTTATATAGTCCCAACTTAATCAATAGTCTTTCCGTAGGAATTAAGCGAAATTTTCTCAAATCATTTTCTTCTAATAGTTGTTGATTTATTTTTTTCCCTTTTGACCTTAGTTTAGTTTTAATATAAGAATTAACTTCCCTGGGAGACAACCCCATTGGACATGCATAATTTTCACATACCCCGCATTCACTGCACAGCAGTGCTTCATTAAATATTTCATTATCTTCATCCAAACATGTTAAAGCTCTCATTATTCTATGCGGACGAATCTTGTGTCCTAATAAATACCTTGGACAAAAATCTGTGCAGTAACTACATTGAATACATGAAGACTTTGCAAGTTTAATTATTTTTTCTATTCCAAGGGATTTTCTTTTGTATAAGATATGATCCTTAGATATGATTATTAAAGCACCATCTGTCTTGGTTATTACCTTTTGTTGACTTTCTTCCTTTGTTATGAATTTTCCCATCATAGGTCCACCAACAATAACTACATAATCATCTATTGTAGCACCACCAGCAGCCTTTATACATTGTGATATTGGTATTCCTATCGGAACATTTAATATTAATGGATTTTTTATTTCTCCTAAAATCGATATAAACTTTCTTGTAACCGGCATATCATTAATTGCATTATATACGTTATAAATAGTTCCTATATTGCTTACAACAGCATTTACATTTAAAGGTATACCTCCTGGTGGAACAGTTTTTCCAATAACTTCCCTAATTAAAACATGTTCATCACCACCAGGATAAAAACTTTTTATTTTGTGAATTTTAATCTTTTCACCATTTTCTAAAATAGCATTCGTTAAACTTTTTATTTCTTCTTTATAGCTTTCTTTTGTGGCTATAATAATTTCTTTTGCTTCTAATATTTTAGAAATTTCATTTATCGCTATTACAATTTCCTTAGCCTTAAGTCTCATCAAGTATTTATCTGTTCCTATCAAAGGTTCACATTCAACCCCATTAATAACAAAATAATCTACCTTATTATTGTATTTTATATGAGTTGGAAATCCTGCTCCGCCAGCTCCAACTACTCCAGCATTAAAAATTTTATCTATCAAATCCACCTAATCACCTCTCCTGAAATACCTTCTCTACTTCAATCGTATCTATTATTCCAATTACAGAAGCATCGACTGGAACATCTGCTTTTCCAACTATCTTTCTTGCAGAACTTCCCTTTACTACTAACACCGTCTCTCCTATTCCTGCCCCTATTGTATCTATTGCTACAAATGTTGGAAATTCCTTATTAGAGTAATAATCTATCTGTTGAATAATCAAAAATTTCAAGCCACTTAAGCTTTCATCTTTTCTTGTAGCCCAAACATTTCCAACAACTTTACCTATTATCATATCTTTTCACCTTTCTCTTACTAACTCAACTTTATTTTCTTTTACTAGATCTAAAGCTAGAGGAGTTAAAATAGCCTTTTCTGAAATGTAAATTCTTTTTGCATTTAATCTAATTAAAGTTTGTAAATCCTTTTCTGTTATAACTTTTTTATCAATTTTAAATTTTTGCTCATCCTGCTTTAATAATAATTTTTCTGCTTTACATGAGTTCTGCTCCTTTTGCAAAATTTTTAAAAGCTCACTACTTTCTAAAACTACATAATCATATTTTTTTATTTCATCATAGTTTTCACTAACTTCTACCAAAAATTTTGCTGACAAGCAATTTAAAATATCATCTACATTTTGATCATTTTTTGATAAAATCATAAACCTTTTTCTATTTAAAGCATTTATTTTTTCCATTACTCTATTGATCACCAATTCAACCAAATTATCCAATTCCATTTCTTTCACTTCCCTCAATCAAACAATTTAAAGCTATTCCTAAGGGTGTTATAAACAAAGGATTGTAAGGTTTAGTTGTAGGAATTCCTAATTCCCTTTCTATAACTTGCTCAATACCATCAAGACATGAGGTCCCACCAACCAAAAATATAGAATTGACATCTACTTGTGAGTCTAATAGATGTTTTTTTATTATAGATGCTATTTTTTTTATAACCGGCATGACAATAGGAAATATTTCCTTTTGCATTTCCTTATTTTTTTTTATTTCTTCTGCCCTTTCAAAATCAACCTTGTAATTTCCTGCTATAACTAAGGATAAATGTGTCCCTCCTGTAGGTTCATCAGCGGTATAAATAACCCTGCTTTCTTTTATAATTGACAGTCCGGTAGTTCCTCCTCCTATATCCACAATAACCCCATCTTTAATATTTAATACTGCATTTGCAGCCGTTGGCTCATCTAAAATATTAACAACTTCTAAACCTGCTCTTTCAACAACATATCTATGTGTATCACAATCTCTGTCACTAGTTCCCGGCGGTACTGCAATAGCAGCATATTTTATCTCTGCTTTCAATCTTAACTCTAATTTTTCTTTTAACCTCTTTACTATATTTGCTGCTCCTATAAAGTCAACTACTAATCCATCCCTAACAACATTAGCATATTCCATTTCTGTGGCTATTGGTCTTTTATTATAGTCTAAAGCAACTAATACTATATACGCAGTTCCTAAATCCACACCAAGTAATATATCTTTACTTCTATCAAACTCTGGTGTTTCATATAAGCTTTTTTCAACTGCCCTTACCAAGTCATTAACTAAAGTATAGTCAAACATAATATCACTCCTTAAACTATTAACCTTCCGTATATTCCATCCTTGTATCCACATGCGTTAGCTTCATCATAATCTATATGCATAGCCAGTGTATAATCCTTGTGAACTCTTATTAAAACATCTTCAAAAATCACCGGCCTTTCGCTCATAATTTTTACACTAACTAACTGCTTATCTTCAACGCCAAACTCTTTTGCATCTTGCTCGTTCATATGAATATGTCTTCTTGCTATAATGACACCTTCTTTTATCCTTATTGCTGCCTTTTCTGTAGCGATTATTATTGATGGTGAATTAACTAAGTTGCCTGAATCCCTCAAAGGTGCATCTATGCCTAAAAATATTGCATCTGTTTTTGAAATCTCAACTTGTGTTTTATCTCTTGGAGGTCCTAATATTGAAACATCCTTAAAAATTCCTTTAGGTCCGATTAGACATACCTTTTCCTGATACTGATACTGGCCTCTTTGGGATAGTTCTTTTTTTATTTTTAATTCATAGTCCTTTCCAAACAAATCAGCAACATGCTGAAAGCTTAAATGGACATGCCTACCAGAGGCTTCAATAGGAATAAGCCTTTCACATTTTATGTTTCTTAAGATATTTTTAACAAAATTACTTATATTGTCTTCCACCCTATCACCCCAATTTATCTATAAATTCCTGCAAATGTTTTAATCATCATTACATAAAAGCAACTGCTAAGCCTGTTTAATCCCTTAATAATGTCTAACCTTAAAATCCCATCATTTGTTTTAAAAGCTTGAATAGCACATATTTCTGTTTCTCTTGTCAGGCATCTTAGGCTGTTTAACAAAACTACTATTTCACCCATTTTATAATTAGGCAATAAATGTTCTTGATTAAAATATTTCTTAGGATTTTGAGACATTTCTCTTAGTTGTTCTTCATCTAGCCCCAATAACTTCATATCCTCAAGTTTTTCTTCTAAAACCTCTGCTCTTAATATGCTTCTTACAAATTTTAAAATTTCATCTAAATCCTCCACAAGCTTTTCCATCTTATGCTTACTAGCTACCACTTGGACTTCTAGTAGCTTTGCCTGTAAAGTATCTAATTTCCCTCTTAAAATAATCCTTGGATGATCCTTTAAAACAAGTCTATTCCCATACAGGTGCGTCATAAATTCTGGCTTTTTGTCATAAAAAACTTCACATATAGCATTTACAAAAGCTTTCTTTCTATCATCAGTCATCTCCTTTTTTTCCTCCCTCTTAACATCATCCTCTTTATTTTTTATTACCAGTTCTATTCCTTTTTCTGCTAAAAACTGTTTTGCTGAGGGAGTAATTATCATTTCCGGGCCTACATAGTATTTGTCAATTTTTTTGTTTTTCAGTTCGATTCTCAAATCATATTCAGTCAATACCTTCACAATTATCACATCCTTTATATTTCCCGGGCAAAGCCCGGGAATATTATCCTTCTATCTTTGGAAGAATTAGTTCTACTTCGCTATGTGGTCTTGGAATTACATGAACCGAAATTAATTCTCCAACTCTTTCCGCTGCTGCAGCTCCTGCATCCGTTGCAGCCTTAACTGCACCTACATCGCCTCTAACCATTACAGTTACAAGTCCTCCACCCACAAGAACCTTTCCAATTAAAGTGACATTAGCAGCCTTAACCATTGCATCAGCAGCCTCAATAGCTCCAACTAAACCTTTAGTTTCAATCATACCAAGGGCATTTGTATTAGCCATTTAAAATTCCTCCTTTTTGAATTTTATTTAATTCATTTATAATTAATTTTTTTAAGTAATCTAAGTCTAAAACATTTTCACATTCTTCATTAAACAATTCTTTTGACTCTTTAACTCCATAGGCTATTCTTCTTATGTTAATAAGATGAAGAGGTCCCACATTATCAGAGGTTGAACTTCCGCCTATGCTTCCACAACCTAATGTTAAAGCAGGCTGTAAATTTGTTGTTGCTCCTATCGCTCCTTGAGATGCAGGCGTGTTGATCAAAAGCCTTGATACGGGTTTTTTCATAGCAAATTCCATAATAACTTCTTCATTATTGGAATGTATAACAAGTGTATGCCCTAATCCTCCGTAATTTAATATCTCAATACACCTTTCGCAGGCCTTTTCCCAATTTTTCTCTGTATAAAAAGCTAACATAGGAGATAATTTTTCCATTGAGAATGGGAACTCTTTACCAACCCCCTCTTCTTCCTTTATTAAAACCTTCACATTATCAGGAATCTTTATGTCAGCCATTTGGGCTATTTTCGTTGCTGGCTGTCCCACTATTTTAGGATTTAGTCCTCCGCATGGATTTACTAAAACCCTTTCAACTTTTCTTGCTTCCTCTTCATTTAGGAAATATCCCCCTTGCATTATGAGTTCATTTTTTACCTTTTCTTTAATACACTCTTCCGTAACTATAGCTTGTTCAGATGCACATATAGTTCCATTGTCAAAGGTTTTGCTTTCAATTATTCTCCTTACTGCCAAAGGAATGTCTGCTGTCCTTTCTATAAATGCTGGAACATTTCCAGGTCCAACACCAAGGGCCGGTTTACCTGAGCTGTAAGCCGCCCTAACCATGGCTGAACCACCAGTTGCCAAAATCAAGGCTACATCTTTATGTTTCATAAGTTCATTAGTTGCCTCCATAGTTGGGTTTTCAATGCAGCCAATTATTCCATCTGGTGCTCCAACCCTTTTTGCAGCCTCTTCTAATATTTTTGCCGTTTCAAAAATACATTTTGCTGCTGATGGATGTGGACTAAAAACTATAGAATTTCCTGATTTTATTGCTATAAGAGCTTTATATATTGTAGTAGATGTTGGGTTTGTTGAAGGAATTAATGCAGCTATAACTCCTACTGGAACTCCTATCTCAATAATTTTCTTTTCATCATCCCTTCTAAGTATTCCTATGGTCTTAACATTTTCAATACTTTCATAAACTATTTTACTTGCAAATTTGTTTTTTATAATTTTATCTTCATATCTACCATATCCTGTTTCCAAAACAGCCATTTCAGCAAGTCTTTCTGAATTTTTATAGGCTTCCTCTGCCATTGATTTTACAATTTCGTCCAATTCCTTCTGTGAAAGTCTTGATAGTTTAAGTTGAGCCTCCTTAGCCCTTTTGATTAAATCCCTTGCCTCCTGAATGGAAATTAAGTCCCTATCCATTATCTCAACTTCCTTTCACAGTAATCAATTATAGCCTTTATAAGCTCATCCTTTTTTGCATATTTAATTTTATTTCTTGGAATTTCAAAATCATCTAATTGTCTTGCTAACTTTCTTAGATCTACCGTCTTCATTTCCTTTAACTCATTAATATGGGCTCCCAATAAAGCTTCCATCTTCATATAAATTTCATCTTTTTTATCTTTTCTCTTAGTTACAATTATTACGTCTTCATTTTTTTCTTTGTTTTCATTTAATGGCTCTATTAGATTCCATGTGTCAAAATAAGGTCTCGGTATGCAATGAATTGTTATTTGCTTTTTTAATCTATCTAAATAAATTTTTGCTGCTTGTAGAGCTACCTGAACATCAGAAACATCTCCATAAATATAACCTGAAACCAAGCCTCCCCTGATAAAATTATGTTTTATATAACTAACATTTGCACTTTTTGTAGCCATATCTAAAGCAACTATAAAATTTGAATATCCATAAGTTTCTATTATGCCTAAGGCTTTATTTCTCATTTTAATTCACTTTAATAAATTAATGGATTATCTGCAACATATTTAACTGCGTTAGCAAAGGCTTCACAAGCAGCTTTACATGCAGATTGGCTTCCAGTTAATAATCCACCAGCAAAGTTTGTTTCTGTAGGTGGTCCATAAAATGCAGCCAATTTAACATCTGCAGCCTTTAATGCAGCATCAAGTGCATACATAGCCTCAAGAGGAGGTGCAATTAAATATGCTAAAGCTTGCCCTTCTTCAATTCCTGCAACCTTTGAAAGATATGAACCTGTTCTTGAAATACAGTGAGCATAATAAACGATGCTATCATCATCATTTGCACTGTAAAAGCAAGCGTCATTTTCAATGAACTGTATTGCTGCATTTAATCCACTTTTAACTTCTGCTGGATTAGGTCCAGCAATGATCCCAATAAATTCTCCAGCTAGTTTAGTGCTTGCATTGGATGCTCCCGCATACATCGATCTTGCATATACAACCTGGACATCAGCTTTTTTCGTTGCTTCATCTAAAGCAGTATATGATACATCATCTATATTAGTTGTTATGATACCAATGCTTTTCTGGTGAGGCTCTAATTTTAATGCTATAGCCATATCGGGATTAACATTTGGAATTATCTTAACACTTAAAACAGTCGCACGTATAGGATCGTTTCTCATTTATATCCCCCCAAATTACAATTTTAAATCGATACCGCTTGCTTTCTTTTCAAGCATTAGTTTAATTATTTCAGCAATATGAGCTCCTGCTTCTACAGGTGGTGTTCCTCCTCTATGGATATTTGAAACAACTGTCCTTCTTGCCTCTGGCATGTTAACAGTTGCTCTATATGCCATGTAAGCACTCATACTTTCTGCCGTTGCTAATCCAGGTCTTTCACCTATTAATACACATGTAACCTCAGCTCCTGTAATCTCTGAAATAACATCCATTGCAGGAACTCTACCATACTTTACAAAAAATGGAGTCCCAACATTTATTCCATAAGATTCAAGACCTTGAATTATAGCTGGCAGAACATCCTTTATATTAGCCTCAATCGCAGTTGAACTTAATCCATCCGATACATATATTTGAACTTGAGGATTTGGTTTACATTTTTCTTTAATAATTTTTATCGTTTCATCATCAAATTTTCTACCTAAATCTGGCCTAGTTAAAAATTCATCCTTATTTCTACACATTGTCTTGACTGAGAATAAATTCATTTCCTTTAATAATTCCTCAGAAACATCTGTGAAAACCGCGTCCATTGCAACAGCATGGTCTGCTCTAAATCTTAAAAGTGTTTCAGTTTTATATCTTGGTCCTGATCTCCATACACCAATTCTTGCAGGTGTTTTGCTTTTTAATTTTAATAGAGCCTCTAAATTTTCAGGATTTGGAACTAAAACCTGTTTCCTTATATCTACAGCTGTTATATCTGGAATTTCTTCTTCCCTTTCAATTACAGCATCTTTAATTGTTTCTAAAGCCTTATCCGATAAAGAAGAATATCCCATTTCATGTAATACCTGCTCAACTATTTTTCTTAAATCGTCTTCTTTAACCACTTTTATTCCTCCTTTCAATTTACCTTAAAAATATAGAAGGATCTCCTGCCCTATCAGTCAATCTTCCATTTTCATCCATAATACCCATATTGATTAACCATCTAAAAAATTCTTCTGCAGGTTTTAAGTTTAAGAGCTCTCTTAACGTAGCATCATCATGATAACTTGTATCTTGATAGCTTAGCATTACATCATCGCCAAATGGAACCCCCATAAAATAATTTGCTCCCGCCATTGTAAGTAACATAGTTGCTATTTCTTGATCATTTTGATCTGCGTTAACATGATTTGTATAACATGGAGCCATTCCCATAGGTAAACCAGTTAATTTGCCCATAAAATGATCTTCTAAGCTTGCTCTAATTATTTCTTTGCCATTGTAAAGGGTTTCTGGCCCAATAAATCCAGAAACATTATTTACCATAAAAGGCTTATACCTTTTTGCAAATCCATAGGTTCTTGCCTCAAGTGTCATTTCATCTACTCCATGATCTGCATTTAGAGACATTTCTGAGCCTTGTCCTGTTTCAAAATACATGAGATTAGGGCCAGGAGCTATTCCTTGTTTTTTAATTAGTTCAAACGCCTCATCTAATATTTCCTTGTTAACGCCAAAAGCAGTATTTGCTTTTTCACTTCCAGCCACGCTTTGGAAGAAGACTGAAACTGGTGCTCCTTGCCTTACTGCCTCCATTTGAGTTGTTATATGGGATAAAACACATGTTTGGGTAGGTATATTCCATTTAATCATAAAATCATAAATTGCAAACATTATCCTTTTGGTATTTTCTACCGTATCTTCCACTGGATTTACTCCAATAATTGCATCACCACATCCGTATGATAAACCTTCCATTATAGAAGCCAATATTCCATCTATATCGTCGGTTGGATGGTTTGGTTGTAATCTAAAAGACAGTGTTCCTGGTTTTCCTATTTCAGTGTTTGCCTTGCCCCAAATCTTGATTTTACTTGCACCATAAACTAGATCCATATTCGACATTAGTTTTGCTACCCCTGCAATCATTTCAGCCGTTAATCCATTACTAATCCTTTTTATATCTTCTCCCGTTGTTTTATGATCTAGAATGTATTCTCTTAGTTGACCTACCGTCCATGATTTTATTTCCCTATATATACTTTCATTAACTTGATCATCTATTACTCTTGTTACTTCATCCTCTTCATATGGAATAGAAGGATTATTTCTCAAGTCCTCTAACGTTAAATTGCTCAAAACTATTTTAGCAGCTATTCTTTCCTGAACTGATGCAGCAGCTATTCCTAACAATTTATCACCTGATTTTTCTTCGTTTGCTTTTGCTAGAACTTCCTTAATATCTTTAAAAGTATACGTTCTCCCAAACAACTTTGTTTTAAGTATCATCGGCAGCACCTCATTTCAAAAATACTGATGCATCACCAGCTTTTTTAGTCAATTTGCCATTTTCCATAAATCCCATTTTTTCAAGCCATACCTCAAACTCCTTAATAGGTCTGAGTCCAAGCAATTCCCTCAAGGTAGGTGTTTCATGATATCCAGTGCACTGATAGTTGAGCATTACATCATCACCAGCCGGTATACCCATAAAGTAATTGCATCCTGCTGCCGTTAATAATACTGCTAAATTTTCAATATCATTTTGGTCTGCCTTCATATGATTTGTATAGCAGGCATCAACCCCCATCGGAATGCCAGTCAACTTACCCATGAAGTGGTCCTCAAGCCCTGCTCTTATTACTTGTTTACTGTCATAAAGGTATTCTGGTCCTATAAATCCTACAACCGTATTAACCATAAATGGATTATATCTCTTTGCTAATCCGTAGCATCGTGCTTCCATTGTTACCTGATCTGCACCATGATGTGAATCCGAAGATAATTCTGAACCCTGTCCAGTTTCAAAATACATAACGTTTGGTCCAGTTGCAGTTCCTTCCTTTAAGGCCAATTCATATGCTTCATCTAAAAGTTTTACACTAATTCCAAATGCTTCATTACCCTTTTGGGAACCTGCAATGCTTTGGAATATAAGGTCAGTTGGTGCTCCTTTTCTTATACATTCCATTTGAGTTGTGACATGTGCTAAAACACAAATTTGAGTTGGAATTTCCCATTTTCTTTTAAATTCATCAAATTTTTTTAATATCTTATAAACGTTATCAACTGTATCATCTACAGGATTTAATCCAATCACTGCATCTCCTACTCCATAGCTTAGTCCTTCCATTATAGAAACCATAATCCCATCTATATCATCAGTAGGATGGTTAGGCTGCAGTCTTGACGCCAGTGTTCCCTTAAGTCCTATTGTTGTATTGCAATGAGCACTAATTCGTATCTTACTTGCACCATATATTAAATCTAGATTTGACATTAATTTAGCTACAGCAGCTATCATTTCACTTGTAAGACCTCTACTTATTCTTTTTATATTTTCTCCTGTTGTTTTTTCATTCAAAATCCATTCCCTAAGTTCTGCTACCGTCCAATTTTTAATTTCATTATATATTCTCTCATTAACTGAATCTTGAATAACTCTTGTTACCTCATCTGTCTCATAGGGAACAACTGGGTTATTCCTTAAATCTTGTAAAGTTAGGTTGCTTAAAACTTCTTTCGCTGCTATCCTTTCAGTTACAGATGATGCAGCAATACCTGCTAACTTATCTCCAGATTTTTCCTCATTTGCTTTTGCTAAGACTTCTTTGATAGAACTGAATTGATAAGTCTTTCCAAATAATCTTGTTTTTAATCTCAAATTATTCACCCCTTCCTTATTTAAATAATAATGTTTTTATAACAACTGGGACGACCCTACCACTTGATACGGGTTTCCCAATGTCAACAAAATCACCGTTTTCCACTTTAATTCCGTCAATGCATATAACATCATGATTCTTATTGAGCTTATTGAAAATAGAGTGTCCTAAAGCCTTTGCAAAGTCATTTTCAACTATGACTATTAAAGGTAATTTGTTTTCTACAACCTTTCTTAAACCTAAAATTATCTTATCTGCAAAAGTAGTAACTTCTGAAAAGCTTGGGTTTTTTACCCCCTTAAATGAAATTGCTATATTTTGTAATTCTTCATTTACTATAAACCAATTAGTTTTTTCCTCAATTTCCTTTGAAAACAACTCAAAATTTGAATCATTATTTATCTTTATTACAGGAACATTTTTTATTGGAAAAATATCCTTAGTATACAGGATAGTGCTTCCGCTAAGTTCTATAGTATGCATTCCAGATCCTATAACAGTTGCCCTTATTGTTTCCATTGGAACTATAACGTTAAATTTTTTAAACAAATTTGATTTTGATATAGCCTCGCCTAAAGCAATTCCAATATCATTAAAGGCCAAATAATCATTTGAAGGATTATAAATAAAGTCAGCCACTCCTCCTGAAAATGTAATTAAGTCTATTTTGTAGTTTAAACTCAAAGGCTTTGTAATAAGCATTTTTTCTAGCAATTTACTTTTAGCCCTTACTCCTAATACCTCTTCTATTAATTCAGCCATTCGTGAGCAAATTATTTTTATCTTCTCAAAAGAAATTTCATTGTCTAATTTCAAATCAATTCCCTCATCCTTTGCTAATTCTATTATTTTATTTGATGCGTAAATAATCTTTAAATTATCATTAAATTTAATCAAACGTCCTCCTATATCCAAAGCACATGTATCAACAATTTCTCCTTTATTGAAAACAGCAATATTAGTCGTTCCACCACCAATGTCAATATTTGCTACACAACACTCCTTTTCAATCGATATTTTTTCTGCCCCAGCTCCTCTTCCTGCAATTATAGCCTCAAGTTCAGGTCCAGCAGTTGCAACAACAAATTCACCAGCAAATTTGCTTAATGAATTTAATACATTATTAGCATTTTTCTTTCTCGCTGTTTCGCCGGTTATTATTACTGCCCCTGTTTTAACATCATTGGGTTTAATTCCTGCCTTAGCGTATTCAACTTCTATTATCTTCTTGACACTTTCTATATCTATTTCAGATGAAGATATTAATGGAGTAAAATATATATTCCCCTTATAAAATACTTGCTTATCTACTATCTTTATTTGAGGAATTGAAAAGGCTGACGCAGTATTTTCAATAGTTAGTTTACTAAAAATCAATTGAGTTGTAGTTGTGCCAATATCAATGCCAACACTTATAATTTCCTCCTTCAATTTATCTTCCCCTTTCTTTGAAATGCAAAAAGAGGCCATAGTATTTATGGCCTCTTTGCCTCCCTCATAGCACTTCGTTGTGCTATCCTATTCATTTTTAAAATCAAATAATATCTTTGTTCCGAATTCATTTGACTCAATATTAAAATGCCCAAATAATTTATCATTAACTATGCTTTTAACAATACTTAATCCTAAACTTCCGTTTCTAACTTTATTAATATCAAAACCCTTGCCATTATCAACAATAGATATTGTAGAATACATAATTCCCTTTTTTATAGTTACCTCTATTTTCCCATCCTCTTTTCCTTCAAAAGCATGTTCTAATGAATTTTGAAGTATTTCATTAACAACTAAAGCAATAGAAGTGGCCTTATCTGAATCAATATTAAAACTATCACCATTTATAAAAACCTTTATATTCTCGTTTGGTGAAAGACTATAATTAAGTGTGCTCTCTGCAATTTTACTAATTATTGTCTTAATATCAACCTCATCAACTCCATTTTGGGCTAAAATCTCATGAGTTACAGATATACTAAGTATTCTATTTATACTCTCATTAAATGATTTTTTAGCATTTTCGTCTTGTATCCTTCTTGACTGCAGCCTTAACAGACTTGCTATTGTTTGTAAGTTATTCTTTACTCTATGATGAATTTCCCTTATAGCAACTGATTTTAATATTAATTCTTTTTCCTTCTCTTTTACCTCTGTTATATCTCTTATTAGCATTATGAATCCATCTAATTTCTTTTTTTTCCTTTTAACTAAATACTTAACTTGAAATGTTAATTTTCCTACATTTACTTCTCCTATATTGAAAAAATTTTCGGTTATAATTTTATCTATACTACTCCCATCCAGAACTAAATTTTCAAAATGCATTCCAACTATTCTATCTTTATAACCTAATTTATTATATAATTCTTCTGCAACAGGATTTGCATATATTGCCCTACCCTCTTCATTGAACATAACAATAGCATCATTAAGATGATATGTAAGGGCATGTTCATTGTCAGTTAAAGAAAATAAAGTTTCGGTTAATTGCTCTGCAGTTTCTGCTAACATTTGCATCTGTTTATTTTGATTTACCACTTCAGTCGCATCTTGTTCCATAATCAAAGCACCAATCGTCTCATTGCTTTTATTTTTTATAGGGACTACATTTTGCTTAACTGTAATATTTTCCTGAGTAATGGCCTTTAAATCCCTTGTGCTAACACCAATTTGTAATGTTCTAAGGGCAGCCGGTTCATTTTTCTGTAGAGCAAGTTGTCCTACAACAGAATATTTATACATAGACTGTGAATTTCTTGGTTTGGCTTCAGCAACCACTATAGCAATATTAGGATCCCTTGTTAGGCAATCTATAAATACATCTGCTCTAACAAGATCTGCTATAAGTGGTAATATATTTGATATGTTTTCTAAAATTCGAATATCATCTTCTTCAAGATTTGTATGTAATCTACATAATTCCCTTAACATAATTTCACCTTTCATTTAGTAAAATTGTTTCTGCAATTTTTCTCATTGAACATCTTTTATCCATACTTATTTTTCTCATTAAATTATATGCTTCTTCTTCAGATATCTTTTCTTTTTTCATCAATATCCCCTTTGCCTTTTCTATTATTTTTCTTGCTTCTAAATTTTCCTTGGCTTTTTTTATTTCTTTTTTCATATTATGAATTTCTAGTCCTTTATGTAGCGCAATTTCTATTGTATTAATTAAAGTCTTTTCATCAACAGGCTTTACCAAATAAGCCATTACACCTGATTCTTTTGCTCTTTCAACAAACTCACTGCTACTGTAAGCAGTTAAAAGAACAACAGCCTTTGCTAATTCTTCTGTTATTATTATTTTTGATGCTTTTATTCCATCAAGTAGTGGCATCTTTACATCCATCAAAACCAAATCAGGTCTTAGTTTCCTACAAATCTCAACTGCATCTAATCCATCAGAAGCTTCTCCAATTACTTCAAAACCAGATTCATTTAGTAACTCATTTAAGTCTAATCTGGTTATAGGTTCGTCATCAACAATAACTATGGTTTTTTTCATCATCTCTCCTCCTCGTATAATATGATTTATAGAGAATTTCTAGTTCAAGTTTAAGGCCTTAAACGGGAAATATTTTAATCGTTAGTTTTGTTGTTCTTTGATAATTTAATAATATTTTAGTTCAACAAGCAAAGCTACACCAACCAACTTTTTCATGTTTATTTAGCCCCTTATTAACTTTGGGTGTATCTTCTGGTATCATTGTTTTATAGCCTTAACAATGACGCGGAAGCTCTTGCTTCCTCCTGTAGAACCTCTTTGGTTACTACTTGTCTAAGACTGCACCCCTGGGACTGTTTGTTATCTTCTTACTCGTATGCTGTTCATTCTCCTATCTTTTCCTTACCTTCAGCAAAGTAAGGTGCATCCATTAGATAGGTAGGATTGTTCTGATAGGCGAGGTTGAGGATGCAGCAGCCTGTCAGGGATACACCGTTACATTGGGCTAAATATTCCATGAAAGGAGGTTTTTTGCGTGCCCAATACTTTAATCGTTGGTATCGATGTTAGTAGTCAATCACTTGTTGTTAGGTTTATGGACCAAGACGGTAATGGACCTTCCAAATCCTTTTCTACTTCTAACGACCTTGAAGGTGCTGATAAATTAATCTCTGATATTATTGCCTATGCTCTTAAAATAGAAGCTTCTTCCATTAAAATTGGCATGGAGTCTACTTCTAATTATGCATGGCATCTGCACCTTCATTTGGCTTCGTCTCCTGAACTTTTAAACTTTAATCCTCTGTTTTATGTGCTAAATCCAAGTGTTGTCAAAGGTTTTAAAAAGACATACACCCATTTGCCTAAAACAGATGATGTTGACGCCTTTGTTATTGCTGATTGTATTCGTTTCGGAAGAGTAAAACCTTCTAATCTCCCCGACTTCCGCTATGCGGCTCTTCAAAGACTTACAAGGTTTAGATACCATCTGATCCAAAACTTAACTAAAGAAAAGAATCGGGCTTTAAATCTTATCTATCTTAAGTTTTCTTCCTATGTTGCAGATAACCCCTTTAGCGATACCTTCGGCAAGGCATCTACATCTTTAATCGAAAGATTTACTCCTGATGAGATTGCCTCTATGCCTATTGAGAATATCGTCGATTTTATCTGCAGTGAAGGAAACAATAGGCTTAAAGATCCTATTGAAATAGCTAAAAAGCTTAAGTCTTTAGCTAATAGAGCCTATAGGTTAGATCCTAATTTAGCCGATTCTGTTGAGCTTACTTTAACTATGTCTTTAGAAAATATTAGATTCCTTGAAAATCAGCTTAAAAAGCTTGATAAAGAGATTGAAAAACAACTTAAAGCTTTTTCTCATACTCTCCAAACTGTCCCTGGTATTGGCCCTGTTATCGCCGCAGGGATTATTGCTGAAATTGGAGATATCCATAGATTTACTAATGAAGCTGCACTCGCCAAGTTTGCTGGTCTTGTTTGGAATAAGTATCAATCAGGCAATTTCAATGCTGAAGATACTTCCTTAGCCAAGTGTGGTAACTTCTACTTAAGGTATTATCTTGTAGAGGCTGCTAATCTACTTAGGATGCATGTAGATGAGTATACAGCCTTTTACTACAAGAAATACAAGGAGGTTAACAAGCATCAGCATAAAAGAGCCCTCATCCTCACGGCACGCAAAGCTGTTAGGCTGGTCTTTGCATTGCTGAGCAAAGGCCAAATCTATAGACCGGGAGGAGGGATAGCTAACACTTAAATGACCTAAAAAGAGTTAAATATTTTCCATTTATTACCTGTAGACCAAATGTTGTTTATGGGTTAGATTGTTATTGTCTTTTTTAGGTCGATTGAGTGCAGTTTTCTTCTTAATTTCCAATTTCACTACTTGACATTACACCGTATGTCTTTATAAAAGGAGATTTTTTATATCATCAATTCCAATTTGTTTTAATGAACTAATATAAAATATCTCCTTAACACCTGCTCTTTTTAAGCACTCCTCTGCAAATTTTACATTACAGTTCTTTATATCTATCTTAGTAACTATACCTATTATTCTTTTATTAAAAATATATGCAAAGTTAGGCGGATAAATGCAATCTTCTTGGGTTGCATCTTGCAAAAATGCTATTATATCGCAATTTACTGCTTCTGAAATTATAGCTCTTATGTAATTTCTATTTTCAATATATTCACCAGGGGTGTCTAATATGCATTTATGGTATTCAAAAGCTTGTGTCTTTTTATAAAAAAATTCGTTTTGTAATAATGCTTGAACTAGTGTTGTCTTGCCACACCCACTTTTCCCTATAAGCATAATTTTTTTCATATTTTCCTCCTACGATCTAGTAATTTTCGCCGTAGAAAAATTTAATACGTTTTCCATTGTTTCAATTACCTTTTTCAATGCAGCTTCTATACTTGAAATGTCACCTATTAAAACTAGCGACCCACTAAATCTGTCTAAAAAGCCAATTTCAACACCTGAAGACTTTGTAGCTATATCAGCTGCAATAATTGATGCTTCACTTGGGGTTATAGTTAATATTCCAATAGCATTTTTATTATCATCTAGTCCCAGCTTTTGATATATACTCCTTTGAGGATTTGCAATGATATGGGCAAGAGTTATTTGCTTTCCTGGAACATATTCTTGAATAATTCTCATTTTGTCTTCAGCCAAAGTATCACTTCCACTCTTACTAATTTTTATTACATGTCTATTCACAGTAAATTTAAAATATGAATAAAAACACCTTCTCGGAAGTAACTATCTACATCCGAAAAGGTGTCAAAATTGCATGTTGATTTAATCATATAAAAACAGCCTGCAATTTGCAGGCTGTTTATGGAGGCGGCACCCGGATTTGAACCGGGGATGAAGGTTTTGCAGACCTCTGCCTTACCACTTGGCTATGCCGCCATATTAAGTTGGAGCGGGAAACGGGACTCGAACCCGCGACTTTCACCTTGGCAAGGTGACGCTCTACCAACTGAGCTATTCCCGCATGGTGGCCAGAGCCGGAATCGAACCAGCGACACGGGGATTTTCAGTCCCCTGCTCTACCTACTGAGCTATCTGGCCATGGCGACCCAGAAGGGGCTCGAACCCTCGACCTCCGGCGTGACAGGCCGGCACTCTAACCAACTGAGCTACTGGGCCGCGTGGTGGGCACCACAGGGCTCGAACCTGTGACCCTCTGCTTGTAAGGCAGATGCTCTCCCAGCTGAGCTAGGCGCCCACATCGCATATTCATTATAGCATCTTTGCTTTACCTTGTCAACACCTCATCAGTGGCGCTGACATGTTATATAATATATTATTTTTTCACCCTTGTCAACACTTTTTTATAAGTTTTCTATCATATTTTTTATTTCTTCCTTTTCAAATACATATTTAGTATTGCAGAAATGGCACTGAAGCTCTATCCTGTCTTCCTCTTCATATAGTCTATTTAATTCTTCTCTGCCAAGGGCTATAAGGGCCCTTTCTACCCTCTCCCTTGAACAATCGCATTCATACTTACACTCTATCTTTTCATAAATCTTAAGGTCCATGTCATCAAAAAGCATGTTTAAAATATCTTCACCGCTTTTTCCCTCTGCAATAAGCTGTGATAAAGGAGGTATTTCCTGTAACCTAAAGGTTATTATGTCAGCTAAAAACTCATTCGCTCCAGGCATCATTTGAACTATAAGCCCACCTGCTGCTTTTACAGAAATATCAGTATCTACCAAAACCCCAAGGGCTACTGCTGATGGAACCTGTTCTGACACAGTAAAATAGTAGGCAATATCATCCCCTATTTCACCAGTTCTTATTGGAACTTGCCCAACATAGGGTTCTCTAAGTCCTAGATCTTTAACTACATTTAAAAACCCGTTCCTACCAACAGCTCCTCCAACATCAAGCTTTCCCTTCTCATTAAGCGGAAGATCAACCTCTGGGTGGGAAACATAGGCTTTAACATTTCCCTTAGAATTAGACACGGCAACTAAATTTCCCAAGGGGCCTCCCCCGTTCATAGTAAGGGTAAGAGTATCCTTTTCTCCCTTTAACATAACCCCCATCATGGAAGCTGCTGTAATAAATCTTCCAAGTGCAGCTGATGCTGTGGGGGAAAGATTATGTATCTTTCTTGCTTCTTCCACCATATCTGTTGTTATAGCTGCAAAAAGCCTTACGTCTCCATTTGCTGCTGTTGCTCTTAATATATATGCCATAAAATTCCCTCCTATTTTCTTACTACAAACGTAATTCGTTCAGACGTTTCCTTATCTTTGTTAAAGGAATAATTTTCATAGGTTTCAACATCCTTAAATCCAACACCCTCTAGGAAATTAATCATTTCATCCTTCGAATAGGCCCTTTGGACATGATGTTCATCTATCCTTCTGTAAAGTTTTCCTTCTTTAACAAACATTGTTATATACATATCTATTATATTTTCATCAACATAATTGTCCCAAATATATGAATAATCCTCTTCATTATACGTAAACGTATTGTTACCTATCAAGTTTTTAAGCTTATATTCGGAACTTATATCAAATATAAGTAATCCATCATCCTTTAAAAGATTATAAACCTTTTTTAAAACATTGAAAAGTTCCTCATCCTCAATTAAATAATTAAATCCATCACAAAATGAAAATACAAAATCAAATTTTTTGTCTATATCTAATTCCGTCATATCCTCATTTATAAAAATTACTCCTTTATTTTTCACCTTGGTTCTTGCAACGTTGAGCATTTCCTCAGATATATCAACGGCAATAACCTTCATTCCTAAGTTTGAAAGCCTTAAAGTCATGTTGCCTGTTCCACATCCAAGTTCTAGAGCAGTTTTATCGATAAAATCAATATCATATCTTTTAAATAGCAATTCTAAAAACTCAATCCAATTATCATAATCTACATCCATCATTTTATCATAATAAAAGGCAAGATCTTTATATTGCATCCTCTTCCCACCTTTAAATCTGGAATCCTTTTAGTTTATTTTATGATATAATAATTTTATATTATAAAATATTAATTGTCCATTTTAATTTAAAGGGGGATCAAAATGCTTTATCCATTGTTTTTTGAGCCGATTTATAAAAATATTATTTGGGGTGGAAGAAAGTTTGAAACTTATTTTAAAAGAAACATTCCAGAGGGTAATGTTGCTGAGAGCTGGGAAGTTTGTTGCCATAAAAATGGAATGAGCATAATAAAAAATGGCCCTTTAAAGGGTAAAACATTAGATGAAGTAATTAAGCTCTACGGAAAGGAAATTCTAGGTGAAAAATACGATAGTTTTCCTCTTCTTATAAAGCTTATCGACGCCAACGATAAATTATCCATACAAGTTCATCCGGATGACGATTATTCTCAGAGACTTGAAAATCAACTTGGAAAAACAGAAATGTGGTATGTTATAGATGCTAAAAAAGATGCAAAACTTGTTTACGGACTTAAGAAGGGGACAACTAAAGAAAGTTTAAAAAAAGCATTAGAAGAAAATACTGTTGAAGAGATTTTAAACTTTGTTCCTGTGGAAAAGGGCGACATAATTTTTATACCTTCAGGAACAGTTCATGCAATTTTAGATGGACTTTTACTGGCAGAGATCCAGCAAAATAGTGACATAACCTATAGACTTTACGATTGGAATAGAGTTGATAAGGACGGAAAAAAAAGAGAATTACATATAGATAAAGCCTTAGATGTTATAGATTATGATTTTGAAGGAAAAGTATTAAAACCAATTTTCATAGAACTTGATGGTTACAACATAGCAAAGGCAGTAAACTGCAAATACTTTAATGTAAATATAATTAATGTAAAGGAAGAATTTAAAGACAAACCAAATAACTCCTTTATAATCTTTACTGCAATTGAAGGTAAAGGTAAATTAATATATGATAAAGATTATGAAATAAAAATGGGCGATAGTTTTCTAATTCCAGCCTCCCTAGGTGAATTTAAAATAAAGGGTAATCTAACATTACTTAAGACAACCGCATAGCTATTCGTTCCATTTTCGTCCTGCATCCTTGTTAAGCTTTGTCATAATTCCACCTATTCTTCCTGTTTCTTCTGCGGTTAAACCGCTCCAACCGTATTTTTTTACTTTATCTAAAAGACCTAATTCCTCAGCAATTTCATATTTTAATTTTTCTCTTTCCTTTTCCTTTGGAGTAAGTTCCTTTTTGGATTTTAACTTTGCCTTTACTACCTTTTTAAAAGGTGTAGCCATAAAAACACCTCCCTAGTTTTATTATTACAGGGAGGTGTTTTTTTATTCATTAATATAAATGACAAGCTACATAATGTCCTGGGCTAACCTCTTTAAGCTGTGGATTTAGTTCTCCGCAGATTGGCTTTGCGTGTTTGCATCTTGCTTTGAATCTACATCCAACTGGTGGATTTATTGGGCTTGGAACTTCTCCTTCAAGCATAATTCTTTGACGCTTTTTTTCAACTTCTGGGTCTGGTATCGGTATTGCTGATAAAAGAGCCTGAGTATATGGATGCAAAGGATTCTTGTAAAGTTCAAAGCTTTCTGCCAGCTCAACGTTTACACCAAGATACATAACTGCAACTCTGTCTGATATATGCTTAACCATCGCAAGGTCGTGGGCAATGAAAAGGTAAGTCAAGCCAAGTTCCCTTTGAAATTTTATAAGCATATTTACAATCTGAGCTTGGATTGAAACGTCAAGGGCTGATATAGGCTCGTCACATACTATAAATTTAGGTTCTACTGCAAGGGCTCTTGCGATACCTATTCTTTGTCTTTGTCCACCCGAAAACTCGTGTGGGAAACGGTTAGCATGTTCCTTGTTAAGTCCAACCATCCTTAAAAGTTCATAAATCCTTTCTAATCTTTCTTTTCCAGTATATATTCCATGAATGTCTATTCCTTCTGCTATAATATCCCCAACTGTCATTCTTGGATTTAATGAGGCATATGGATCCTGGAAAATAATTTGTGCCTCTTTAGTATATTCCTTTTTCTCTCTTCCTGAGAGCTTATGCACATTTTTTCCTTCAAATAAAACTTCACCATCAGTTGGACTATATATTCCAAGTATAGTTCTTCCTGCTGTGGTTTTACCACAACCGGATTCTCCAACCATACCTAATGTTTCACCTTTTCTAATATATAAATTCAAATCATCAACTGCCTTTAAGATGGCATTTTTCCCTACTCTAAAATATTTTTTCAAATTCTTAACTTCAACTAATACCTCATCTGAAACTTGACCTTTTTGTTCAGTAATTCTTACTTCTGACATTATAATACACCTCCTCTACCAACAGGAATGTCCACTTTTGGAGCATACTCATGATGTAACCAGCAAGCTGCTTCATGAGTTTCGCTAATCTTTGTAACTGGTGGTGGAACTTCATCACAAATTTGCATTCTGTATTGACATCTTGATGCAAATGGACATCCCTTAGGCGGTGCTATAAGGTCTGGTGGAGTTCCTTGTATTGATATTAAGTCCTCCTTCTTTTCTGAGTCAAGTCTTGGAACTGCCCTTAAAAGAGCCCATGTATATGGATGCTGTGGATTATAGAATAATTCCTCTGCGTTTCCTCTTTCAACTATTTGTCCTGCATACATAACTATCAACTTTTGCGCTATATCTGCAACAACGCCAAGATCATGAGTAATAAGGATTATTGATGTTCCTAGTTTCTTTTGAAGTTCCTTCATAAGGTCGATTATTTGCGCCTGGATGGTAACATCAAGGGCTGTTGTTGGCTCATCAGCAATAAGTATTTTAGGATTACATGCAAGAGCTATAGCTATCATTGCTCTTTGTCTCATACCACCTGAAAATTGGTGTGGGTATTGGTTTGCTCTGCTTTCTGCGTTTGGTATATTAACCATTTCAAGCATCTTTACTGCTTCTTTAAAAGCTTCCTTCTTTGACATACCCCTATGAATCATAAGACTTTCTGCAATCTGCAATCCAACCTTCATAGTAGGATTTAAAGATGTCATTGGGTCCTGAAATATCATACTAACTTCAGCGCCTCTATATTGTTGCCATTCCTTTTTTGAAAACTCTAAAATATTTTTCCCCTGGAATAATATTTCGCTGCCCTTTTTAATCTCTCCTGGAGGTGTTTGAATAAGACCCATTATAGCCTTTGAAGTAACTGTCTTCCCACAGCCTGACTCACCAACTATCGCTAAGGATTCACCTTTATCAAGGGTAAAGGATACTCCTCTTACTGATTGAACTTCTCCTGCGTATGTATGATATGAAACCCTTAAATTTCTTACTTCAAGCAATCTTTCCATAGCACAACCTCCTTTATTGACGTAGTCTTGGGTCTAGAGCATCTCTTAGACCATCACCTAGTAAGTTAAATGCAAGCATTGTTAAACTTATCGCTGCTGCTGGGAATATTAACTGATATGGATAAAAATCCATGTTTTGCTGACCAAATGCAGCCATTGCACCCCAGCTTGTGTTTGGAGGTTGCACTCCAAGACCTATAAAGCTCAAGAAAGCTTCAGCAAAAATGTATGAAGGTATATTAAGAGACATATAAACAATTATTATACCTATAGTATTTGGAATAAGGTGTTTTATGATTATTCTTGCAGGATCAGCACCAAGGGCTTGAGCTGCAAGAACGTATTCAGATTCCTTAAGCTGCAATATCTGCCCTCTTACGATTCTTGCAATACCTGTCCAACCTGTCAAAACAAGGGCTAGTATTAGTGAGAATAATCCCTTTTCAAACACTATTGATATCAATATAACAACTATAAGGTATGGAATTCCTACGATAACTTCAACAATTCTCATCATAATGTCATCAACTAATCCTCCAAGATATCCGGAAATTCCACCATATAGTGCACCTACAACTGTGCAGATGAAAGTTGCAATTAAACCTATAGCTATAGATACACGTCCACCCTTCCATAATCTAACAAAAATATCTCTTCCAAGCTGATCAAGTCCAAACCAGTGTTCTTTAGTAGGTGGAGTATTTGCAAGCTCAATAAATTGTTCTTCAAATCCATAAGGTCTTAAATAAGGACCTACTATACACATCAATATTATCACTAGCAAAAGATACATGGAAAACATTGCAACCTTATTCATCTTTAGTCTTCTCCATGCATCCTGCCAATAGGTTATATTAGGCCTCATTATCGCATCGGCATTTTGGCCTTCACATCCTAATATTTGAAACTTTTCCTTGTTGAGTTCAAGCATATTATCCCCCCTATCTCTTTTCACCAGTTACTCTAATTCTTGGGTCAATTACACCATAAAGAATATCTACTATAAGTAGGGATAGAATAAATAGGAATGCAAAGAATACTGTAGTTGCCATAATCATTGTGTAATCTCTTGCGTTTATACTTGCAACATAGTATTCACCAAGTCCAGGTATAGCAAATATTCTTTCTATAACAAAGGTTCCTGTGATAATACCTGCAATCTGAGGTCCTAATATCGTTATAATTGGTAATATAGCATTTCTTAAGATATGTTTCCAAACTATCTGAACGTTAGGAACACCCTTTGCTCTTGCTGTCATTATATAGTCCTGGTTAATAACATCTAATACGGATGATTTCATATATCTTGAATATATTGCAATACTACCCAATGACAATGCAAATGTAGGTAATACCGTATATCGCCATCCCGAGAACCAAACATTTTCAGAAGGCCATCCAACTATTGGGAAAAAGCCCCCTGCTAAATACTTTTGAATAAGGGCTGCAACGACAAAGCTCGGGACAGAAACACCTACTAAGGCTATAAAGATTACAAGATAATCTATCCATGTATTTTTGTAAAAGGCAGCTAAAATACCCAAAATAAGACCTATAATTAATCCAAAAAATACAGCCTGAAGTCCAAGTCTTGCTGATGCAGGGAATTTTTCTTTTATTATGTTATTAGCTGTTTCACCCGGGAATTCTATAGATTCCCCAAGATCTCCATGTAATAGATTCTTTAAGTAAATTAAATACCTAATGTGAACGGGTTTATCAAGTCCATATCTTTTTCTTAAATTTTGTTGAATTTGAGGTGGAAGCTGCTTTGCCTTATTCCTTATAGGGTCACCAGGCAAAGTATTCATAAGAAAAAAGGTAGCTGTGATGATTACCCACATGGTTAACACCATGTATCCAATTCTTCTTAAAAGATACCTCGTCATTTTTCATCCCCCTTTAATATTTTTTAGTAATTATTAAATAAAAACTTTAAAAATCCCCCCTTCTAATTTGAATAAATATATTTTAAAAATATTTTTGACGTTTAAAACCAAGTTTTTTTCGAAAATTTATAATTTATTATTTTTTTCGACAATTAATATTAAAAAAATTTTATAACTTCATTTTTCGACATTTTTCTTGTTATTCTTCTTCGTTTTTTGAATTTAATTAAATCTAAATCTTGCAAATGTATAATAACATCATTTAAACTCATTGTCAATTTTTCCTATGGATAAATTTTAAAGATATCTTAATTTTTATTAATTATATGGTATAATACATCTAATAAATATTTTTTTCATAGATTATTATTGAATATATTTAAGGAGGGATTACCATGCCAAAGGTTGCAGTAGTTGGTGCCACCGGAATGGTTGGTAGAATGATGCTAAGGGTTTTAGAGGAGAGAAATTTTCCCATCGATGAACTTTATCTTTTTGCTTCAGCAAAATCAGCAGGAAGTGAAATAGAATTCAAGGGAAAAAAATATATAGTTGAGGAATTAAAGGAGGATTCCTTTGATAGAGGAATAGATATTGCTCTTTTTTCAGCTGGTGCCTCAACAAGTTTAAAATTTGCAAAAATTGCTGCATCAAAAGGCTGTGTCGTAATTGATAATAGCTCAGCTTGGAGGATGCATGATGACGTTCCACTTGTTGTTCCTGAAGTAAACCCAGAAGATATAAATTGGCATAAAGGAATAATAGCAAATCCTAACTGCTCCACGATCCAAGCGGTTGTTGCATTAAAGCCTCTAGATTTAAAATACAAAATTAAAAGAATAGTTTATTCAACATATCAAGCAGTTTCAGGTGCAGGTCAGGGAGGATATGAGGATCTTCAAAATGGTATAAAAGGGATTGCACCTAAAAAATTTATTCACCCAATCGCATTCAACGTTATCCCCCACATAGATGTTTTTATGGATAACGGTTACACAAAGGAAGAAATGAAAATGATTGAAGAAACAAAAAAGATAATGCACAGACCTGACCTTAAAATTACTGCAACTACAGTTAGGGTGCCTGTTTACCATGGCCACAGTGAGTCTATAAATGTAGAGTTTGAAAAAGATTTTAATTTAGAAGAAATTAAAGAAATACTTAAAAACAGTAAAGGCGTTATATTAATGGATGATCCTTCAAACAATATTTATCCAATGCCAATTTTAGCAGAAGGAAAAAACGAGGTATTTGTTGGAAGATTAAGAAGGGACTTTAGCGTAGAACATGGTCTTAATATGTGGGTTGTTGCAGATAACATAAGAAAAGGTGCTGCAACTAATGCTGTTCAGATTGCTGAACTTCTTGTAAATAACTAATTGTAACCGAGAACATTTTGTGCATATAATAATATTAAGTATATTTTTAGAGAGGATGGTTTATATGACTCTTTTCAAGGGTTCAGGGGTTGCTATAGTAACTCCATTTAAGGAAGATGGCGTTAACTTTAAAAAGCTTGAAGAGCTTATTGAATGGCATATTGAAGAAAAAACAGACGCAATAATAGTATGTGGGACTACCGGCGAAGCATCAACAATGAGCGAACAAGAAAGAAAAGAAACTATAAAGTTTACAGTAGATGTTGTTAAGGGAAGAATTCCTGTTATTGCAGGAACAGGTTCTAACAATACTAAGGCTGCTGTTGAAATGTCAAAATGGGCTGATTCTATCGGCGTTGATGGGCTTTTAGTAATCACACCATATTATAACAAGACAACCCAAAGGGGAGCTATTGAACACTTCAAGGCAATAGCATCTCAAGTTAAAAAGCCGATAATTATCTACAATGTTCCATCAAGAACTGGGTTTAATATTTTGCCTGAAACTCTCTATGAACTATCAAAAATAGAAAATATAGTAGCTGTAAAGGAAGCAAGCGGCAATATAACTCAAGTTGCAGAAATTGCTCAGCTCTGTGGCGATAATTTAGATATATATTCAGGAAATGATGATCAAGTGGTTCCTATGATGGCCCTTGGCGCAAAAGGAGTTATTTCTGTTGTTGCCAACATCCTTCCAAGGGATACCCACGATATGTGCGAAAAGTGGTTTAATGGGGATATAGAAGGGGCAAAACAGCTTCAATTAAAGATGCTCCCACTTATTAAAGCTCTCTTTATAGAAACAAATCCAATTCCTGTTAAGGCTGCAATGAACCTTATGGGAATGAATGTTGGAACATTAAGGCTTCCACTTGTTGAAATGTCTCCAAAGAACCTTGAAATACTAAAGCAGGAAATGATCAAATACGGAATCAAGTTATAGAGGTGAAGATATGAAGGTTTTATTGCATGGTTGTAATGGTAAAATGGGTCAGGTATTGACAAGGATAATATCTCAAATGGAGGATATGAAGATCATTTGTGGTGTTGATAGGGAACCTAATAAAATAAAAAATCCTTATCCTGTTTATGACTCCTTATCAAAGGTTCAGGAGGATGTTGATGTTTTAATAGATTTTTCAAACCACTTGGCCTTAGATTCTATTTTAGAGTTTGGACTTAATAAAAATGTTCCCCTTGTAATATGCACAACAGGTTTTTCTCCTGAAGAAAAAGAAAAAATGAAAAAGGCTTCCGAAAAAATTCCAATATTAAACTCAGCAAATATGTCTATTGGAATTAACCTTATAACTAATCTTTTGAAAAACATCGCTCCAATACTTTATGGAGATTTTGACATTGAAATAATCGAAAAGCATCACAATCAAAAACTTGATTCGCCGAGCGGAACTGCTCTTATGCTTGCAGATGCTATAAATTCATCCCTTCAAGACAGCTTAGAATATGTTTACGGCAGGCATTCTAAAACGGATAAAAGAAAAAAAGAGGAACTTGGAATCCATGCAATAAGGGGCGGTGCTATAGTTGGCGAACATTCTGTTATTTTTGCAGGTGCAGGAGAAGTTATTGAAATAAACCACTCTGCACTATCAAGGGATGTGTTTGCCTATGGTGCGATAAGGGCTGCAAAATTCTTAGTAGGACAAAAGCCTAATTTTTATACAATGAATGATGTATTAAAATAAATGAAAAGCTCACCTTAAGGTGAGCTTTTTAAATAGGAGGAAAATGCAATGGAAGAGCTTTTAAATAAAAGGATAAAAAATATTCAAATTTCAGGTATAAGAAGATTTTATAATCTCGTATCACAATATAAGGATGCTATAAATCTAACTATAGGTCAACCGGATTTTGAAACTCCATCCCATGTAAAGGATGCTGCGAAGATTGCCTTAGATAATAATAAAACGGTTTATACCCATAATGCTGGAATTTTAGAACTTAGAAGAGCAGTTTCAAATTATTACAAAAAGTATGGTATAGAATACAATCCTGACGATGAAATTATTATAACAAGCGGCGGTAGCGAAGCAATTTACATAGCCTTAAATACTATCCTTGACGAAAATTCTGAAGTAATCCTCCCAGGACCGATTTATCCGGGTTATGAACCAGTAATAAAACTTTGTGGTGCAAAGCCTGTTTTTGTTGATACTACCCATCATGATTTTAAGTTAAAAGCAGAACTTATTAAAAAGCATTTAACAGAAAGAACAAGATGCATAATAATCCCTTCGCCCTCAAATCCTACGGGGATTATGTTAAATAAAGCTGAACTTGATGAAATCGTAAAATTAATAAAGGATAAAGATATATTTATCCTATCTGACGAGATATATAGTGAGCTTACATATGATTTTGAACATGTATCCATTGCAAGCTTTAGTGAGGTCTTTGATAAGACTATTGTGGTTAACGGCCTTTCAAAGTCCCATTCCATGACAGGTTTTAGAATAGGCTACACCCTTGCTCCTAAATATATATCACAGGAAATGATCAAGCTTCATCAATACATAAACTCCTGTGCCTCATCCATTAGCCAATATGCGGCATTAGAGGCCCTTACCAATGGCCCTTTGGATCCAATTTCTATGAGGGAGGAATATAAAAGAAGGCTGGATTTTGTTTATGAAAGGCTTTTAGATATAGGATTTGATGTTGTAAAACCAAACGGTGCCTTTTACTTTTTCCCATTGATAAAAAAATTTGGTTTATCATCTTTAGAATTTGCAACAAAACTTCTGGAGGATAAAAGAGTTGCAGTAGTTCCAGGTGATGCCTTTTCACCATTAGGTGAAGGATTTATAAGGATCTCCTTTGCAAGTTCTATGGAAACTTTAAAGGAAGGGTTAAACAGGATTGAAGATTTTATAAATAGGTTATAATATTTTAAATATAAGAAACAGTTTAATTTGGGAGTGATACCAATGTTACCTAACCCAAAAAAATATTCCTATGAGGAATTTTTAGACTTAACTAAAGATAAACGTGCTGAGTTTATAGATGGCGAAATTTATCTTCTTGCTTCGCCATCCTTTGAACATCAAATGGTTATTTCTAAGCTTAATATTGAATTAATGAATTTTTTTAAAAATACTAATTGCATTCCTATTCTATCTCCCTTTGACGTTATATTTGAAAATGAAAGCACTGGTGAGATCAATGTGGTTCAGCCTGATTTAACAATAATTTGCGATAAAGAAAATATCACAGATAAAGGCTATAAAGGAATTCCAAAATTAATAATCGAAGTTTTATCTCCTTCCACAGCATCAATAGATTACATAAAAAAAATGTCCCTATATTCAAAATTCAAAGTAGAAGAATATTGGATAATAAATCCAAGAAATAAAACCTTGCAGATTTTTGTTTTAGAAAAGGATTTATATATCGAATATGCAGCTTTAACTTCAGAAGATATTGCAAATTCTTATTCCTTTAATGCTCTCTCAATAAATTTAAAGTATATCTTTAATTGGTAGAAATTATGGCCATCTTTTTAGATGGCCACTTTTAACTAGCATGGGCAATATGGGAAGCTTGGGAATTCTGCATAATGTGCAACGACCTTAACAACATAGGTTTTGCTTCTGCAAAGATCTTCATCAGGGAATACAAAGCAGAATTCATCTATTGTTACATCTTTACATCCTGTTCCTGGAACAACAATTTGGCAAGCTTTAAATCCCCTTGTATAGAAGGTTCCATCAACTGGTTCACAAACCAATACACCAACGTTTATTTTTCTATTACAACAAACATTTTTAAGCCTTACCCTTACCTTCAAAAATCTTCCTTCACACTTTAAATCATAAGGACCTACAGTATAATCTATTACGTCTTCACATGGCTTAAAGGTAATGTTTTGGCTTTCATTACAGCAGCATTGACATCCTACTCCAGTTGAGGATTGGCTGCAAACTTCACAATTTACTTCCTCATTTAGCAATCTTTCCTTTTGATTGTTCATCAGCTCACCCCCTAATTTATTTATGTAGTCTTTAGTAAACTAATTAATTATACTTCTTAAAAAAAGAGATAAAATACAGAAAGCGATTACTCTTCTACCCTTTACCCCATCGAAAAAATTTTTTATTTAAATGTAAATCTATATCAACTTCCTTTATTTGTTCAAAGGAATTATATTTTACTTCAACATATTTTTTCATGATCTCCACCTCTTTTATTTTCTAATATATGTTATGCAATAATGTCTAATATTGTCACAAAAAGGGACTGCGTTAGCAGTCTCTTCAGACTGTTGAAAAAGTTGTTTTTTGATAAGCCCCGTGAAGGATTTTCCTGGCATTCGCTCATTTCGCTAAGCAATTCTAAGCTTTTCTTTGTTTTCAAAAGTCCTACCCTCGTGAGCCGACATCCGTGTCGGCCACTCGGCTCTGCACGTCCGTGTGCAGAATTACGGACTTTTGAAAAGTCGAAAAGCAAGAATTGCTAGAGCTCATGAGAGATGCCTTTTTGAAATCCATTCACGGGGCTCTTGCAAAGTCTAAACACCAATGAGAGGTTGTCTACAATCTGAAGGGACTGCGTTAGCAGTCCCTTTTATATAATAAACATTGCAAATATAGTTGTAACAACAAGCCCTATAACAACAGGGATCAAATTCTTTCTTGCAAGATCAAAGGGGCTGACCTTACAAATTGCTGCAACTGGGATAACAGCCCAAGGAATTAACGTTCCTCCACCTACCCAAATAGCTGCCTGTTGACCAAGGGCAGTTAATGTGGCGGTGCCGCTTCCTAATGCTGTTCCAAATATTTTGGCAACAGTTCCGGCAAGGCTTATTCCCGAAAATCCTGAACCATCAAGCCCGGTTATAGCACCAACGGTTGTTAGGGATGCAGCACTAAGAACCCTGTTTACCGGAACTATCTGAGATAGAGCAAGTCCTAAATCATTTACAAGCCCAGTTGAATTTTTAGGAAGAAATTCCCCAATAATCTTTAAAAATCCTTCATCTCCTAAGTAGAAAAATGCTGCAATCGGAATTACAGGACCAAATACTTTAAATCCAAATTGTAACCCTTCGATCAAGTAATTTACAATCTCATCAATCGCTTTTGTTTTTGATGAGAAAAGAAGTATTAATATAAGGATAAACAGAGCCGTTCCTCCAATTAAAGCTGTTGCATCCCCACCTTGAAGTTTATAGGTTTGCATTATAACTATATCTAATGCAAAAACTATAGGAATTAAAACTGCAAATAGTTTTCTATAATATAGTGAAAGCGGGGACTCCTTTTTTATATTATCCTCTTCAATTTGTTCTTCAACCTTTAATATCCCTCTTTTCATGTCTTTTTTAATTAAAATGAAGGCTGTAACAGTGGTAACAAGTCCCATTACAATTGTAAGGGGAATGCTTGCCTTTATAACCTCAGCCACTTCAATTCCAGCACCACCTGCAGTAAGTTTCGGTGCACCTTGAATTACAAGGTCGCTTGAAAGGGCAATTCCATGTCCGAATAGGTTCATAGCCATTGCTACAGCAAGGGCCGGAAGCCCAGCTTTAATTGCAACCGGTGCAAATATAGCTCCAATTAAAGCAACTGCCGGTGATGGCCAGAAAAACCAGGAAATAATCATCATTACAAGACCTATTATCCAGTAGGCTAAGCTTGGTGTTTTAATTAATTTTAAAAAAGGTCTTACCATTTCTTGATTTATACCCGTTTTTTCTAGAACACTTCCCATACCAACGATTATGGAAATAATCAAAATTGTTCCTAAAAGCTCCTTGATTGCATAGGCTAATCCATTAAATACAGCCATAATCGATTGATAAACTGAACCTGTGGCAACTAACCCTAAAACAAAAATTCCAATGATGCATATTAAACTCGTATCCTTCTTGTAAACCATAAAGGCAATTACAAGTAAAATAAAGATAAGGTAAATATAATGTAGAGCTGTGATTTGTAGCATAAAGCTCCCTTCAAAAAATTGCTTGTTAATATTAAAATATTCACTTTTTCAATTTAGGTTACAATAATGTTAAAATTCAATTCCTTTTCTTGCTGGAACTCCCTTCTCAAAATAATGTTTTATTTCTTTCATTTCAGTAACCAAATCAGCAATTTCCATGATTTCCTTTGGAACATTTCTGCCAGTTAAGATAATTTCCATATCTTCAGGCTTAGATTTTAAAAATTCTACAACTTCTTCAACTGATAAAAGCTTGTTATGTAATACCCCCATAATCTCATCCAATATTAAAACGTCGCATTCTTTATTTTCTAATACCTTTTTGCAAAATTTAAAGGCTTCTTCTATTTCCTTTTTTAATTCTGCCTTTTCTTCATCGCTTAGCGTCCAAAAAAAGCCCCTTTTCTTTTCAAATCTAAATATTTTAAAATATGGATCTAATTTTTCTATACTTTTTAATTCACCTGTTTCCGATCCCTTTAAAAACTGCACCATGTAAACCCTAAGTTCATTTCCGGCTGCCCTAACTCCCTGCCCAATTGCTGCAGTAGTTTTACCTTTTCCATCGCCTGTATAAACCTGAATACATCCCTTAGTAAGCTTACCCATATTACTACCCCTTTCAATAATAATTCAATTATAATTATAGCATAAATTGTAATAATCTCCTTCTATTAATTGACAAAAATAATTATTAAATGATATATTATTAAACAAAGTCATAGTAAACTTTAAATTAAAGGTAGAGGTGATAAAGTTGGAACAAAGGCAATATGATTTAACTGATCCATATGAAATAGCAAGATACATAAAGGAAGCTAAAAAGACAACTCCTGTTAAGGTTTATGTAGATGGAAATCTTGAAGGGTTAAACCCTGAAAATATCGAAATTTACGGCAAAGATAATTTTTATATATTATTTGGTGAAAACGATGTTGTGGAAAAATTTTTAGAAGAGAATAAAGATAAAATTAAAAAATATAGAATTGAATGGGATAGAAGAAATTCAGCAATCCCGATGATGGACATAAGACATGTTAATGCAAGGATTGAACCTGGAGCAATAATAAGAGAAGGAGTTACAATTGGAGATCATGCTGTTGTAATGATGGGAGCTGTTATTAATATAGGTGCTGAAATCGGGGAAAATTCAATGATAGACATGAATGCCGTAATAGGTGCAAGGGGTAAAATTGGTAAAAATGTTCACGTTGGTGCAGGTGCAGTAATAGCAGGTGTGTTAGAACCTCCAAGCAAAGATCCTGTTATAATTGAGGATGATGTTCTAATAGGGGCAAATGCTGTAATCTTAGAAGGAGTGAAAGTTGGCAAAGGTTCCGTTGTTGCTGCAGGCTCAGTTGTAACCCACGATGTTGAAAGCGGAGTTGTTGTAGCTGGAGTTCCTGCAAAGGTTATAAAAAGGGTTGACGATAAAACAAAGGAAAAAACAAAGCTATTAGACGATTTAAGGAAGTAGCCTATGCTACTTCCTTTATTCATCCTCTACTTTTTCAAGTTTTGAAATTGAAACTTCATAGGCAATCCTTTTTACTACATTGTCATCTGATAGTTTCTTTTCATATTCCCTGCTCTGCATTCTGCCCCAAATCTTCACATGGGTTCCTACTTCGAACTTGCTTGAAAATCTAGCATTCCTACCCCATGCAATAGCAGGAACATAATCGGATTTGTTGTATGCCCTATTTACAGCTATTAATATGTCAGTAATTTCCCTTCCAAGGGGAGTTGTTCTATAAACAGGCTGCTTGCATATGTAACCATCGAGGCTTATTTCATTAGGCTTGTCTGAAATTGTATCAATTCTTTTTATATCCCTTGCAAAGATGGTAAGAAGGAGTCTACTTGCCCCGTCAACCACTCTATTATAGGATCGTATCTGACCCTCTATGGAAATTAAATTTCCCTGGGACATATCAAGGTTAGCTATAAGTCTCTCCGATACAGTAACCGGCAAAACGTCAACAGTTTGGCTTAACCTTGGAACTTCAATGAAAAAGTTGTAAAAACCCTCACCATACATTTCATGGCTAAAGGTTAGAGGTGAAACAATCTTTCCCTCTACATATGCTTTGTTTGTCAAAAATAAATTTTGCATCCCCATCCCTCTCCCTTCGTGTTTTATATCTAAAATATAAATATTCAGATTCTAAAAACATTATTACTAAATAATTCCAAAAATCATCAAACAAGTTAAAGCCGCAAGATAGTAATAAACATCATGATATTTGCCTATAACTTCATAAGGCTTTTCAAAGGGTTGAATAAGGTCTCCATTTATATTTACAATAGACCTTTGCAGACAAAAACTAAAGCAAAGGCAAGTTAAATCATCTATACTCGTTGCTGTAACTGTTGATTTATCGTTAAGACCATAGGATATGACGTAAATATTTGAATGATTAAGATTTACAGAGTAACTAGAATCTGAATTGAATATATAGTAGCCTTCTTCCTTTATATTTTCAACAACCTTTGCTATTTTATCATTTAAATCTTCCATTGCATCAAATCCAAGATTAATAATCACATCAAATTTTATTTTTGATATCCTATCTTCTATTAAATCCTCCCTTGATATGGCAATAAGAACATATTCAACTTCTTTAAACAGTATTTTTTCAAAAACTTCATTAGAATTGTCGTGGGTTCCTATGCATACAACTTCTTTTCCATTTTTTTTAAGTTCCTCATAAATAATTTCTAAAACCTTAGACTTGCCTCTGCTTCCTAATATTCCAATAACCAGCATTTCATCACCCCGTTTTATCTTCTGTTATTTATTTTGTCTAATTCTTCGTTAGTTATTCTTAATTGGTTTCTGCCTTCCCGTATGATCAATATAATAATTTTCCTTATAAATAAGCTCCGATACAGTTACAAATTCATATCCTTTTCTTTTTAGCTCCTTTAAAATTCCGTCTAAAACCTTAGGAGTTTGCTTGGCGTAATTATGGAAAAGTATTATAGAGCCATTTGTAACCCTATTAACAACCCTACTATATATAACATCTTCACCTGGATCCTTCCAGTCGATTGAATCCACATCCCATTGTATGCAGAAATGGCCTGTTTCCTTTACCGTTTTTACCACTAAGCTATTATAATCTCCAAAGGGAGGTCTAAAAAGATTAGTCCCTTTCCCTGTAATCCTCTTTATTTTATCGCTGGTTTTAAATATCTCCTCCTTCATTTTATCTGGGGTTATCTGAGAAAAATGAGGATGAGTAGTTGAATGATTCCCTATTTCATGTCCTTTTTCAAAAATCTTTTTAACCGTCTCAGGATATTTATCCACCCAACTTCCTACTAAGAAAAAAGTAGCCCTTACTCCATTTTTTTCTAATATATCTAATATTTCATCTGTATATTCATTTCCCCAAGCTGCATCAAAGGTTATTGCAATCTTCTTTTCATCAGTTTCCACACAGTAAATTGGAAGTTCCCTTTGAGTATTCAAAAAGACATTTAAAAGTTCATACCTTCCTGTTGCAGCATAAAGAATGGAAAATAAAAAAATAAACATAACTATCATTGATTTTGCTACTGATTTTTTTGATATAACTATAACCTTCACCCGATTCCCTCCAAAATTTTATTACAATAAATATTTATTATTTTTACACAAAAAATATTATATGCAGGCATAAAAATATGCCTGCACCAGAAATATAATAATTATCTTTTTTTGCAAAAACTAATTATAGGTCAATTAAAAGGAGGGGTTTTGTATGACCATGCGAAGAGCTAGATTTACAAATCTGTTTGGTCACCAAACTGAATTTGCATCTGAAAACCTCCTAGGTCAGGATAGGCACTATCATAGAGAAGCCAAATCCCAAAAAGCTCAATTAAAAAGTGCTCACAAGCATGGGACTAGAAAGAACTACAAAATCCCTATAAAGGATAAATTGACCTAAAGTGCGGCAAAGGCCGCACTTTTTTAACTAATAACCAAAAATTTCTTGTATATTCGACCCAAAATTACACAAATTATTAATAAGATACATTCTTATTCATCACCCCCATAAGGAAACAATATTACATATTCTAAAAAGGAGGTTATTAAAATGGCAGCAGGACAAAATTATCATGGAAGAAGCCAGCTAGTTCCTGATGTTCACAAGGCTCTTGATAATATGAAGTATGAAATCGCATCAGAACTTGGAATACCTGTATATCAAGGTTCTGAAGATTATTGGGGAAACATTTCATCTAGAGATTGTGGTAGAGTCGGAGGAACAATAGTTAAAAGATTAGTTGCAATGGCTGAAAAGGAAATATTAAACGGAAAAATGCCGGATAAAATATAATCTTAAAGCTCCCGAAAGGGAGCATTTTTATTGAAAATTTATATTAAATGCTGTTATAATATAAATTGTAACATGCCCTAATTATTTTTTTGGAGGGATATAATGTATAGAGATACAACTGAACTTGCTGAAAATAAATTGCTTATATTATATATCCTAAATAAAATCGATACTCCAATTACAAATTCTTCCCTTACACAAATAGTTCTTGAAAATAATTTAATAAATTATTTTTCACTGCAGCAATACATATCAGAACTTATTGAAAGCGGATTTATAGAAATAAATAAAGAAATAAACAAGCAATTATTAAAAATTTCATTAAAGGGAAAAAGAACTTTAGAATTTTTTATAGACAGAATCCCTGAAAAAAAGCTGAAGGTAATAGATGATTATTTAAAGGATCAAAATATAGAACCTGAGAACAAATATACTACCATTTCAAGATATGAAGCTATTGGGAATGAATATTTTGTAGATATCAAGCTTCTTGAAAATGAGAAAATAATATTTGACCTTAGGCTAAGGACATCCTCATTAGAAAAGGCAACATCCATATGCGAAAATTGGGAAAGAAATTATGTGACTTTGTATGAAAAAATAATAGATCTTTTAAAAGAATAATCCGGGTTTCCCCGGATTTATTTTAATATATTCCTTAAATCACTTTTAATCCCATTTTCCTTAGCCACCTTGATATATTCATTGCAAATCTTCTTTGAAAACTCGAGGATGGGTTTGGGAACTTTATCCTGAAACTTATTAGCAAGATAATATAATTTATACGCCATTTCAATTTTCTCCAGTTCACTCAAAACGTTAACCTCAAAAAATCGCTATATATAAATATATGATGTTAAACCTATAATAATGATTTTAGTATGGTTCTTGCTTCGCCAATCATATAAAGGGATCCGCAAAATAAAATTACATCGAATTCTCTAGAACGTTCTATAGCCAAATTTACCGCATCAGCTATATTTTTCTTAGCCTCAGCCCTTTTCCCTTTAGCAATAATTATATTTTTTAATTCTTCCTCTGATAGAGCCCTTGGACTATTCGGCGTAACCGTTACAAAATCACTGCTTATCTCAAAGAGCTTTTCAAGCATATTTTCATAATCCTTATCCCTTAGCATTCCTGTTATTATTAATGTTTTTTTGTTATTAAAATAATGTTTCATAGAATCCACTAGTGCATTAATGCCTTGAATATTATGTCCACCATCTAAAACTATATATGGATTTTTCTTTAAAATTTCAAATCTTCCCGGCCATTTTGCTTCCAATAGACCTTTATATAAAGCTTCATCATCAATTACAACCCCTAACTCCCTTAAAACCTCAACAGCCATAATACTAGTTAAGGCATTATTTATTTGATGTAGTCCTAAAAGATTTATTTTTACGTCCCTATAATTTTTATAACCTTCAACATCAAATATTATTCCATCTACAGTATTCTCTTTAAGATTATATTTTAGCTCCTCAACGTGATATATTTTTGCTCCCTTCTCCTTTGCAACCTGCTTTATAACCTCATAGGCTTCCTTTTCTTGAGGATAAAGAACTAAGGGCACCCCTTCTTTTATTATTCCTGCCTTCTCGTATGCAATTTGTGACAATGTATTACCAAGAACATTCATGTGATCATAGCTTATTGTTGTTATATTCGTAAGAAGAGGATTAACAACATTAGTTGCATCAAACCTTCCTCCAAGTCCAACCTCTAAAGCAACATAATCGACATTTTTATCATAAAAATATTTAAAAGCCATTGCCGTAATTATCTCAAACTCAGTAGGCTTTCCATAGCCCTCCTTTTCTACCCTTTCAATTAGAGGAATCAAGTAATCTAAATATTCAGCAACTTCCTCCTCCTTTATTTCCTCATCGTTTATCTTTATCCTTTCGGTAAACCTTTCTATATAAGGTGATGTGTATATCCCTACCCTATAACCTTGTTCCTTTAAAATAGAGGATATAAATGTGGTCGTCGACCCCTTTCCATTAGTTCCTGCAATATGAATAACTTTTAATTTATCCTGTGGATTATCCATGAGACTGCATATCCTTTTAATCCTATCAAGGCCTAAGTTCATTCCGAATTTTCCTATGCCTTCGATGTAGTTTAAAGCTTCTTTGTAATTCATGTTTATCTCCCCCAAAAATTTGCATATTTTGTCACACATTGTCGTTAACTGTCATAATTTATATTAGGATAAATTTTAATAAGGAGGGAAAATAATGTCAGGAGGACCATTCTATCCACAACATCCACATCCATGGTGTTCAATTAAAACTATTCTTGAAGCTCTTAAGGGTGAAAAAGTTATAATCGTTTTAAAGGGCTGCTGTGAAGAATGCGTAAAGGTTCTTGCTGTATGCGGCGATGTTTTAGTTGCTGAATTCCCAGGAAAATACTGCAATTGCCCAATTAAATTTATCGACATCGATTGTATTTGTGAGGTAATTACAGATTGTCAAAAGGTTGTTAAAAACTTCTTAGATGATAAAGAAGATCATCATCATAAGGATTGCTAAAGCAAAGGCACCGTTAAGGTGCCTTATGTTAATTTTTTAGAGCCTCTAATCTTTCTATAACTTTTCTTAACATATCCTCATACATTTCCTTCTTTGCCTTTTCCTCATCAACAACCTTTTGTGGCGCCTTGTTTATAAATCCTGGATTTGAAAGCTTATTGTTTACCCTTTCTACTTCCTTTTCTAATTTTTCCTTTTCCTTTGAAAGCCTTTCAATTTCCTTTTCCCTGTCTATAAGGTCTTCAAGAGGTAAGAATATTTCTCCACCTGGAATAACCTTTGAAACAGCATCCTTTGGAATTTCTTCCTTGTCAGGGAAAATTACTTCTGAAGCATAGGCTAGCTTTTCAAAATATATTCTTCCTTCCTCAAAGGCACCTTTTATATCTATACTTGTGGGTAAAATCATAACCTTTGCCCTTCTTGAGTTTGGAACATTCATTTCAGTTCTTATGTTTCTCACTGCCCTAATTGCATCTATAACATGGTTCATATTTGCTTCTTCTTTTTCGAATACTCTATCTTCTCTATATTCAGGCCATCTTGCAATAGTTATGGAAGGCGTCTCATCTGTAAAGTGTTTATATATTTCCTCAGTTATAAACGGCATGAAGGGATGTAAAAGTTTTAGGCTGTCTACTAACACTTCCTTTAATACCCTTTGAGCTGCGGCCTTATCTTTAACATCTTCGCCATAGAGCCTTGGTTTTATAAGCTCAATATACCAGTCACAAACCTCAGACCATATAAAATCATATATCTTTTGAAGGGCAATTCCAAGTTCAAATTTATTAAGATTTTCTGTAACCTCTGCTACAACCTTATTTAATCTGCTAAGTATCCATTTGTCTGCTGTATTTAAGTAAGTTTCATCAAAGGACTTTAATACTTCATCATCCAAGTTCATGAGGGCAAATCTTGCTGCATTCCAGATTTTATTTGCGAAGTTTCTTGCAGCCTCTACCCTTTCCATGTAAAACCTCATATCATTTCCAGGTGAATTTCCTGTAACTAAAGTAAACCTCAAGGCATCTGCACCGTATTGATCTATTATTTCAAGAGGATCAATTCCGTTTCCTAAGGACTTTGACATTTTTCTTCCTTGTGAATCCCTAACTATTCCATGAATTAAAACATATTTAAACGGAACTTCCCCCATATGTTCTATTCCTGAGAATATCATCCTTGCAACCCAGAAGAATATTATGTCATATCCAGTCACTAAAACGCTGGTTGGATAGAAATATTCAAGATCTTCTGTTTTTTCCGGCCATCCTAAAGTTGAGAAGGGCCAGAGGGCTGAACTAAACCATGTATCTAATACATCCTCATCCTGATGGATGTTAGTTGAACCGCAGTGGGCACACTTAGTTGCATCCTCAACCTGAACAGTAAGCCTTCCACAATCATCACAATACCATACAGGAATTCTATGTCCCCACCAGAGCTGTCTTGATATACACCAATCTTGAATATTTTCCATCCAATTAAAATAAACCTTTGCAAATCTTTCTGGAATAAATTGAACCTTTCCTTCTTTAACAGCCTTTATTGCAGGTTCTGCTAAAGGCTTCATTTTTACAAACCATTGCTTTGATAAAAGTGGCTCAACAACAGTTTTACATCTATCATGAGTTCCAACGTTGTGGTTATGCTCTTCTACTTTAAGAAGTAATCCCTTTTCCTCAAGATCCTTAAGAACTTGTTTTCTAGCCTCATATCTTTCAAGCCCTTCATATTTTCCTGCAAGGCTATTCATTGTTCCATTCTCGTTCATAACAACTATTTGAGGAAGGTTATGTCTTTGCCCTACCTCAAAGTCGTTTGGATCATGGGCAGGAGTTATCTTTACGCATCCTGTTCCAAATTCCATGTCAACATATTCATCTGCAATTACAGGAATTTCCCTATCAACTAAAGGCAGTATCAACGTTTTTCCTATAAGATGTTTGTATCTTTCGTCATTTGGATTAACTGCAACCGCAACGTCGCCAAGCATTGTTTCCGGCCTTGTTGTTGCAACAATAACATATTCATCAGAATCCTTAACAGGATATTTTATATGATAAAGCCTTCCTTCCTTTTCTTCGTATTCAATTTCAGCATCTGAAAGGGCAGTCATACATTTAGGGCACCAGTTTATTATTCTATTTCCTTGATAAATAAGTCCCTTTTCATAAAGTCTTACGAAAACTTCCCTTACAGCTCTATTTAATCCTTCATCCATCGTAAATCTTTCTCTAGTCCAGTCGCAGGAGGCACCCATTTTCATAAGCTGTTCTCTAATTCTTGCCCTATATTTATGTGTCCAGTCCCAAACCTTTTCAAGGAATTTTTCCCTTCCAATTTGCTTTTTATAGATTCCCTGCTTTTCAAGTTCTGCTTCAACCTTAACTTCTGTTGCAATGCTTGCATGATCTTCACCAGGAAGCCAAAGGGTTGGATACCCTTGCATTCTCTTCCATCTAATTAGGACATCTTGCAAAGTGTTGTCAAGGGCATGACCCATGTGAAGCTGTCCTGTTATGTTTGGTGGTGGAATCATTATTGTAAAGGGCTCTTTTGACTTGTCAATCTTTGGGGTAAAATATCCCTTATGAAGCCATTCGTTATATAATCTTTCTTCAAAATCCTTAGGGTTATAGGTTTTTGCTAAATTCCTATCCTCCATATTATCCCTCCTATATTATCTCGAATATTTTTAAAATGCCTAAAACAGCAATAGTTAAACCTACTGTTTTAATAAGCAAAATATTTTTATAATCACTTCTAATTCTGAAAATGTTAACCATAAAGTTTGCCCCATAAACTAAAATTGCCCCAATGATCATTAAAAAAATTGCCATTTTCATAGACACCCCCAATAAAAAATCCCCCACCCAAAAAAGGGCGAGGGACCGCGGTACCACCTTTATTCCAGAAAACCTGGCACTCATTTAGATAACGGTCTCCCGTTCCACCCTACTTTATTTCAGGTGGAAGGCTCCAAAGCTACCTTCAGCAGCAAGGGACTTAGAAGGCCTCTCAACCTCTGGACCTTCCTCTCTGTAAGTTTTGACTGCCTACTCCTCTTTTTCACAGCCTTTAAGTTTTTATTTTTTATTTTATACTTAATATTCTATTTTTGTCAATCTAAATTATAAATGGAACAAAAATAAGTTGCGTTAAGAATGTATCGATAACTAATGCCTTTGAAAATGGCATAAATGGCGATTCAAAAATATTGTTTTTATAATCATCGTAACCATGTTTCAATGTAAGTAGGCTTATTATTATATTAATCAAAATGCCTATTAGAACATTTGCCATATATGATGGTAATAAATTTCCAAATGTTATATAGGATATCCTATATACGGTATATATTTTAGCAATGAAAGTTATTAAATAAATAAGGATAAAGGTTAAAAGTTTTTTTGAATCCTTTAAAGAATATTGGAAAAACATAAAAATGGAAACCAACAATAAACCAACAAATATCCACGAAATTCCGTATATAAAGATATAAAAAAGGCTATTTATGATTGTTATAAAGGTTTTATAAAAAGCTTCTAACCTTTCTATTGGCCTTACTTTGTTGTGTATTCCTTTAAATTCATCTGTGCTAGATGTTAAATTTATCTTATATACTCCATCACCTAAATAATCTGCAAAGGCTACATAATTATCATAATAATAGGGCATCATGGATGGTTTTGATGTCTTTGAAACATAATTATATTCCTTAATCTCCTCTCCATCCATTAAAAATTCAACTATGTCATACTGCTCATCCTTTTTCCCAACCTTTCTTTCAGACCCTGCTACAAAAACAGCCCCTTCACCTGCTGATACAGTCTGCGGGTTATAAAGATATCTTATATATCCTACTTTCAATTTTGATATATTATAATTGCTTCCATCTAAATTAAATACTATAGCAATTATATTGCCAAATTGTCCTTTAACCTTGTTCTCAACAAGCAAATATCCATAATTTTTGTCAAAGGATAAAGCTACATCTCCAAAACTATCAAAAACGCCCTTACCAACAGTTCCTATATACTCGGCTTTTACTTCTCCATCATCAATCGTTGCATATTTGAATTCATTTTCACCTATAAGATATGAAATCATAATTTTTCCGTTTGCTTCCGCTCCAGCAAGATGAGTTGCTCTGTTTTCATTGATAGTATATTTTTTATTATTTTTTACATCTAAAATTTCAATTCTATCAATAGTTGATATAGCAATAGCATTATCGCCAATTTGAGCACTATCGTAAACATTAAAATATTGATTGGTATTTAAAACATTAAAATTACCATCGAGCTTAGCCTGAATTAAACTTTTAACTCCTGAGTTAGAAATTATCCAGCTTAAGTAAATATTTTTTCCATCGGTAATAAGGCTTAAACTTCTTACCATTTCATCCATTGCATCTATGCTTTTTTCTTTTATCTTATTACCTAATTTATCTATAGTAACAAGATTTATATTTTGCCCATCATCAAAGGCAATTAAATAATTTTCTCCCATTTTTAAAACTTTAGGATAGCTCTTTGACTTTGCCTTAGAAATTTCTACTTCCTTAGACCATTTGTCAGACGGCGGCTTTATAATCTCGTCATAAATAGTTTTATAATGCATAAAAATAGCTAAAAAAGCAATAATTAAATACCCCAGTAATAATTTTTTCTTCATCCCCATCACCCCAAAACATCTCTAATTTAATATTACCACATTTATCTACATATTCAACTATTTTCCCAAACTTTTAATTTTATATAAATTAGTATCGTCAAGGAAGCAAAAAGAGCAGTAGGAATCAAAAAGAATGTATAATAAACTCCAATGGTGTCATTCAAAAAACCCACAAGAAAATTTAATATCATATTTACCGTCGATGTAAGGGCAATAACCAATCCTAATATATATGTTCTATTTTTTTGAAAGGTATTGCTAACAAGGAGAACTATGGTTGGAAAACCTATTGAAAAAAAGAAGCCGGAAGCTGAAATCAAAATTAAATATTTTTCCCCTAAAACAAGTCCCACGGTAAATAAAATAGTAGCTATTGAAAAATATAAAAATAATGCATTAAAATGGCCTATCTTTTCTACTACAAATCCCCCTAAAAATCTTCCAATCGTAAATATAAAGAAGAATAAAGAAAGATAGTAGGAGGCAGTTAAACCATCAAGTGAATATCCGGTTATCATAAAATTAGCAAACCAATTGGCAACCGAAAGCTCAGAAAAAACATAAAGGCCTAATGCCGCAACAAATAAAAGAATCCTTTTGTCCTTTATTGCATCTAAAAATTTAACCCCTTTATCTGCTTTATCAACATCAACCTGTGGAAATTTAATAAAAAAGAAAATAAGTAAAAGAATAAAAAACACTAGCGCACTACCAAGATAAGCTTCCCTCCAATTTAGCCCTCTTTTTAGTAGTATTCCAACAGTTCTTTGCCCTGCTGAAGTTCCAAGCCCATAGCAAAAGTGAGTTAGATTCATTAGAATTGCCTGATAGCCTATAAACAAAACTGGTATAAGAGAATTGGTAGATATAGAAAATAGGGATACCCCAACATTAAATATAAACATGGCCAAAAGTAATATATAAAAACTTCCTGATTTCCATATCATCAAAAATGAAAGTATTATTAGAATCAAACTCGATAAATAAATCCTTTTATGACCGTGCTTTTGTATTAATATTCCTCCTATGTATTGAAACATTATATATGCTAATGATGAAACCGTTAGCATTACTCCAATCATGCTATTGTTTATCCTGAATTCTTCCTTAAATATCGGAATAAAAAGACCCCTCATATTTTCAGAAAAACCAATAAAAGTCATAAACACAAATATGTAAATAGTTGTAATGATATATTTTTTCATTTGTCCCTCAAGTCCTCCTTTTCCTTTTAACTAGCTTTTATATTTTAACATAATATCTTGCTGAATAAAACAATTAATCTTATTCTTAAAAAGATAATCGCCTGTTAGTGTCAAATTAACCCTTTTTCTCATATTATAAAATATCAAAAATAAATTACGGAGGTTTATATGAAAAAGCTTTTCAGCCTTCTTTCAATTTTATTAAGTTTTACTCTCATCTTTGCCTCCTGTGGGCAAAAAAAGCCTCAGGAACTTACAAAGGTTAGGTTAAACGAAGTTGTAAGATCCATCTTCTATGCACCAATGTATGTTGCTATAAACAAAGGATTTTTTGAAGAGGAAGGCTTGGAGATTGAACTTTCAACCGGTCAAGGTGCAGACAAAACAACCTTGTGTTTGATTTCTGCCAAAAATAATTAAAACATAAAAAGGTTTATTTTTCATTATAAAAATATCACTAGTTTTAATGCAACATTAGAAAACATCAACTCTACTTTCTTTTATTTCCCATACTCGTAAATATGTATGAATCTAGTTTTACTTATATCATACAATCCTGAAGCATAAACTTCTGATAAGCTAGCGTCTAATCTATCAGTAGTATGACCACAGTATAGTATAGTTCCGTCTGAAAGTATTGAACTTATAATAATTGAATGGTTATAGTTTCCATATGATTTCTTCCATAATTGTATTACGTCACCTATTTGTGCTGAACTTTTACTTACAGTATATGCCCATGGACCAATATTAGGTGAATTAGTAGTAATAAAATCATGGAATGTAAGTACTTGTATCCATGCTAAACCACCGCCTGACATACTAGCATACCATCCTCTAGCAGGATTCATAACAGGTGCACCAGCATATACACATTGTGAAACAAAGTTTGTGCAGTCTTCACTATAATTTGGATATTTGGAAGTATTACGTGCTAAGGCCCAATCACGTGCATAACTAACAGCTGCTTGTCTATTATATACATTACCTGCTCCTGGGTCTCCAGCTAAAATTAAAACCATGTCTTGTGAACTAGCTTGTTTTATTTCTTTCTTAAATTCTTTATATTCATTAGCTCTTTTATCTATATTCTTGTAATTTTCATTTAATAAAACATACTTGTTTTTTATATAGTCTTTTTTCTTTATATCGTTCTTATTAGGAGTTCCATCTTCTTCATTAAGAACTTTTTCTATATACCATTTATTATCATATTTTTTTAAAACCACTACATATTCAACATTTGCAGTTTTTTGGGATATAGCTGGTGCATAATCAAAAGTCATTTCTGAATCTCTAGTTAAAGTAACTATACATTCATCACTATTGAAGTCAATAGACTTATAATTTACTATAAAATTATAGCTAATAAGCTTCTCATTAACCTTGCTGTACCATTCAGCCATGTGTTTATTTTTTAAATTTGTGTAGTTTCTGAACTCATTGTCCATAATAATGTCTTTTGAATCCATAACCTTTTGAGTTTTAATTGATTCAAATTCATTTGTGAAATACTTGTTTATTGTATTTTTCACTGCATCAGTATCATTTATCCATTGCGCCTTAACCCCTGGTATAGCAGTCGCAAGCAAAATCATTATGGTTAGCATGACTGAAAGAATAGATTTCTTTTTTCTCATTTTTTTGTTCCCCCTTGAATTTAATTTATATAATAATTAATATAATATTAAATAATTTCATATATTTCAATAATTTGTTATAAATTACAGAAATTTTGCATCAAAACTCCAGCAAAAATTTTATTTTTGCTGGAATTTGATTTTTTCCCATTTACTTAAAGGAATAATAGGATAGCAGACCGATAGGTCACAAAAATAGATATACGAGACTGTAAAAAATTTTGTGTAAATAGATTAAAAACCTCTTTCTTGGTAAGAATTAAAATATAAACCAAGAAGGAGGTTTTTAAATGTCACTATTAACAAAAGAACAACTAAGAGGATTTATTAAAGAAAACAATCTTCAAACTGTGCCTGACATTTACAACGCTCTAAAAGAACTTTTTAAAGAAACTCTTTTAAAATGCTTGAAGCTGAGCTTGCAACTAATCTTGGTTATGAAAAGTATGAGAAAAAAGATAAAGAAACAACCAATTCAAGAAATGGATATTCTCAAAAGACAGTTAAAACTCAATTTGGCGGAATGGAGCTTAACATCCCAAGAGATAGGGAGGGAGAATTTGAACCAATAATCGTCCCAAAACACAAAAGAGATATATCAGGTATTGAAGAAAAAATAATTTCCCTTTATGCACGAGGTATGTCAACAAGAGATATACATGAACAAATAAAAGATATATATGGCATAGAAGTTTCAGCTGAAATGGTAAGCAAAATAACAGATAGAATAATCCCTGAAATTAGAGAATGACAATCAAGGTCTTTAGAAAAAATTTATCCTTTTATCTTTATGGATGCAATACACTACAAAGTAAGAACCGAGAATCACATCATCAATAAAGCTGCCTACATAGTCCTTGGAATTACAATAGAAGGCACAAAAGACATACTAGGGATTTGGATAGGTGAAAATGAAAACTCAAGATTCTGGCTAGGAGTATTAAATGAACTAAAAAATCGAGGAGTAGAAGACGTATTGATATTCTCAGTTGATGGATTAAGTGGTTTAAAGGAAGCAATTGAAGCAACATTCCCAAAGGCTGAAATTCAAAGATGCATAATCCACCAGCTAAGAAATTGCTTTAAGTATGTATCATATAAACATCTTAAAGAGTTTAGTAAAGATTTTAAAGCAGTATATCAGGCAGCGAGTGAAGAAATTGCAAGAGATAAATTTGAAGAAGTAAAGAAAAAATGGCAAAGCTCTTATCCGTTTGCGATAAAAAGTTGGGAAAACAACTGGGAAGTATTAATTCCATTTTACAAATTTCCGGAAGAAATAAGGAAGATAATGTATACAACGAACATAATAGAAGGATTTCATAGACAATTAAGAAAGGTAACAAAATCAAAGGCTATATTTCCAAATGATGAATCGCTAGAAAAGATGTTGTTTTTAGTAGCAAAGAATCTGATGAAAAAATGGACACAAAGATATAAAAACTGGGACATGGTATTAAACCAATTAATGATAATGTATCCAGAAAGAGTGGAGAAATTTATAAGATAAAACCCCCGCCGCAAAAAATTTTTAGTTTAAGCCTTAGTCGACCTAGGTCTCCCAAGGCTTAAACTAAAAAGCTCAAATTACCCCTAATAACATAGTATAACCAAAAATATTCAATCTCATGCATAAAAGATTAAAAAACTGTAAATAATATTAATGTATTAATCATTAACTTAGGGCAAATTCTTACCAAGAAAGAGTGCAAATTATTCTAAATACACAAAATTATTTACACTACCCATTGGAAAAGTAACACCGATGTATAAGATATTAAAATCAATTAAATATGAAAATATAATTTAAAGTTTAAAAGTTCACGAAAGTCTTGATTTTAAACATTTTAGGGGGTTGTCTATAAAAAATTAACCTACAATATCTTGACACTATCGAATAAATTAAATATATTCCAGTCTCATAGTGTTTTTGATATAATTATAAAAATGAGCATAATTGATTAAAAAACAGAATTATTAATGTTAAATTGATCTAATTTTATGAACTTTTGTATAAAAATTGATAAGTTTTTGAGAAGTAAAAAATTCAATAATGTTAAAAATTTCTTGACGTTGATACATAGAGATTTCCTCCTTTTTGTTGTTAGATTGAATGGGATTATATTAATATAATTCGACAAAAATGGAGGAAATCCTATGAAATATATTTGTGAGTGATAAAAAAAATTTAGCCATAGCAGGCTAGTAATTTCAAGCCTTTAAAATTATGCTCAAGGCTAATATAATTGAATTAGAGAGGTGAAATTTAATGAGAGTAAATGTAAAAAAAGTATCTCTCTTATCATTGATAATATTAGTAAGTATCTATTTATTATTTTCTTTCTGGATTTATATTAGTGTTAGAAAATCTCTAAGTATAGCATTTTTGACCGATGGAACTTATACCAATCAATATTCCAAGTATATAGATAAGAATATATATTTAAGATTGAATCCAAAGTACTCATATGCTACAAATAATGTTAAATGCAAAAAATTAAGTATAGGATTAGGTATACCCATTCATAATTTCCATAAAGGAATCGTATGGATTAAATATACTTATATAGGAATAGATAAAGAAAGTTCCACACCTCACGGTTGTCGTAGAGTTCCTATAAAAATAACAGTTGAATTTGAAAATGGCTCATGGAAAATAATAGATATATATCAGGAAGCTTAGATCTATATGCTCTAAGTTTATATGCATGGAGACAGTTAATATTAGTTTGTATGTTTTTGCAAACTTAAAATTCATCCTTTTTCGTTTTATAATTCCTTCATTTAGGTTTAATAAAGACTTGTCTACTAATCATAATTTAATTCTAATAGCAACAACTTTATCCTAGATTGGAATTGCGGGCGTTCCTGGGACGGCATCTTTAGCAGCAACAGTAGTATTAGCCTCATTAGGTTTACCTATTGAAGGCCTTGCAATGCTCCTTGGAGTTGACGTCATAGTAGATATGGCAAGAACTATGACAAACGTTACGGGTGCATCGGTTTCTGCCTTAGTTGTAGCTTCAAGCGAAAAGGAAATCGATTTAAATATATTAAATAGTTAAGTTTTAAAACCACCAAGACTTTTCCTTGGTGGTTTTTTATTGTGTCAAAGTAACTACTCTATTCATATTATAAAATATCAAAAATAAATTACGGAGGGTTATATGAAAAAGCTTTTCAGCCTTCTTTCAATTTTATTAAGTTTTACTCTCATCTTTGCCTCCTGTGGGCAAAAAAAGCCGCAGGAACTTACAAAGATCAGGTTAAACGAGGTTGTAAGATCCATCTTCTATGCACCAATGTATGTTGCTATAAACAAAGGATTTTTTGAAGAGGAAGGCTTGGAGATTGAACTTTCAACCGGTCAAGGTGCAGACAAAACAATGCAACAGGTTTTATCAGGAAATGCCGACATAGGCTTTTGCGGTCCTGAACAAGTTATATATCTTTACAATCAAGGAAGGGAAGACTATGCCATTCTTTTTGCACAACTTACTAAAAGGGACGGTTCCTTCTTAGTAGGAAGGCAAAAGGAAGAGGATTTTAAATGGGAAAACCTAAAGGGTAAAACAATTATCGGCGGAAGACCTGGTGGAGTTCCTGAGATGACTTTAGAATATGTAATCAGAAACCATGGTCTTACTCCCCATAAAGAAGTAAACATCATAACAAATATCGCCTTTACCGCAACTGCACAGGCCTTTAAATCAGGGACAGGGGATTATGTTGCCCTTTTTGAACCAACAGCAAGTATGCTTCAAAAGGAAGGCGGCGGTTATATAGTAGCATCAATAGGTAAAGCATCCGGTGAAATCCCATACACCTGTTTCTTTGCAACTAAATCTTATATAGAAAAAAATCCAGAAATAATTCAAAAGTTCACCAATGCAATATATAAAGGACAACTTTGGGTTCAAAAGCATACTTCTAAGGAAATTGCAGAAGCTGTTATAAGCTTTTTCCCAGGCTCAGATTTAGACCTTCTTACTACAGTTGTTGAAAGATATAAGGCTCAAGACACATGGTCAAAGGACCCAATATTAAAAGAGGAAGCTCTATCAAGATTAATGGATATAATTCAAAGCTATAATAGAGAGCTTATTCCAATGCGTCCATCCTATGAAAAAATAGTTACCACTGAATTTGCTGAAAAGGCACTTGAAAACATTAAATAGTAATATCAGGAGGGGATAATAGTGATAAAGCTAAGGGCTAAAGACATTAGCGTCATTTATCATACCCTAGATGGTGAAACAGAGGCCATTAAAAACTTAAATCTTGATGTTAAAGAAGGCGAATTCTTATGTCTTGTAGGACCATCGGGATGCGGAAAATCAACATTTCTAAATGTAATAGCAGGCCTTGTTAAACCTTCTAGTGGGAAAATATTTATTGACAATGAAGAAATAACAAAACCTTCAAATAAGATTGGCTATATGTTTCAAAGGGACTATCTATTTGAATGGAGAACCATATATAAAAATATTGTCCTTGGACTTGAGATCCAAAAAAGGCTCAATGGAGATAACTTAAAAATGGTAGAATATATGCTTCAAAAATATGGCCTTTCAAGCTTTAAAAACTATTATCCCCGTCAATTATCTGGAGGAATGAGACAAAGGGCTGCCCTCATAAGAACTTTAGCCCTAAATCCTGATATATTGCTCTTAGATGAACCCTTTGCCGCCCTTGACTATCAAACAAGACTTGCAGTATCCGACGATATTTATAGAATTATTAAAAATGAAGGTAAAACAGTAATAATGGTTACCCATGATATTTCTGAAGCAGTCAGCCTTAGCGACAGAGTTGTAGTTTTATCTAAAAGGCCTGCAAGGATTAAGGATATATTGGAAATTAAATTTTCAATAAAAGATAGATCTCCTATTAAGGTTAGGGAAGCTCCTGAATTTAAGGACTACTTCAACCTTATATGGAAGGAGCTGGATATTCATGTTGAATGAAAATAAAATAGAATATTCGAAGGAACATGAAATATTCCTAAAGAATGTAAAAAAAAGAAAGGCATTAATAATATTTACTCAGATTCTAATTTTAGTTTTATTCTTTGCACAATGGGAAATAACAGCAAGATTAAAGATAATCGATCCATTTTTAGTAAGCCAGCCTACAAGGATGATAAAATTCTTAATAAAACTTTATCAAAATGGAGAGCTCTTTAGACATATATTCGTAACCTGCTATGAAACCATCGTTGGATTTGTTCTTGGCACCCTTATAGGAACAATTTTTGCTGTTATTCTCTGGTGGTGGGATTTTTTAAGCAAAGTATTAGAACCCTACCTTGTTGTTTTAAACGCCCTGCCTAAAATAGCCCTTGGTCCTATAATTATATTTTGGGTAGGAAATGGAAGACCAGCAATAATCATTATCGCCCTCATGATCTCTTTAATTGTTACTATAATTTCTGTCCATGCAGGATTTAAAGAGGTTGATGAGGATAAAATCAAACTTTTAAAAACCTTTGGTGCAACCAAATTTCAAATTTTAAGATATGTTGTATTACCCTCCAGCGTTCCAACTATAATATCCGCCCTCAAGATAAATGTTGGTCTTTCCTGGGTTGGAGTAATAGTTGGTGAATTTTTAGTAGCCAAGGAAGGACTAGGGTTTTTAATAGTTTTTGGTGGTCAGGTTGCTCAACTTGATATGGTTATGCTCAGCATAATAATCCTATCCATCGCAGCATATATAATGTATATTCTTGTAGCATCACTGGAAAATAAATTTTTAGGATGGAAGAATTAAATGAACAGATTATCGTAAAGATAATCTGTTCATTTTTTATGATAAATAAATTGACATTATATGTTTAATTAGTATATAATATTAGTGTAAATAGTATATCATTTTAGGAGGTAATGATGTTAGATATAGATTTAGCCTTAGGACTTATTAGAGTTACTGAAGCTGCAGCATTAAAGTCTGCTATTTACCTTGGAAGAGGTGACAAAAACGCAGCAGACGGTGCTGCTGTCGATGGTATGAGAAGGATGTTCGACCTTTTGCCTGTTAGGGGAACTGTTGTTATAGGTGAAGGTGAAATGGATGAAGCTCCTATGCTCTACATAGGCGAAAAATTAGGCTGTGGTGATGATACAAGCATAGAGCTTGACATAGCCGTAGATCCTTTAGATGGAACAAATCTTATCGCTAAGGGGTTACCTGGTGCTCTATCTGTAGTCGCTGTTGCTGAAAAGGGAAATCTTCTTCATGCACCGGATATGTATATGGAAAAAATTGCAGTTGGTCCAAAGGCAAAGGGAGTTGTTAGTTTAGATGCTCCTTTAAGCGAAAATATTAAAAGCGTAGCTAAAGCTCTCAATAAAGACATAGATGAAGTTACAGTTATAATGCTCGATAGAGAAAGGCATAATCATCTTATGGATGAAGTTAGAAAAGTCGGTGCCAGAATGAAACTTATAACCGATGGAGATATTGCAGCAGCCATCGCAACTGGATTTGATGATACTGGAGTTGACATCATGGTAGGAATTGGAGGTGCACCTGAGGGTGTTATAGCTGCAGCTGCATTAAAATGCCTTGGGGGTGATTTTCAAGCAAGGCTTTATCCAACTAATGATGCTGAAAAAGAAAGATGTATTAAAATGGGAATTGAGGATATAAGCAAAATCTTGTATATAGATGATATAGTTAAAGGCGATGAGGTCTATTTTGCAGCAACTGGAGTTACCAATGGTGACCTTTTAAAGGGAGTTGTATTCTATCAAAATGATACAGCAAAAACCCAATCTGTTGTTATGAGGGCAAAAACAGGAACCGTAAGATTTATCAACACAATCCACAAAATTTTCTAAGATAATCCTCCTTACCAGCACCAGTTAAAATAAAAATACACTCAAGTTTACCCCCGTTAACTTGAGTGTATTTTTATTTTGCTACTTCATTAGCTCATCTATCATGGCTTTATATTCCTTTACCATATTGTTTGCCTTTTCCTCATCAAGTTTTCCATTTAAAGTAATAGTTTTAAAAAATCTCTTAGGTATCTTTATTTGGTCAAGCGAATAACCAAGTTTTTCTTTAATTCTATATTTTGTTCTTAAAATTTCCTTTGCAATTTCCGTAAGTTCTGAATTCGTTAATGTTATCCCTACAGCATCTAATGCCTTGATTATCGTATCCCTGTTATAAACCTTTCTTGCAAATAAACATATAACAAGGCTGGTTAATATGTTTCTTTCTAATTCCTCTTCAAATATCTTTTTAACTATATCCTCTTCCTTAGTTCTTGCCTGGTCTATTGAATAACCTGCATTATCAAGGTGTGAATGTCTTGAGCCTACAGAAAAACCAACTACGCTACCATATCCTGTATGATAGCCCGGCATCTCATTTCCTCCAAGATGGCATGCAAAATCCTGTCCGCCATACTTTTTAGAAGCAAAATCAACTCCCTTTCCAAGAGCTTTGTAAAACTCATTTTTACCAGTTGCAATATAATGAACCGCAGCCATATAGTTTTGTAGCACTCCAAATTCAAAGGGCATTAATGTATCATCGATTGTTATTATTCCCCTCTTGTAAGCTTCAGTTGCCCATCCTAAAGCTACTCCTGTTGAAATTGCATCCAATCCTTCCCTTTCAACAACATCGATAAGCTGTAAAACCTCTTCAGGGTTTTTGAGGCCAACAAAGCTGCCAAGGGCAAAAACCAATTCATGGTCATAGGATACATTAACAGTTTCATATTCATACCCATCATCAAACTCTCTTCTAAATTGTCCTATATGGATGCATCCTATTTGGCATCCTGAACATGCAACCTTCCTTACTAATACTTCCTTTGCAAATCTTTCGCCTGAAATATTTTCAGCATGTTCGTATCTTGTGGTTTGTAAGTTTAATGATGGAAGTGAATTCATCTCATTTAATGGAAGGACATTTATACTTGTTCCTACAGCATGATATTTTTCCATAACATCAGTTTTTGTTACGGTATCATAAATGCTGTCATATACTTCTCTATATTTTTTCATATTTTCCTTTGGTATTTTAACAGGTTCATCCCCAATTATAACTATACCCTTTAACAATTTTGATCCAAATACTGCACCAAGTCCAAGCCTACCAAAATGCCTATAGGTATCAACATTAACCCCAGCATAGGAAACCAAATTTTCTCCTGAACGTCCAATTCTCATGGAGCTTCTAATACCGCTTCCTGAAGTATGCTGTCTTAAAATTTTACCTGTATCCTCAACTGAAAGCCCCCACATCGCCCTTGCATCTTTAAAAAGAACCTTATCATCTATAACAAGATATTCAGGGTGCTTTGCTCTACCGGTAATAACAATTGCATCAATATTGTTAAATCTCATTGCCATTGCAAGACGTCCACCAGCATGGCTTTCCCCATATTCCCTTGTATGTGGTGAATAAAACGTTGCAACAACCTTTGTGCAAACTGGCATAACAAAGGATAAGGGGCCATTTGCAAAAATAATAGGTTGGGCTGGATCTAAGGGATCAAGCTCTGGTTTTATATTTTCCTCTAAAAGTTTTGCCGCAACACCTGTTCCACCTAAATACTTAAAAAGGTCCCTTCGTTCTTCAAACCTATATTCTTCATTAGTAAGATCTATATACAAAACCCTTATAAAGTCTTTATGCAACATAGTTAAACCTCCTTAGTTGCAATACATCTATGGGGACAATATCTTGTGCAGTAACCACAGTGGGTGCATATAATTGGATACCCTTCCTTATCCATTCTAATAGCACTTACAGAACAAGCCCTTGCACAGGCACCACATTTCGTGCATTTATCCTTATGAAAGACAACTCCTCCACCGTTTCTTTTTGTTAAAGCTCCAAATTTACAAGCTTCCATACATGCAGGATCTTCACATGCCATACAAATAGTTATAATAAACTCTCCCGACATTCCGCCAGCAGTTTTGACATCTAATGCTGCATTTGAAGGGGAATAATCTCCCCTTAATCTTGCACAAGCCTGCCTACATGATAAACAACCAATGCACCTTCTCCTATCTACGACTCTTAGAACTTTTGGCATAATTTTACCTCCTGTAGGTTTGTTAAATATTTAACACCACATTTCTTTATTATATACATTTCTAATTATTTTGCAACATAAGATCCTTAATTTTGCTGATTTCATAGTAATTTTCATGTATGTGTTTTGTAATATCCTTTCCTAATTTAATAGCTTCATTTTTGTTGTATATAAAGCCAACCAATAGGGTTTTGGATTTATTAGATTCCATAATGAAACCTTCGTAATTCTTTTCGCTATAATCTAAGGCTAAAATCCTTGTTTTTTTATCGCCTTTTCCCAAATTTTGAAGCTCTATAAAAGCATGTTTATTAGAAAACAGAAATTGTTTTATAACGTCCTTATATTTAGTTAAAAAATCCTTTAAATTATCATCTTTTATTTCTAAACATGTTCCAACGTTTTCACTATTTAAAAAAAATTTTATTCTCATATCATCTTTAACAAGGTTATATGCCGCAATTTCTTCGCTTTTTTTAGAAAATCCATGAAATTCTTTATCAAGTTCTAAAACACCATCGGTATTTTTATGGTAAATTTTTTGAAGTTCATAGCAAAACTTTCTAAAATGAAGCTTTATTTCATTTCTAAATTTATCATACTCCTCCTTTGTAAATTTATCCTTCTTTTTAAAAAAATCAAAATCAGCTGCAACAAACCCATTAAAATCCATATTATCCCTCCTTAAGGCCAATGGCCTACTTTTTTACCTTTAACATATATTCAATAGACAGGTTTTCATTTCCTATCATTCTATAAAGTTTTGACAAAGCAATATATATTTTATTCAATTTGTCTATATTTTTTATTCTTTCTGCATTATCAAGAGCTAAAAAGCCATATATTTCAGCTTTATCAAAATCTTTTTCTTTTATATAATATTCCATTTTTAAAATATAAACATCTATTAATGTTGATATATCGTTTAATTTTATTAAATTGGATTCGGCATCATTTAATACAGTTAAAATATTTTCTCTGTCCCCTTTTTTCTCATAAATTTCGATCATATTTAAATAAGGATCCAGCATTTCCTCATCGTTACCTATGATTTTATAATCTATGGCTTCCCTAAAGCAGCTAAGAGCCCTATCATATTCTTCAAGTTCCATATAACATATACCTATATTGTTCTTAGCCCTTCCCATTCCAACCATATCGCCATTAAGCTTATATTTTTCGAAGGCCTCCTGAAACTTTTCAAGACTCTCCCTTACATTTTCAACCTTAAGATTAATAATACCCGCCATCATATTAATATATGGGATAAGATCTGTTTTAGAAGACAAATCCTTTTCCTTAATGAAATCTAAACATTTATCAAGATACTCTTTGGAAAATCTAAATCTATCCAATGTATAATAACATAATGAAAGATCATAGTATATTCTTGTAATTATAGAATTATCTTTAACAAAGGGAATAAGATTTTCTGCACTCTTATAATAAGCAAGGGCCATCTGAAACTTTTTAGACATATATAAACTGTTTGCTATTTTTATATTAGAGTCTGCCATATTGTCATAGTCAGAAATTTTAGAAAAATTAATCAACGCTTTATTGAAATTCTCAAAGGCATTTTCATATTCACCTTTGTTGTAGTAGCATTCCCCTATAAATTTATAATATTCTCCTCTATCATGGTTCAAGAGATTATTGAAAATCAATCTGGCATCTTCTATTGCTCGTAAGGCTTCATCATATTTTGCTTCATTAAAAAAGCTATAGGCATTTTTAATTATTTTTTCAAAATCCCTATGAGTTACTTCTACCTCATTTAGTGTAAAATATTCAACATCTACTTTTAATTTTTCTGCTAAATATTCAAGTAGTTTTCTACTTGGTTTGCTCTTACCGTTCTCTATTGAACTTAATTGGGCAATTGTAACTTTATCCCCTGCAACTTCCTTTAATGTATAACCTAATTCCTTTCTTCTTTTTCTGATTTTTTCCCCAATAGTAATCATGATCCCACCACCCGTTTACGTCAAAATTATTCCTAAGTCTTTGTAAATTTCCAATCCTTTATTTATAAAATTCAATGCCAGTTCCTTTTCGTTTGATTTCATATAAAACTTTCCAAGAAGAGTATAGAAGTCTGCAAGTTCCTTTTTGTAATCTAGATTCTCAAGATATTTAACGGCTTCAAGCAGTGAAATTTCAATATTTTTATAATCTTCCTTTGCTTCATATATTCGATATAAATATTCATATACTTTTATTCTAATTTTCTCGTTATCTCCAGCGTCGTTTAAAATTCTATTGACTAGGTCTAGTGCCTTATTATAATCCTTTAGCTTTATATAATTATCGCAATATATAAATAAAGCCTCATATACTGATGCATCCTTATATTCCATTTTGAGCCTTAATGCCCTTTCTAAATGGTCAAAGGATTGCTGAACATCACCTGTTTGTGAAAAAAGCATCCCTAAATTCATCTCTATATCAGAAATCTCCCTATTTGCCTCTATTATTGAAAATATCTTTTTTGCAAGTTTTGCATATCTTAGCGCCTCGTTTAAATTATTTTCCTTTGCATAGGATATACTAAGAAGCATTAAAGTTTCTCCATACTGTTTTTTATCTTCTAATGCTGCAAGCTTGTCCTTTGCAAGTGAAGCAAAGGCTATTGCCTGTTCATTGTTGCCTAACTTATAGTAGCACATTGCTATATTGTAAAGTATATTTGCCTTTAAAACTTCATCTATGTGATTATGTTCATTCAATATACCATCTGCCTGAATAAAATAATTTAATGCAGTAGTTATGTATCCCATCATAATGCTTATATGTCCAAGTAACAAAAAGCTCTTTATTATATAATCTATATTATCCAATTTTAAAAACATGCTATTGGCATTTAAACAATGAAGCTGTGCTCCCTCTAAATCATTTTTCTTAAACATAATCTTTGCATAAAAATATTCAAATTTTGCTTTATAATAATTAAGGTTATACTTTTGTGCATAAAAAAGTCCCTTTTCTATAAACTCCTCTGCTCTTAAATAGTTTTCAGATATTATCGCTGATTCACATATATTTGAATAAAACTCACATATCCTTGATGCCTGTTTTTCTTCGCTTTCTAAAAAATACTCTATATCTGTTTCTAACCTTTCTGCAAGATATTCTAATAGTTCAATGCTTGGATTTGATTTCCCAGATTCTACAAGGCTTATTTGTCCAGGAGTTATTCTATCACCAGCAAGTTCCTTTAATGTTAAATTTTTTTCTTTTCTTTTTAATTTTATCTTTTCCCCCAAGGTTAAAACTTCCATAGCACATCCCCTTTTTTAACAATTTATTTATATAAATTATACACAAGTCGACTTATTTAGTAAATAAAAAAAAGAAAAAGCAGGAAAACCTGCTTTTTCATCTTAAATTTTGTCTTAATTCGTTTAATAGCTCCTCTACTCTTCTACTTGCACGATTTATCCTTCTTCTATTTCTATAGTCCATTTGAGGAACCATCATCATACCTGCTATTGCACCGAGAATAGTTCCTGCCGCAAGTCCACTAATGAATCTTCCTCTCATATTACACACTCCCTTCAAATTATTCTAAATATAGAGTGTGTAATTATTTTAATATTAAACATGAAAAGTATTATTTATTTGTTATAATTTGGGAAATTAAGTTAGGTTTGCTATAAGGAAATATATAATATTTTTCATACTCCTCTGATTTTTGACTCTGCTTTTTCCCATCGTCTATTTTTATTTCCCACTTTTCCTTTATTTTTAATTTTATGTTTTCGTTTTCCAAAATTGCCTCTTTTAGTTCATAACTTAATATTTTTTTCTTTACCTTATTCCCTAAATCTTTGTTCCAAGCAATTTCATCCATTATCTCTTTATAAAGTCCGCTATTTTTATCCAAAACGGAAATATCCTGGATTTTTAATGTGTTTATGCTATTTTGATAAAAGTTATAGTAATCCTCGATGGATTTTAAGCATGTCTTTATTGCTTCCTCCTTCAATTTCATCTCAATTTTAAAATTCTGTCCTGCAAGTATTTTTTTCTAAAAGGAATGCAATTTTCAAGAACCGCTTCTACATCATAAAGGGCAAGAGGAAGCTTTTCAACCTTCAATCTTCCTGTTGTATTTATATAAACCATATCTTCTATAAAAACCTTAGCATTTAGAGGTGCTTCAATGGAAAAATCATTTGCATAGTCGTTAAAAAACCAGTATTCTTTTCCATCCTCTAAAGACAATGATATAATTTTTTCTCCCTTATCCGTTTTAACTGTTATAAATCTATAGCCATTAGCCCTTTTATCCTCTAAAATTTCAAGATCACCACTGAAATTATAACTCATATATTTTTCAAAGACCTTTTTTGTAAAGGATGGATATCTTATAAAGGTATATAAATTATCATAGTCTTTATTTAAAAGATAGTATTTAAAGTCCCTTTTTCTTAATTTACTTCCGCCAACTATTATAATAGGAAGGATTATTATCAATATTAAAATCAATAAAAACTTAATTTCGCTTTTAAAAAATCTTTTGGATTTCATGGGACCCTCCTAAAAATCATTTTACATGTAATTATATCCACAAAATCCATTTTTTATTCATAATATGCTCTTTGCAATAATATGGGCCCTTTGTAAAGCTTCTTTATCCAAACCATTCTCATCAGTATTTAAACAATAAATTGTATCTACAAGTTCGGCACCACAGGAGAGCATAAAAAATTTTGTAACAAGATTCATAGAATCGATCATCCTTTT
>Ga0073360_105_pt1:327500-341479 | contig 341479 bp, 319 predicted proteins | sample YelNatPosite1Avi_FD_63906 | JGI IMG/M metagenome (GOLD analysis project Ga0073360, IMG submission 63906) | Hot spring thermophilic microbial communities from Obsidian Pool, Yellowstone National Park, USA - site 1 Avi (version 2) (version 2) | ecosystem: Environmental > Aquatic >... | reverse complement strand
GCGGAGACGATGATAATGAAGTTTTTAAGGGGCTCGGGGCTTAGAGGAATTAGTGGAATAAAACCTATAAGAGGTAACATTATAAGACCTTTACTTATTTGTTCAAGGGAAGAAATAGAGGAATATTGCAACCAAAACAGTTTAAATCCTGTCATCGACAGCACCAATAGAGAAGCAATATATTTAAGAAATAAAATTAGGTTAGAATTGATTCCTTACATAAAAGAAAATATAAATGAAAATATAATAGATAATCTTTTTAAGTCATCAGAAATTTTAAGAGATGAAGATGAATATATTGAAATGGAGGCCATAAAGGCTTATGAATCAGTAAAGGCTGATGGAGGGATTTCCATAAGCAAATTTAAAAAACTTAACATAGCTATACAAAGAAGGATTATCAGAAATATGATAAAGGATATTAAAGGAGATTTAAATGCCATTGAAAACATTCATGTTGATGATTGTTTAAAGCTCATTGAAAAAGGGGAAACGGGTAAAAGAATAAATCTGCCAAAAAAATTAATTGCGGAAATTTCCTATGATAATTTTTATATAAAAAAAGAAAAACAAATCGAAAAAAATGGCTTTGAATACAGTATTATTATTCCAGGGACGATTATAATAGATGAGCTAAATTTAAAAATTTCGACAGAGCTAATAAAAAATGAAGGAAGTTTGAAAGATAGTGCTTTTATAAAGTATTTTGATTATGATAAAATAAAAGGTGAATTGGTAGTTAGAAATAGAAAAGAAGGGGATTTTATTTATCCAAAAGGATTAAATGGAAAAAAGAAAATAAAGGATTTGTTTATTGATAGCAAGGTCCCAAAGGATAAAAGGGATGAAATCCCCCTTGTTGCATTAGGCAAAGAAATCCTATGGGTTTATAATATTAGGGACACTAAAAATTATAAAATCGATGAAAATACAAAAAATGTATTAAAATTAAAGATTGAAAGGGGATAAATGATGGAAGGAGCTATTGAAAAAGTATTATTAACAGAAGAAGAAATTAAAAAAAGGGTTAATGAACTTGCAAAGGAGATTGAGAAGGATTTCCCGCAGGGTGATTTGATTTTAATTGGAGTTTTGAAAGGATCAGTTATTTTTGTTTCAGACCTCATGAGGGCCCTTAATTTAAAGGTTACTATGGATTTTATGGCGGTTTCTAGCTATGGAATGTCTTCTGAAACTTCTGGTATAGTTAGAATATTAAAGGACTTGGATTTTGATATTGAAGGCAGAGATGTTATTATCGTTGAGGATATAATAGATACTGGGACTACCTTAAAATATTTATATGAATATCTTAAGGCAAGGCATCCAAGAACATTAAAAATATGCTGCCTTTTAGATAAGCCCGATAGAAGAAGGGTAAATATAGAAGGGGATTATGTAGGCTTTAAAATACCGGATGCATTTGTAGTGGGATATGGACTTGATTATGCTGAGATGTTTAGAAATTTACCATATATAGGTATATTAAAAGAAGATATTTACAAAAAGTAAACAATCGTGTATATTAAAATATTATGGTAACATACAGTGAAAGGGGGGCCTAGAATGAATAAAAATTTCTTAAAAAGTGCAAGTGCATGGCTTTTAATAATAATGGCTTTTTTTGTTGCAATGACTCTTCTAGATGGTGGAACAACTAAGAAAAGCGAGATAGTTTACACTGAACTTATAAACGAAATTGAGAGAGGGAATGTAAAGAGCATATATATTGACATAGATACTGGTAGTGCTTCAGGAGAATTTAGAGATGGAACCTCCTTTACTACCACAGTTAATATAAATACGACGGAATTTGAAAAGATAATAAACGAATATAATAAAACTCATGCTCAAAAAGTTCAGTTAAAATATGTTCCACCTTCAAAATTCCCATTTTGGGTTTCTGCTCTGCCCAATATAATAATGGTAATAATGCTTATTGTTATATGGTTCATTTTCCTTCAACAGGCCCAAGGCGGCGGTGGAGGAAAAGGTGTAATGAATTTCGGTAAAAGCAGAGCAAAACTTGTTACAAATGATAAAAAGAGGATAACCTTTGATGATGTTGCAGGAGCAGACGAAGAAAAGGCTGAGCTTCAAGAGGTTGTAGACTTTTTAAAGAATCCAAGAAAATATATTGAGATGGGAGCAAGAATCCCAAAAGGAATACTTCTTGTTGGACCTCCAGGAACAGGTAAGACCCTTCTTGCAAAGGCAGTAGCTGGAGAAGCTGGGGTTCCCTTCTTTAGCATAAGCGGTTCTGACTTCGTTGAAATGTTTGTAGGAGTTGGTGCTTCAAGAGTTAGGGACCTCTTTGATAATGCAAAGAAAAATTCACCATGTATAGTATTTATAGATGAAATTGACGCTGTTGGTAGACAAAGAGGTGCTGGGCTTGGTGGAGGACACGACGAAAGGGAGCAAACTCTAAATCAACTTCTTGTAGAGATGGATGGATTTGGAACAAATGAAGGAATAATAGTTCTTGCTGCAACAAATAGACCTGATATTTTAGACCCTGCCCTTTTAAGACCAGGAAGATTTGATAGACAAATTGTTGTAAATACTCCTGATGTTAAAGGAAGGGAAGAAATATTAAAGGTTCATGCAAGAAATAAGCCACTTGAAGCAGAAGTTAATTTATCGATAATAGCTAAAAGAACGCCTGGATTTACAGGAGCTGACCTTGAAAACCTCATGAATGAGGCAGCACTTTTAGCAGTAAGAAAGGGAAAAAGGCTTATAGGTATGGATGAACTTGAAGAGGCTATAACAAGAGTAATTGCAGGACCTGAGAAAAAGAGCAGAATTATGAGTGAAAAGGAAAGAAAGCTTACTGCATACCACGAGGCTGGGCATGCTATCGTAATGAAGCTTTTACCTAATACTGACCCTGTTCATCAAATCAGCATAATACCAAGGGGAAGAGCAGGAGGATATACTTTAGCTCTTCCACAGGAAGATAAGTATTATGCTTCCAAGACAGAATTAGAAGAAGAAATTGTAAGTCTTTTAGGTGGACGTGTAGCAGAAAAGCTTATTTTAAATGATATATCTACAGGGGCTAAAAACGATATCGAGAGGGCAACTAATATAGCAAGAAAAATGGTTATGGAATATGGTATGAGTGAAGTTTTAGGACCTATTGAATTTGGAACAGGACATGAAGAAGTATTCTTAGGAAGAGATTTTGCAAAGACAAGAAACTACAGCGAAGAGGTTGCAGCTCTTATAGATAAAGAAATTAAAAGAATAATCGAAAGCGCATATAAGAGGGCAGAAGAACTTTTAAAGGAAAATATAAATAAGCTTCATAAGGTTGCTGAAGCTTTGCTTGAAAAGGAAAAGCTTGAAGCTGAAGAATTTGAAGCGATTTTCAATGAAGCATAAAACCTCGGGATTTTCCCGAGGTTTAAAAATGATTGGGGGGAGAAAATTGAAGGAGGAGCTTTTTGATAAAATAAAAGTCGGACTTAATTCTGTTATTGAAACTACAGTTCAGGAAAAAGACTCTGCAGCAAACTATGTAAATGGTTTTATAGACGTTCTGTCGACTCCATCTCTAATAGGACTTTTGGAATGTGCAGCTAAGAATGCTGTTGATCTGCATCTTCCAACAGGTTATTCTACAGTTGGAATAAAGGTGGATGTAAGGCATCTAGCAGCAACTCCGATTGGAATGAAGATTAAGGCAATAGCAGAGCTAGTTGAGGTGGATGGGAAAAGACTTGTTTTCAAAGTGGAAGCCTATGATGAGATGGAAAAGATAATGGAAGGAACCCACGAAAGATTTATAATAGATGTAGAAAGGTTTATGCAGAGGGTAAATAATAAGGTTAAATAGGGTGCTTTGGCACCCTTTTAATTTTAATTGTAAAATTAAAATGTTTAAGTTAAAATATTTTAAGGAGGTGTTTATTATGATAATTTCCCATATTGATGATGTAAAGGGGATTGAGATCAATAACGACCTTGTAAAGAATGCCGTTAAGAAGGTCCTTATAACACCTAAGGAGGGTTGGGAAGGATATGTAATGAGGGTTTTTGAATTATCAGAGGGAGGATTTACTCCAAGACATACACATCCTTGGCCACATATAAACTATATTCTTGAAGGAGAAGGAATTCTACATATTGAAGGTAAAGACTATGAAATAAAGAAAGGATCCTTTGCATATGTTCCTTCAAATGCTTTACATCAGTTTATGAATAATGGTAAAGAAACCTTAAAGTTTATTTGTATAGTTCCAGAAGAAGGAGATATTTAGTGTTTAGGAGGTTGCTATGCTTTTAGTTTTTGACGTTGGAAACACAAATATAGTCGTAGGAGTATATGAAGATAGAAAACTTTTGGATGTTTGGAGATTATCAACCAATCCTCCAAGGACTTCCGATGAATATGGAATGATTGTAATAAATTTGTTTGAAAAGGCAAACTTAAATTATAAAGATGTTGATGCCGTAGTAGTTTCATCTGTGGTTCCCAATATAATGTATTCATTGGAACATATGATAAGAAAGTATTTTAGCGTTGAACCATTAGTTGTAGGACCGGGTGTAAAAACAGGTATTAATATTAAATATGATAACCCAAAAGAAGTAGGGGCGGATAGAATAGTTAATGCTGTTGCGGCATTGGAGATATATAAAAGATCTTTAATAATAGTAGACTTTGGAACAGCAACAACATTTTGTGCGGTTGGAGAAAAGGGAGATTATTATGGAGGATGTATATCCCCTGGAATAAAAATATCCAGCGATGCCTTATTTGAAAGGGCTGCAAAGCTCCCAAGGATTGAGCTTGTCAAGCCACCAACTGTTATCTGTAAAAATACCGTAAGCAGCATGCAGGCTGGGATAATATATGGTTATGTAGGTCTGGTTGATTATATAGTAAATAAGATGACGGATGAAATGATGAAACTTGGTGAAAAGAAACCCTATGTTGTTGCAACAGGAGGTCTTGCAAAATTAATATCCTCAGAAAGCATGACTATACAGGAGGTTAATCCAATATTAACATTAGAGGGATTGAGGATAATTTATGAAAAAAATAGGTGATGATGATGAAAATAGGAAACTACATGACACCTAACAACGTATTTTTGGCACCAATGGCTGGAGTAACGGATAAGGCCTTTAGAATTCTATGTAGAGAATATGGTTGTGGATTAGTTTACACTGAAATGGTAAGTTCGAAAGGGTTGTATTATGGCAGCAAAAAGACAAATTTACTTTTAGATATAGACGATAAGGAAGCTCCTGTTGTTGTTCAAATTTTTGGAAGCGATCCTGATATTATGGCTGATATGGCAGAGCAAATAAGCGAGAGTGAAAAGGTAATTTCTATTGATATAAACATGGGTTGTCCTGCACCAAAGATAGTTAAGAACGGTGAAGGAAGTGCTCTTATGAAAAGTCCTGAACTTGCCGAAAGGATTGTTAAAAAAGTTGTTTCAAAATCTAAAAAACCAGTCTCTGTTAAGTTTAGAAAGGGATGGGATGAACATTCAGTCAATGCCGTTGATTTTGCTAAAATGATGGAGGCAGCGGGGGCATCTTTTATTGCAGTCCACGGTAGAACGAGGGAGCAGATGTATACTGGGCATGCTGACTGGGATATAATAAGAAGGGTTAAGGAAGCGGTAAAAATTCCAGTTATAGGAAATGGTGATGTTGTGGATGAGGACAGTGCAAAAAAAATGATTGATGAGACTGGATGTGATGCCATCCTTATAGGGAGAGGAGCTTTAGGATCACCTTGGATATTTAAAAGGATAATATATTATTTCGAAACTGGACAAAAAATGCCCGACATTTCAATTGAGGAAAAGTTTGATGTTATATTAAGACATCTTAAGATGGCTGAGGAATTTAAAGGAAGACAGGGAATAATAGAGATGAGAAAACATATTGCCTGGTATTTAAAGGGGCTTAAAAATTCCACATATGTTAAAGATATGGTAAATAAGCTTGACCAAAGAGAAAAAATTGAAGAAGTTTTGATTGAATATAAAAAAACTCTGATTTAGATACTACATTTTGTAGTATCTTTTTTTATTGTAAAAATTGCAAAAAAGGTATAAAATGTAATTGAGCACATCGTGTGCACGGGAGGGATTTTATGGATTATGTAAGGATAGGAGATAAGGTGATAAGTATATCAAAAATTAATTCAACAATTGATGAAATATTAGAATTAAGGTGCAAAGGGTATTCACAACAGGAAGTTGCAAAGATACTTAATATAGATAGGACGTTTATATCAAGGCTAGAGAGCATAGGAGAGGTGAGAAAGGGAGGTAAAATTGCAGTTGTGGGATTTCCTGTTGCAAATAAAGAGGAGCTTGAAAGGGAACTTAAAAAGGCAGGAGTTGATTTTATCTTCCTACTTACAGAAGAAGAAAGGCAAAGATTTGTAAAGGATCAAAGTGGGCTTGAACTTGTTAATGGGCTTTTTGATATTATTTCTAAAGTAAGAAAATATCAGCATTGTATTATTTTAGCTTCAAATGCAAGAACGAAACTTTTATCAGCCTTATTAGACTGCCATGTTTATACGATTAATATAGGCAAGTCACCCTTAAAAGAGGACGTATATGTGGATGTTAATAGGGTTTTAAAAATTGTTGAAAGTATAAAAGAATAGGAGGATTAAAATGAAGCATATTGTTTCTGTAAGTTTAGGATCTTCTAAGAGAAATCATAGGGTTGAAACTGAGCTTTTAGGTGAAAATTTTATTATAGAGAGAATAGGAACAGATGGTGATTTTAACAGGGTTTTAGAGCTTATAAGGGAAATGGATGGTAAAGTAGATGCCTTTGGAATGGGTGGTATAGATTTATACTTATATGCTGCAGGAAAAAAATATGAGATAAAGGATGCCCTTGTTATTAAAGAGGCAGCTAAGAAGACTCCTATTGTGGATGGTTCAGGTCTTAAAAATACACTCGAGAGAAATGTAATAAAATACATAGATAAAAATATATTTAAAATCAAAGACAAATCAGTTTTAATGGTGAGTGCAACAGATAGATTCGGAATGTTAGAGGCCTTTTATGAATTAGGGGCAGAGCTAACTATTGGGGATTTGATGTTTTCCCTTGATATTCCTATACCTTTAAAATCAGTTAAAGTATTTCAAGCCCTTGCAAAGGTTATCCTACCCATTGCAACAAGAATGCCCTTCGAAAAGCTTTATCCTACAGGAAAAAGCCAGGAAGAAAGAACACCAAAGCATGAAAAATATTTCAATGAGGCTGATATAATAGCTGGGGATTACCTTTTTATAAAAAGATATATGCCTGATAATTTAGAAGGGAAAATAATTATTACAAACACAGTAACAAAGGATGATATTGAAGAATTGAAAAATTTAGGGGCTAAAATGCTTGTAACGACAACACCAGAATTTAATGGAAGATCCTTTGGAACTAATGTCATGGAGGCAGTATTGGTTTCAATAATGCAAAAGAACATTGATGATATAACACCAAAGGACTATGAAATTTTACTGGAAAAACTTAACTTCAAACCAAGAGTAGTTTATTTAAACGATGAATTTGTAGATGCTAAGGCTAATATAATGTAATAAACCAATTTTTGGAGGTAATATTTGAATAAAATTTTAGTATTAAATAAGGCATCTTTAGAAGAAATTAATATTGTTCATCCTTATTTTAGCAAGATTATTGGTATAAATAAGTTATTGCTTCCGTATAAAGAAAGGGAATATAAATTAAAAGATGTTAAAGCGGAAATTGTAAAAATACCTGATGGGTTAGAAAATATTAAATTAAACATAGCGATAAAAAGGTTTGGTAAAGAAAGCATAGTGCTTTCAAAGGATTTAGGGATAAATATTGATATAAAGTTTGCAATTTCTTGTCTTGTTAGAGCTTTAGATATTTTTGCTGTAAGGCATGGATGCGACTTAAGATTAAATGAAGTCTTAATTGCTGATGCTGAAAATATTTTAGGAAAAATTTGTTTTAGATATCTATTAAACTTTGCACGGCGAATAATTTTGCTTGCAGATAAAAGGGAAAACTTAATTAAAGATATGGAATTTGCATTAAAGAATTATGGAATATCAGTAGCTGTAATAGAAGATCCTATAAAAGCAGCTAATTTATGTCAGGCTATGATAATAACGGATAAGAGGTATGAAATTCTGATAGACCCTAAAAAGCCGACACTTTTATTAAATAAAACAATTTACTACAATGGATTATGCTTTGATGATGTTGATATAACATTAGATGAGAAGGACTTTTACGATAGTATTTTAGCGCAGGGTTTTTTAGAAATGAAGGGCTATGAAAGGATATGGAAAAACGCTGAAGAAGAAGGATTTAAAATTTCAAAATTTAAATTACAGAATAATTTAATAATGGAAATATAATTACAAAATATGTTGACATAGTAATTAGTGTGATTTATAATACCATATAACGAATATTAACAAGCACTATAAAGATGTCTTTATAGTGCTTGTTATTAATTTATTTAAGCCTTCTCCTAAGTTATTTAAAAATTAGGGGAATTACATAAATTAATGTGCATATAATATCTATAAATCCTAAGCAAAAAAGAGGGGAGAGTATTTATGGGCGATAACAAACAAGTGATTTTAACATATGAAGGAGTTAAAAAGATAGAGGAAGAACTTGAATATCTAAAAACCGTTAAAAGAAAGGAAGTTTCACAAAAAATTAAGACAGCTATTTCCTTTGGAGACTTAAGCGAAAACTCAGAATATGATGAAGCAAAGAATGAACAGGCGTTTGTTGAAGGTAGAATTGCAACTTTGGAAAACATGTTAAAGAATGCAAAGATAATCGATGAGGACGAAATAAATACTGAAGTTGTTTCAATTGGTTCAACAGTTAAGGTTAAAGACTTGAAGTATGGAGATGAGCTTGAATTTACAATAGTTGGTTCAGCAGAGGCAGATCCAGCTAAAATGAAGATTTCTAATGAAGCACCAATAGGAAGGGGACTTTTGGGCAAAAAAGTTGGTGACAAAGTAGAGATTCAAGTCCCAGATGGAGTTGAATCTTTTGAGATATTAGAAATAAAAAGGCATTAATGGAGGGTGAGCTATGGCGAATACTAATGAGGAACTTAATCAACAGGAACTTCAAAATCTTGAGGCTGAGTATAATGAATTAATGAAGCAAAGACTTGCTAAGCTAGAGGATTTAAGAGCTAAGGGTCAGGATCCATTCCTTATAACAAAATATGATAGAACTCATACATCAAAGCAAGTAAAAGACAACTATGAAGAGCTTGAGGGTAAGGACGTTAAAGTTGCAGGAAGATTGATGACAAAGAGAATACACGGTAAAGCTGGCTTTGCTGACATTCATGACAGGTATGGTAAGCTTCAGCTTTATGTAAAAATTGATGACATAGGAGAAGAAAAATTAAAGGCATTCAAAACTTTGGATATTGGCGACATCATAGGAGTTGAAGGAACGGTATTTAAAACTAAAACTGGAGAAATTTCGATCCATGTTAAGGACTATATATTGCTAACAAAATCCTTAAGACCACTTCCTGAAAAGTGGCATGGGCTTAAGGACCCAGATTTAAGATACAGACAAAGATATGTTGATCTTATAATGAATCAAGATGTAAGAGATACTTTCTTTAAGAGAACTCAAATAATTAGAGCTATAAGAAAATTCCTTGATGATAGGGACTTTATCGAAGTTGAAACACCAGTATTATCACCAATTGCAAGCGGTGCTGCAGCAAGACCATTTATAACTCACAGCAACGCCCTTGATATTGACCTATATCTTAGAATTGCAACAGAGCTTTACTTAAAAAGACTTATCGTTGGTGGATTTGAAAAAGTTTATGAAATGGGTAAAAACTTTAGAAATGAAGGAATAGATATAAGACATAATCCTGAATTTAATATGATAGAAATTTACGAAGCCTATGCTGATTATAATGACATGATGGAGCTTACAGAAAACCTTGTGGCATTTGTTTGTCAAGAAGTTTTAGGAACAACTAAAGTAAACTACCAAGGAACAGAAATTGATTTTGCTCCACCATGGAATAGGCTTACAATGAAGGAAGCGGTAAAGAAGTATGCCAATGTGGATTTCGATGAAATAAAAACAGATGAAGAAGCAAGGGAAATTGCAAAGAAGTTAAATGTTCTAGATGAACTTAAGAAGGAATTAAAGGATTGCACTAAGGGTGATATATTAGTTGCGGTATTTGAAACATATGCAGAAAAGCATCTAATTCAGCCTACATTTATTTTAGATTATCCAGTTGAAGTTTCACCGCTTACAAAGAAAAAACCTGATGATCCTATGTTTACAGAAAGATTTGAAGCATATGTATATGGTAGAGAAATAGCGAATGCTTATTCAGAATTAAACGACCCAATCGATCAAAAGGAAAGATTCCTACAACAATTAAGGGAAAGAGAACTTGGAGACGATGAAGCTTATATGATGGACGAAGACTTTATAAATGCCCTTGAAATAGGTATGCCTCCAACAGGGGGATTAGGTATAGGAGTGGATAGACTTATTATGTTCTTAACTGACTCATATTCAATTAGAGACGTAATCCTCTTCCCAACAATGAAACCGACAAAGTAAATAAATTTAACATAAAAGGCAGGAGTTATCCTGCCTTTTTGCATTCTTTTAATTTGTCGTCGACCTCCAATCCTGCAAAAAGTGTGGGGGATCGACGACAAAAGAAAATGAGATTTATCAAGGGTTTGAAGATTTTGTTAACAAAATATTCACAATTGACAAAATCTTCAAACCCAGTTATAATAAGCATTGAACGGGTTTATAGCCTACCTATAAGGGATTGAAACATTCGAACGCTTCCGGCTGCAATTCATTCTGAAACAGTTTATAGCCTACCTATAAGGGATTGAAACTCTAGAAACGCTCAATGCAACTGAAGCATATCAAAGTTTATAGCCTACCTATAAGGGATTGAAACACATTTACAGAAATAAGAAAGGCAGTTAGAACATTAAAGTTTATAGCCTACCTATAAGGGATTGAAACAAGCTTTTGGAATAAATTATAATGCTGAGCCATTCCGTTTATAGCCTACCTATAAGGGATTGAAACTTAAACTTGAAAATTTTATAATCGAAGTAGGTGATTAAGTTTATAGCCTACCTATAAGGGATTGAAACTAACATGAACATCATATCTCCACTCTTTGAAATATTGCGTTTATAGCCTACCTATAAGGGATTGAAACTGCCATCTATCTATTTCGTCAACACTTGCTTTTGTTGCGTTTATAGCCTACCTATAAGGGATTGAAACCAAAAATACAACTGAATATAGAGAAAAATGTAAGGAGTTTATAGCCTACCTATAAGGGATTGAAACTAAATCAAGCTATTGATGATTTTTACATGAAAAATCTTCGTTTATAGCCTACCTATAAGGGATTGAAACTCTTAACTGATCCTTTAGCTGATGGTATAAGGCCTTGTTTATAGCCTACCTATAAGGGATTGAAACCATCTTCCCCATTATCTCTTTGCTGTTGCAATATATGTTTATAGCCTACCTATAAGGGATTGAAACGCCCAATAATTGCCTACACCATTAGTTACCCATTTAGTTTATAGCCTACCTATAAGGGATTGAAACCAAATTACGAAATGGGGATGGAGATATTTTGGCTATGTTTATAGCCTACCTATAAGGGATTGAAACTCGAATTCTTTTGAAAAACTTTCTGTGCAAGCTAAGAGTTTATAGCCTACCTATAAGGGATTGAAACTAATGCCCAAGATTGCAAAAGTTGCGATAAATGCAAGTTTATAGCCTACCTATAAGGGATTGAAACATTCTTCTTTGCTATATCCTGAGGTGGAAGTTTTACGTTTATAGCCTACCTATAAGGGATTGAAACTTTGATGAGGCAAAAGATGAAAAAGCGGTAGATATTTCGTTTATAGCCTACCTATAAGGGATTGAAACATAAAGTTAAGCGAAAATTTTTTCCGAGAAAATGGAGGTTTATAGCCTACCTATAAGGGATTGAAACACTCTTGTCTTACCTTTGCAAAAGAATCGCCATAATCCGTTTATAGCCTACCTATAAGGGATTGAAACTCTTTTCGTATTCTTCTTTAGTTAGCTCTTTAATCTGTTTATAGCCTACCTATAAGGGATTGAAACTCACCAAAAAAGATAGATTATGCACTTGAAAAGACTGGAGTTTATAGCCTACCTATAAGGGATTGAAACACTATAAAGAAAACGGAACAATAGATGTTAAGTATCTGTTTATAGCCTACCTATAAGGGATTGAAACGCATTTCTTGAATTTCGGCTGGCGTCAGCATCTTTGTTTATAGCCTACCTATAAGGGATTGAAACAAAAGGTCAATTATACCAAGCCCTACCGGCTCTCCTTGTTTATAGCCTACCTATAAGGGATTGAAACATAATTGCGATGAGTTTTACTAAGGACAAGCATCCTGGTTTATAGCCTACCTATAAGGGATTGAAACTTGTCCCTTTTGTTTCCTTTGGTATTTCCCCAAGCCGTTTATAGCCTACCTATAAGGGATTGAAACAATTTTCATGAGGGCTGCCCGTATAAAATGGCAAAGGGTTTATAGCCTACCTATAAGGGATTGAAACAAAAATATAATAGATGGGCTAATAGAATGATCCCAGTTTATAGCCTACCTATAAGGGATTGAAACTCCTTTCTTCTTTTGTTTCTTCACTCATTTTTGACTGTTTATAGCCTACCTATAAGGGATTGAAACTAAAGTGTAGAATTCTACTACTTCTATTTCTTGATGGTTTATAGCCTACCTATAAGGGATTGAAACAAAGAATTTGTTGGAGGGTTTGAAGATCTTTTCAGCAGTTTATAGCCTACCTATAAGGGATTGAAACTTTTGTTTGATTCGATTGAGGAACTTTTAAGGAAAAGTTTATAGCCTACCTATAAGGGATTGAAACGCATTTCTATTCAAAACTAAAGAACCTTTATTTGTTTTGTTTATAGCCTACCTATAAGGGATTGAAACGAGTATAATAAAAGCGTCCGCCATGTGCGTGGCGGAGTTTATAGCCTACCTATAAGGGATTGAAACTTGCCCTTTTTTTTTGCTTCGATGGTGGCATAGTTTCCGTTTATAGCCTACCTATAAGGGATTGAAACATTTTCCCCGGGGGGGTAGGGTTATGGACTATGAAAGTGTTTATAGCCTACCTATAAGGGATTGAAACAAGAAAGTGGGATTGTAGGTTTTGGAATGGGGCTTGTGTTTATAGCCTACCTATAAGGGATTGAAACGCAAATGCTTTAGGTGAAGGTTTCCAAGAGGCAATTAGTTTATAGCCTACCTATAAGGGATTGAAACAAAATTTGCATCTGTCTTTTACATAAGCTTTTAAAAAGTTTATAGCCTACCTATAAGGGATTGAAACTGACTAATTGTGCTATTCTTTCGTATGGTTCAATTATGTTTATAGCCTACCTATAAGGGATTGAAACTTGTAAAGAAACTTGTTGACCCACATATACCGTAATATCGTTTATAGCCTACCTATAAGGGATTGAAACCCTGCAATTGCCATAACTATACCTCCTTTATAATTTGTTTATAGCCTACCTATAAGGGATTGAAACAACGAATCATCACAAAATACATCATCTATAACTCTCCGTTTATAGCCTACCTATAAGGGATTGAAACGGGCAATACATACTTTTTATTGGAACTGCAACAAATACGTTTATAGCCTACCTATAAGGGATTGAAACTTGAACTCATAAATAAGGTCTTTTTTAGTTATTTGTAGGTTTATAGCCTACCTATAAGGGATTGAAACAATGTCAAATCTTTCCCTATTCCTGCATTACTCATCGTTTATAGCCTACCTATAAGGGATTGAAACCTTCTTTGAAATCTTTTGCATTCGCACCTTTAATGTGTTTATAG
>Ga0073360_105_pt1:320000-322500 | contig 341479 bp, 319 predicted proteins | sample YelNatPosite1Avi_FD_63906 | JGI IMG/M metagenome (GOLD analysis project Ga0073360, IMG submission 63906) | Hot spring thermophilic microbial communities from Obsidian Pool, Yellowstone National Park, USA - site 1 Avi (version 2) (version 2) | ecosystem: Environmental > Aquatic >... | reverse complement strand
GCACCTCGATGTCGGCTCGTCGCATCCTGGGGCTGAAGTAGGTCCCAAGGGTTGGGCTGTTCGCCCATTAAAGCGGCACGCGAGCTGGGTTCAGAACGTCGTGAGACAGTTCGGTCCCTATCCGTCGCGGGCGTAGGAAATTTGAGGGGAGCTGTCCTTAGTACGAGAGGACCGGGATGGACGAACCTCTGGTGCACCAGTTGTCATGCCAATGGCACAGCTGGGTAGCCAAGTTCGGAAGGGATAAGCGCTGAAGGCATCTAAGCGCGAAGCCCACCCCAAGATGAGATTTCCCACGCGGAAGCGGTAAGACCCCTGGAAGACTACCAGGTAGATAGGCCAGAGGTGTAAGCGTCGTAAGGCGTTTAGCTGACTGGTACTAATAGGTCGAGGGCTTGATCTTATTGTGCAGTTTAATCCGGTGGTAATGGAGGTAGGGAAACACCCGTTCCCATTCCGAACACGAAGGTTAAGCCTACCTACGCCGATGGTACTAGGCTGGAGACGGCCTGGGAGAGTAGGTGACTGCCGGGTAACAACTTAAACTTAAGTGCCAGGCACTTAAGTTTAAGATTTTGGCCCCTTGGTCAAGTGGTTAAGACACCACCCTTTCACGGTGGTAACAGGGGTTCGAATCCCCTAGGGGTCACCAAGTTTAATATTAAAAGGAGAAGGTTTATGCCTTCTCCTTTTGTGTCTTTAAGAAATTTATGTAATTTTTTCTAATGGGGGAATTTGTTATGCAAAACTTAAGAGAAATTATGATGTCTATAATTGCAGGAATGATTGTAGGATTTATTTTCTCAAAATTGTTGCTACCCATCCCTGCCCCTCCAAATATACCAGCTTTCATGGGGATATTTGGTGTTTGGCTTGGTGCAATTGTAGTAGATAAGATAGGGGGCTTGAGAGCATGAAGGTAATAATATTATCTATTTTAGCTGGTATGATATTAGGAGCGATTTTTAAAAAGCTTAGACTTCCCTTACCAGCACCAGCTACATTATCAGGAGTTTTAGGAGTTTTAGGAGTTTTACTAGGAAGTATGTTGGCAGGGTTATTTTAAAAAGAGCTGTCGTTATGACAGCTCTTTTTGCATATAAAGGTTATCGTAGATAAAATAATATGAGTCTATCAGATATTGAACTTTATATTTTTTAGACAGTTTATAAAGAAATTGCTTTGATTTATAAAATTCCTTTTTATTCAGTAGTTCAAAAAACTTATTTTCTTCCTTTTCTGTTGCTTTGTCTTTAAAATAACCCCATACGTGAAGTAGTGTGTTCTTAAAGTTCCCTTCATTAAAAGGTGATAAAAGGGCCTCATCGATTTTATTATAAAACTTTTCTGCGTCATAGGTTGTATTTAATATTTTGCTACATTCTTTATACAAACCATAGTTTTTTTCCATGACAAGATATTTATATTTTGCCCATTCATTGTAAAGTTTGCTTTTGCTACCTGAAATTAGACATATACATTTTATTGCTGATATATTTTTATCCTTGGTTTCTAACATTATGTCTGGATCAAACTCTTTTATTGTATTATAAAATTTTAAGAATTTAGCTGTTTCAATAAATTCAGAGTGGGAACCTGTTTTTTTAATACGGGATTGTTCAGAGTAATGGATTTTGATATTTCCATCTTCCCTTTTCCATGTTTTGTTTGCTGACGATAAAATTTCTTTTAAATCCCTATCTACAGGATTTATAAGGTGGTGAAAATAATCAAATACAATGGGAATATTTAGAGCGTCAGATGCATAAAGCACATCATCGAAGTTAAAAATCCTCTCATCGTTTTCTATTACAAGTCTTTTTTTGGCTGATTCTGATAACATCTTAAAATTTTTAATAAACCTTTTAATTGATTCCACCTTATCGCTATATCCTCCCCCTAAATGGACAACGATTTTATGGGAATAATCTAAACAGAGAGAATCTAAAAATTGGGTGTGGTATTCTATATCTTTAATTGCTCTTTTAACTATTTCTTCGGATGGAGAATTTAAAACTGTATATTGACCAGGATGCATAGAAACTCTAATTTTATTTTTTTTAATGAAAATTCCTATATCCTCTAATTGATTTTTAAATATTTTTTGCCATAGGATATTATTAACACTATGACTTCCAAATGGAATGATGTCTGAGCTTATTCTAAATAGATATATATTATTTTGAATGTTGTATTCTAAAATATTTCTAAGATCTTCAAGGTTAAGGTTTGTTATTTCTAAAAATTTTTCACTTGAAAAGTTTTTAAGAGACATTTTTCTATTGGTGGACCAATCAACTCCTAAAGGGATACAAGCATATCCTATTTTCATGGTTATCCTCCTGATCGTAATGGTGTTAATCAAATTATAATTATAAAGCCTAAGGTATGTAAATATGAAAGTCATATACAAAAGTAGACGCTTATTGTTATCAATTGAGAATATATATTATAAAAAATAATAGTTGATAAATTATGATTTATTGCATATAATAGCAAT